>Ga0114129_10008596_pt1 | contig 14561 bp, 12 predicted proteins | sample RhiMetdeltSRZDD1_FD_80071 | JGI IMG/M metagenome (GOLD analysis project Ga0114129, IMG submission 80071) | Populus rhizosphere microbial communities from Tennessee, USA - Rhizosphere MetaG P. deltoides SRZDD1 (version 2) (version 2) | ecosystem: Host-associated > Plants > Roots > Rhizosphere >... | reverse complement strand
CACTTCGAGCGCACGTCAGAACCGGATCGTGAGCTCGAGGTATCCGAGCTCGGCGCTGTTCTGGGCGGCGTAGCTGTTCGCCGATGCCGCGCCTCCAGACGCATGGGCAAAGTAAGCGACGATTCCGATATGGTTCGAAAGAGTCACGTCGGCGCTCGCGTCGTACAGCGTGGCCAGACCATGTTGACCTGCGACCGCCTCACCCATGTACCCGAACGTCGCCGACTGGAACGCGCCGCCGCCCTGGTACCAGAGATCCCGTCCATCGGCGAGGCGAAGGGAGTGGACGTCGATTCGTGTCGCAACCCGCGCGGATGGTTTCAGCATTACCTCGCCAAACGTATCCACGCTGTTCATGAGATTGAAAAATGGGAAGCGGGCGTACAGGCGAGGTGTCGGCAGCACCTGAAAGAACGTGCCGTGCGTCGTGTCGTCCGGATCACCATCACCGGACGCATAGTCCAGCCCACCGCGAATCCACGGCGCCAGACGTGTTCGCGGCTGCCACCCGCCTTCAACCGCAAACGCTCCGGCCCGGTGCGCAAGCTCGCCCCACGAACCGATTTGCGCCGCTCCCCAGAGCAGCACATCGATGGTGCCCGGCGCGCGCTCGACGGCGCCGATGTAGTGGAAGCCGAACGTACCGACGTCGATGTGATCCTGATCGAGTCGCCGAGCCGCGAGCGGACGATTGTCGGTCTTCGTGATCCCGTGTCGTCGATCGTCGTACTCGAGGGCGAACACACGCCATTCGCTGGTCGCGACTGCGCCGCTGATTTCCCGCGTCAGCGCTCCGTAGAGGACGCTGATATTCAGCTCGCCCCAGCCGTCCACTTGAAAGACGCCCTGCGTCGGACGGACGGCCAGGACCGTCACATTCAGCGCCGGGCGATCGAGCGCGTACAGGAAGCCGTCAAAGCTGCGCTGGACATGCGTGAACCCGAAATTCGCGAGCAGCCGTGACGCCACGCGGTCACGCTTGAGTGCTGCGAGCGTCGTGCTCTTGGGCGAGGCTTCCGCGCCATCGAAGAATTCCATCCGGCCGACCTTCAGAGACTGGCCGTTCACGCCCCCGAAGCGTTTGAACCGGACGAACGCCTGTTTCGCGAATACGCTCGCCGCGTGGCGATTCCGATCGTTCGCGACGAAGTAGTTGGCGCCAAGTCCGGCAGGACCGGCGCCCAATGGTTGTTCGGGAAGCGCAACGAGCAGCGGCACTGAGAGTTCCGCGTTCCAGTCGAGGCGCGGCCGGCTCTGGCTCAGGGCGATCCGGACCAGCGTTCCCGGATACGTGTAGGTGCCGTTCGAGTTGCCGCCAAACCACTTCCACGATTCGAGGCGAGTTCGGAGAGAGCCCGAGAGCGTGACGTCGCCGATTGTCAGCGGTGCGAAACCCGGTGCCTGCGCCGAGAGCTGCGTGCGAGGCGATGCCAGCACGAACAGCGCAACACTCAATGCGAACGCCCGCCGCTGCGTGATCGGACCGCGACAGTCTTGGGTGGTGTTTACCGGTCGCGATCCTCGTGCGGCGCGAGCGAGGAACGTCACACAGCCGTTGAGCGACAAGACTTGTAGAATATCCTGAGCGCGTCCCCTCGAGCATGGAGGCCATATGAAACAACCACGTCTCTGGTTGTCGGTCGCGATAGGGCTCGCGGCCATCGGCGCCGCCGACTCCGAGGCGCGTCAGTCTGTGGCCCCGAGGGCGAAGATCGACGTGTCCAAGCTCGGCCCGCAAGTCGGTGAGCGAGTACCGGACTTCCGCCTGAGAGACCAGCACGGGGACACGCAGACCCTTCAATCGATCATGGGGCCGAGGGGCGCAATGCTCGTCTTCATCCGCTCCGCAGATTGGTGACCATACTGCAAGACGCAGCTCGTGGAGCTGCAAAGCCGCGCGAAGGCATTGAAGGAGACAGGACTCGGTCTGGCGGTGATCAGCTACGACCCGCCGGAGATCCTGTCGGCGTTCAGTAAGCAACGCAACATCACGTTCACGATGTTGTCCGACGCAGGGTCGGAAACCATCAAGCGGTACGGCATCCTCAATACCGTCGCCATGGAGCTGGCCGGGCCGAACGCCAAGGATCCGTCGCTTGCGGACGACATCAAGACATACGTATCGGTTGTCGGCGGGAACGCACGGATGGCCGGCATCGCCTTCCCCGGCACCTTCATCCTCGATCGCAATGGCCGCGTGAAATCGCGGTTCTTCGAGGACTTCTACATCACACGAAACACCGTGTCGAGCATCCTGATGCGAACGGGGACGGGACGCCCGGTGTCGGGCACAAAGCTCTCGACCGAACATCTCGACGTCACAGTGCACCCAAGCGATTCGGCCATCGCGCCCGGTAATCGAATCACACTCGCGTTCGACGTCATCCCACGTCGCGGGATTCATGTGTATGCGCCCGGCGCGTCGAGCTATCGCGTCATTGCGTTGAAACTCGAGCAGCAGTCGTCGATTCGCGCGCTGCCGATGAAGTATCCAGCCTCACAGATCTACTTCTTCAAGCCCCTCAACGAGCGCGTGCCTGTGTACCAGAAACCGTTCACGCTGCTGCAGGATATCGAGTTGGACGGGTCGCCTCAGGCGCAGGCCGCGCTGCGCGGCAAGGAATCGCTGACGCTCAACGCGACACTCGACTACCAGGCATGCGATGCCAACGTTTGCTTCAATCCGCAGTCTGTTCCGCTGTCGTGGACATTCGTGCTGCGGCCGATCGTGTTAGAGCGGCCGTCACGACCACAGTAGCGGAAGGCACGTGAAACGCCCTCGAATGCGGGATTATCGCCGCACGTATTTCTTGAGCGCGCGCGGGCCGACTTCCGCACCATAGACGTTGCCGTCTCGATCGACGGCGACGCCTTCTGCCGCGCTCGTGCCGGTCGCCTTGTCGACCGGATCGGGGATGAAAGCCGTGACCTTTCCGTCTTTTGCGCTGCCGATGCGAATGCCGCGTTTCCACCCGTCGTGATTCCGCGAGACCGACTCCGACTCCGAGTCGGCGACGTAGAGCGTGTCGCGTCGATCGATGTAGACGCCGCTCGGGCGGCTGAACTGCGGCCACTCGTCGAGCACGGCGCCGTTCTGATCGAGGATGACAATTCGATTGTTGCCGCGATCGCCCACGAACAGCCGGCCGCGCGAGTCGATCGCCAGCGCATGTGGCTGATCGAACTCGCCGCGCCCTGAGCCTTTGTGGCCCCACTCGGCCAGGAACTTCCCGTCCTTCGTGAATTTCACGATGCGCGAGTTCGCGCCGCCGTGTCCCTCCGACACGTAGATCTCGCCGGTCGGCGCGACGACGACGTCATTGGGCTGAAAGAAGGAGTCACGCTCGGCCGGTTTGCCCGGCTGGTTGCCGCCAGGTTTCCCGAGTGTGAGGAGCACCTTGCCCTCCGGACTGAATTTGAAGACCTGATGTCCGATGACCTTCGCAGGTGGCGGCGGTAACGGCGCGTCTGGCGCCGCGCCCCGTGCCGGACGCGGAAGATTGTCCTGGCCGTCAGTCACCCAGATGTTGCCATCGCGATCGACGTGAATGCCGTGGGGGAACACCATCATGCCCTTGCCGAAACTGCGCACGAGCATGCCCGAGGCGTCGAACTTGAGGACGAGGTCGAGATCGGAGCCGAGGCAGGTGTTCGCACCACAGCGCTCTGCCACCCAGATCGAGCGCCCGTCCTTGTCGATGTCCACCGCGCTCGTCGAGCCCCAGGTTCGTCCCGCGGGCATCTTGAAATAGTTCGCGACGGTCTCGTACGGGTTTGGCGCGTCGTTGACGGGCGGAGCCGCGCCTTGCGCGAACGCGCTCGTCGTAAGACAGAACGTGATTGAGACGCCGTGAATCGTGAACCAGCTCGCTCGTGACATCACACCCTCTCAATCTCATGTGAGTAGCGGAGGCTCCGGATCTCCGCAACCTCCGCGCTCACGCCCGCGACTCGAGCGCCGGCGCGTCGTCTCTGCGGTCACTCCGGTGCCGGCGTGCTCCGAACACTCCGAAGATCAGCCAGGCCGCGCCGGCGAGGACGACGGCCAGCATCATCCACCGCAACAGCAGGGCGAAAAACGTCGCGTCGAAGACCGGCCATTCGAACTGGTAACGACGCAACAACGTCGCGCGATCGATCATCCAGTGCCAGCCGGTGTGCGCGACGAGAGCCGAGACAACGATGGTGGCCATGCGATCGGCCGTGACGACACGGTACAGGACGTTGAGCGCCGGGACCATGATCGCGAGCACGAGCAGTTGACCGATCTCGACGCCGACGTTGAACGAGAGCAGCGACGTCAACAGGTGATCGCCGGCGAACTGCAGCGTCTCGCGAAGGGCGAAGGAGAAGCCGAAGCCGTGCACCAGCCCGAACGCGAACGCGACGACCCACCGGCGCCGCACGATCGGCGACACGATGTTCTCGAGCGCCATGTAGACGATGGAGATGGCGATGAGGACTTCGACCAGTGGGGGGAACCACAGTGCGCCTGGCGCCATGTCGTAGGCCGACGCAATGAGCGTGATCGAATGGGCCACCGTGAACGCCGTGACGATCGGCACGAGCGGGGCGACACGGCGAAATGGGATGACGAGGCACAGCAGGAACAGGAGATGGTCGATGCCGTCGAGGATGTGGAAGAATCCGCCGCCGACGAAGCGCCACGCGGCTTGAAACCATCGTGGGTCCAGCCTGACGAGTCCGGGCTCGTCGTGAATCTGGAATGCGCGTTCGACGCCTGTCGCCGACAGGAGACGGACGGAGGTGAGCGACCGAAGCCCAGCTCTGTCGAACCGGACCGCGATCGAAAACCGCGAGCGATCCGAATGAATGGAATACTCCAGCACGACATCGAGCATCGCCTGGCCAAGGACGATCTCCGTGTCGGCCGCCGGTGGCGGGCCGGTCACGTGCGCGAGCGCGCGCTCGTATGAGTCGAACGACGTGTCAGATGGTTGGGACGGCACGACCGCGACGATCCGGGGAGCGTCGAGGCGCCGGTCCTCTTCGTACATGTCGATCCTGCTGCCAATCCATCCCGCGGCCGCCTGGCGAAGGACGGGTTCAGCGCGCGTCAGGTCGAGCAGGAGCCCGGAGGTGGGCCAGTCCAGCTCGTTCATTGCGGCAATTGGCGCGCGCATGACCAGTTGCAGACGATCGGCGCGCGGCGCGACGAATATCTGGACCCGGACGTCGCTCGGGATCTCATGCGCAGTCGGCCGCGCCTGGGCCACGAAACAGGCGACAAGCACCACAAGAACAGCGACGTGTTTCATACGCGACGAACCGTGCGCCGTAATGTATATTTCACCGCGTTGGATCCTAACCTACCGAACGTACGGGAGGGTGAATGATGTGGCGGATGCACGTAGTGTCCGGCCTTAGCCGGACGAGCACGGCCCTCCTGGCTGCGGCTGTGGCCCTCACCGTCCTCGCTCCGACACTCGCCTCCCAGGGACGAGGCGCCACCCGGGCGCCGCGATACCAGGTTCAGGCGCTCTGGCCGCGTCCGTTCGCGAATCAGTCCTGGGTGCTCGGCTCCGTCACGGGCGTGACGGTGGACGGTCAGAACCATATCTGGGTGGTTCACCGCGGGGGGGATTCGCTCGAGAACAATGAGAAGGGCATGATGCTGACGCCGCCCTCGTCCAGTATCTGCTGTACCGCCGCTCCATTCGTGCTCGAGTTCGATCAGATGGGAGCGCTGCTGACGAGCTGGGGTGGACCTGGCTCAGGGTACCAGTGGCCACAGTCGCCAGGCGGCTTGGCCGTCGATGGAAAGGGCAACGTGTGGATCACCGCTGCCGGCCTCGAGCCCGCGCCCGCCGCCAGGGGACGAGGACCCGCGGATCCGACCGCCAGCGAACAGCCCGCTGCCGGCGCAGCGGCCGGCAGACGAGGAGGCGGTGGCGCGGCTGCACCCCCGGCACCGGCTGACGCGCACGTGATCAAGTTCTCGCACGACGGCAAGTTCCTTCTGCAGATTGGCACGCCCGGCAAGATGGACGGCCCCGACAGCCAGACGACGCTGAATCGGCCGTCGGCGATCGCGTACGATGCCGCAGCCAACGAGGTGTTCGTTGCTGACACCGGCAATCGACGCATCGTTGTCTTCGACGCGGACACCGGCGCCCACAAACGACACTGGTTTGCGTACGGCGAGAAGGCCGCGGGCCCTGCATCAGCACCGTACGTGCCGGGTGATCCACCAGCGAAATCGTTTCGCGATGTGACCTGCATCGAGATCGCGCGCGACGGCAATGTGTATGTGTGCGATCGCAGCAGCAACCGGATTCAGGTCTTCCAGAAGAACGGCACATTCGTTCGCGAAGCGACGGTGTCGAAGAACACGCTCGGCGCCACCGTGACCGGGCAGTTCGGTGTCGTGTCCTCGTACGGCTCCGTGTGGGACATCGCCTTGTCAAACGACGCACAGCAGCGATACGTGTTCATCGCCAACGGTCACGACAAGAAGGTGCACATCTTCCAACGCGACAACCTGACTGAGGTGGGGACGTTTGGAAGCGGCGGCCGGTATCCGGGGCAGTTCCTCGCGGTAGGCAGCATCGCTGTCGATGCGCAGGGGAATGTCTACACAGGCGAGCAGCATCACGGCAAGCGCGTGCAGAAGTTCGTCCCGGGCAAGTAGGCAGGGAGAGCGATATGAAGCGGAATCTTCTGATAGGCGCGACGTTTCTCAGCGTCCTCGTCGGGCTCGGCATTGCCCAGCATCTGCTCGAACAGTCCGCGTTGGCCCAGACGCGTGGCGCGGTCATGGCGCCGCGCTTCGAGGTTGATCCGACATTTCCGAAACCGCTGCCCAATGGCTGGTATCAGGGGCAGAGCATCGGATTGTGGGTCGACGCCCAGGATCACGTGTGGATCGTGCACCGGCCCGACGTCCTCGACGCCGTGGAGGGCGCATCCGGGCAGACCCCCCCGACGGGCGAGTGCTGCAATGTGGCGCCACCGATCCTCGAGTTCGACCAGGCGGGGAACCTCCTTCGGCACTGGGGCGGCAGCGACGGCCCCGGGTACCAATGGCCTTCGTCCAATCACGGGCTCAATATCGACAACAAGGGCAACGTCTGGATTGGCGGAAACGGCACCGGCACCGATGGTCACATCCTGAAGTTCACGCAGGACGGAAAATTCGTGATGCAGGTCGGCATCAAGAAACAAGGGCTGGGGCCGGACAGCCTCGCGCAGGATCGCTTCTATCTCGTCGCGAAGACGTTCTTCTACGCGCCGGCAAACGAGGTGTTCGTGGCCGACGGGTATGGCAACAGACGCGTGGCCGTGATCGATGCCGACAGCGGCAAGATGAAGCGCTTCTGGGGTGCCTATGGCAAGCCGCCGGACGACAAGGCGGGCGCCGCGCAAGGGCCGTACGATCCGACGGTCACCTACCAGCAGTTCCGTGGCCCGGTGCACTGCGCCGATGTCTCGAACGACGGACTCGTGTACGTCTGCGATCGCACGAGCGACCGACTCCAGATTTTCAAGACCGATGGCACGTTTGTGCGGGAGGTCTACATCGCGCGAGACTCGCGCGGCGACGGCGCCGTGTGGGACACGGCCTTCTCCCGAGATGCGGCACAAAAGTTCCTCTATGTGGCCGACGGTCGAAACCAGAAGCTCCGGATCTTCGATCGACAGTCGATGGAAGAGTTGACCAACTTCGGCAAGGGTGGCCACTATCCGGGTGAGTGGTACTCGCTGCACAACATCGCCACTGATTCGAAGGGGAACCTCTACACGGTCGAGACCTATCAGGGCCGACGATTACAGCGGTTTCTCTACAAGGGGCTCGCGCCGGTCAAGACGAAGCAGCAGGGCGTCGTGTGGCCAGGCACTGGCACTCGGTAGCGCCGTTGCGCCCATCGAGACATAGAGTCGTGATCGATATCGTGCCCTGACAGATCAGATTCGTAATCGGCGTTCGGTCCATCGCTCTGTTGGCGCGACGAATCCCGTCTTGAAGCCTGGTGCGGAACTGGCAGCCGCACCCTCCATGCCTGCTCGTTCTCTCTGCGCCGTCCTCTGTCTGTTCGTACTGAATCTCGCGACGCTCCGCGCCCAGTCCTCGGTTGCGGAGCTGAACGAGGCAGGGTGGACGATGATCCAGAAGGGCGAGCCTGTTCGCGCCGCCAAGTACTTTGCCGACGCCCTGGCGCAGCAGCCCGATGATCCGGTCCTCCTCTTTGGCGCAGGCGTGTCGGCACATCTTCAGAATCGCGCGTCGGACGCGAAGCCGAGATTGCGGCGCGCGCTCGAAGTGAATCCCCGGTTCACGCCGGCCTCGCTCCTCCTTGGCGAGATCATCTATCACGAAGGCGATCTCGATCAGGCAATCAAGACGTACGAGAAGGCGCTGACCTTCGCGCCGAGCAACACTGATCTGACGGCCCGACTCCAGACCTGGCGTCAAGAGGCGGACGTGCACAGCACGTTCATCGAGCGCCGGCAGGATCGTTTTCGTGTGATGTTCGAAGGACGCACCGATGCCGCGCTGGCCGCGCGCACGACCGAATCACTCAACGCGGCGTTCTGGCGGATTGGTCAGGAGCTCCGAGCGTATCCGTCGGACCCGATCCAGGTCATTCTGTATACCGAGAAACAGTTTCGCGACATCACGCGCGCGCCCGAATGGTCAGACGGCGTGTACGACGGGCGCATCCGTATTCCGGTTGCGGGCGCGACGCGCGCGGCCGCGCTCTTCGAGAGCGTACTGGTCCACGAGCTGACACACGCGATGATCACCTCGCTTGCGCCGAGAGGCGTGCCCGCATGGCTGCACGAGGGGCTTGCGCAACACTTCGAGGGCGCCGACGTCCAGGCCGCGCGGCGACGGCTGAAGATGTACAAACGAGGGATTCCATTGGATCGGCTCGAAAACAGTTTTTCGGGGCTCACCACCGCAGGCGCAATCGTCGCGTACGACGAGAGTCTCGTCGCGGTCGACGCGATCTTCGAGCGCGCGAATGTCAGTTGGACTCAGGTCCTTTACGCACTCGCGGACAGCAATCGTCCGAGTGAGACCCTCCGCGGATTCGGCATCGTCTACGCCGATCTCGAGGCAGCGTTCGTTCGGTAGCGTCGACACCGAGCCTGGCGACACCGGTCGGCCGGGTTACGACCTCTTCCTTCGCAAGGAGCTGCACCCGACCTCTTCGAGGCGATTCAGCTGGAGGTGCCGTTCGATCGTGCTCAGTGGCGCCGACATCTATCGAATCGGTTCATCGTCGCCTAACGCAAGGCGCAACGCGGTGGCCAGCCGGCCGGGTGCTCGTTCGAGCAGCCACATCTTCACACGTTCGACGAACGTTTGCCCGCGGGGATTGACGTCCTGCGGCGGCGGCACTTCCATCACGACCAACGCCCCGTTCTTCTCGACCACATCGAAACTGGTGGACCCATCGCGGTTACGCTCGAACCGGATCGACACAGTCGCCTCGCCGACCCGCAAATGACGGACAGTCACGGCAGGCAGCCATTCGGGAAGATGCGGTCTGATAATTCCGAGCGTCTGGGCCGGCGCGAAGGGATAGATTCCCAGGAGTGCCTGCACGAGCTGCACCATCGCACTCGCGCTCCAAGCCTGGGGACTGTTCGACTTCGGGTAGACGCTCGGCACCAGTGTCTCGTTCGGGCCGAGGCCGCCAATCGCTTCGGGCAAACGGAAGTTCTGAAAATGCGCGGCTGCACTGTACATCGCTCGCGCGAGGCGCTCCACGTGATCATCCAGGCCGTATCGCTTGAATCCAACCGAGAAGGTCGCGTTCTCGACGGGCCATACGGTGCCGAGGTGGTACGCCAGCGGGTTGTAGGACGGATGTCGTTGGGACAGCGTCCGCACGCCCCATCCCGAGAACAGGTCGTCGGCCATCAGTCGATCGGCGCACACTCGCGCGTGCTCTCGCGGGACGAGCCCCGCCGCCAGCGCGTGTCCAGCATTGGAGCCAATCGATCGGACGGGCCGCTTGTCCGGTCCAAGAGCCATCGCGTAGAACTGCTCGTCCGGCATCCAAAACGCGTCGTGCCAACGGCCGCGGAACTCGCGCGCCTTGTCGGCGAATCGTTCGGCGCCTCGGTCGTCGCCGAGCGCGATCAGAATCTCCGCCATACGCTGCAAGGCGATCCAGTGGTAAGCCTGCTCCTCGACAGTCGCAATCGGGTTCTCGACAAGGCGCCCATCTGGATACCGAATGGCTTCGTCGGAGTCCTTCCATCCGTGATTCTTGAGGCCTCGCGTTGAACGACGCTCGTACTCGAGGAACCCATCGCCATCCCGATCGCCAAAGCGGTCGGCCCACTCGAACGTGCGAAGCGCGGCATCTCGATAGCGCTCGAGCACCGTCGTGTCGGCCGTCCAGTGCCAGTACTCCGTGAGCGTGACCACGAACATGGCTGAGGCGGACTGGGTGCCGTAGTACGCGCGCTGCGGGATGATGTTCAGGTCTGACAGGGGCCCACGGCGCATCTCGTGTACCATCTTGCCGGGTTCACGATCGTGCCAGGCCGAATCGTCCGTCGCCTGCACTGCAGCCATGCACGAGAGCGTGCCGCGTAACATTTCAGGACCGACCAGCGCTCCTTGCCATGCGGCCGTGAGCGAGTCGCGTCCGAACAAGCCTGTGTAGCTCGGCACCCCGGCGTTCACCACCCACGCATCGGGGGCGACATCCCTTTCCCACGCGCGCAGCGCGAATAGATCCTCAACGGCTTGCTCGAATGCTGGCGCGAACACCGGGTGATCCGCTTCGATAGTCGTTCGAGCACGGCGCCATCCGTCGCGAAGGCGGTCGCGGCTGGTGGCTTCGTCGAACTGACCAACCTCCGGCGTACGCCACATACGATCGACGAGCGACTCGAACGCGAGGGTGCAGGCCCACCCGCCGCTCGAGTCAAGTCGAACAGGAAATACGAACCCTTCCCCGATGCCGGTCGGTTGCGAATCACTGCGGATGACGCGAATACGAATCGCGCGGTGCAGCCGTTGTTCGTCACGGCTGGCGTGGTGCTCAAACGTCAAAATCCCTACGACCGTGTCCCAGGTGCTCGTTGTGATCCCATGGTGTGAGGGTGTGCCGTCCTTTTCCGAAACATCCGCAAAATCGGCCCCGAACTCAAACCGAAGCGTGATGTCGATCCGCGTCATGCTGTAGTTCCGAAGGATGATCTGCTCGGCCATGCCGTTTCCAACACGGCGCCGAATCTCGACGGCAAGTGCGTCCTGAGGCAGGTGAGGACCAACGGCGTCCGGCCCGAAACGATCAACAGTCAGGTGCGCGATCCAACGATCCGTCTCGATATTCGCACTGGTATCGCAACGGGGGGCCGTGTCGTCAACCAGCAGGCGGTATTTCGACAGAATGCGAGTGTCATGATCGAATAATCCGAGGCCCATTCCCTCGACGATCATGCCGTCCGATTGCGTCAGCAAGGCGCAATAGCCTTGAAAGGTCAGTCGGCGATCGCCATGCGCATCGATCGGGGCATGGATCGTCAGAGTCGTTCTCGCATCAGGGCTGCAGGCTTCGCGACGCTCGATCGCGGAACCGATTCGACGATCGGTGTCGCAGACGCCACTGGCGTGCGCTCCAGATCATCGCCGCACCAGCGACCGCAAGGCCCAGCGCGATCCCAGGGTGTTCGTTTGCCCAGGCCTGCGGACTCGATGTCGCGCTTCGCGCCGCAAATCGTCCGTGCGCTCCATGATCACCTGGCAGTGGCGTCCAGAGATTGTCCGGTCGGTCTGGATGCGCCAGTTGGTCTGTCTGCTGCGAGTCATATCCGGTCTTCGCGAGGTAGCGATCGAACAGACCTGACGCGATCTTGTTGCCCGCAATGGCTGCCACCGTTGGTCCACCCACGCTGAGTTCGCGCCGCCGGTGCGTCGCGGCCCAGACGATGGCATCCGCGGCGACCTCCGGCTGATAGATCGGCGGCACCGGCTGCGGCTCGCGCGGCAATCGGCTTTTCACCCAGTCGAACTGGGGAGTGTTCATCGCCGGGAGCTGTACCATCGCCACGTGAACGCGACTGTGGTCGTGCAACAGCTCGCATCGCAATGATTCCGTGAAGCCCTGGATTGCGTGCTTCGCGCCGCAGTATGCGGCCTGCAGCGGAATGCCGCGGTACGCCAGCGCGGACCCGACCTGCACGATCGCGCCGCGGTCGCGTGGCAGCATCCGTTTGAGTGCCGCGAGCGTGCCGTAGACGACGCCCAGATAGGTGACGTCTGTGACTCGCTTCACTTCATCGGCCTGCAGTTCCTTGACGGGCGAGAACACGGAAACCATGGCGTTGTTGACCCACACGTCGATCGGACCCAGTTCAGCTCCACTCGTTCCGCCGCGGCTTCAACCTGATCGGCATCCGCGACATCGGCCGGCAACACCAATGCCCGTCCGCCGTCGGCCTCCACCTCACGTCGCGCGGCTTCGAGCCCGTCGACGCCGCGCGCAAGCAGACCGATATCGGCGCCCTGCCGCGCGAACGCCCGAACGGTGGCTCGCCCGACTCCTGCCGACGCGCCAGTGATGACGACGGTCTGCTTCATCGCCTTTTCTCGGGGGATGGTGTTGCTGAGCGACCTGCCCGGGGAGGCTCGACCGCAGTTGGATGCATTCGATCAGCGGAAGCAACAGCTGCGCCGGTCACCCGGGGGGTGGCCCGACACAACAATTCTGATCATCGGCACGATGCTTCCACCTTTCAACCCCTGGTCTCCACTTCAGCCAGCCCGGGCACGTGTTGCCAGTTCTCGTCGCCCCGGGATCGATTGATGCACCCCGGAAACCAGCTGACAACAATTGATCTAGCAATCTCGGTAGGAGAAGAAGAGATGGCGATTGCAGCTGAAACAACCACAACAGCTCAGGAGAAGCGCGGCGCAGGGCGCGCGTTCGTTCAAGGCGTGCATGGCGTCCGATACCAGGTCAAAGATGTGGCTCGCTCGGTCGCGTTCTACACGACACATCTGGGCTTCACGCTCGAACACCAACAGCTTCCCGCGTTTGCCAGCGTCTCGTTCGGCGACGCGCAGATTCTGCTCAGCGGCCCACAAGCGTCGGGATCTCGGCCGATGCCCAATGGCCAGCCGCAAGAACCCGGCGGTTGGAATCGTGTCGTGCTTCGGGTCACCGATCTTCAAACGTTCATCGAGACTCTCAAGAAGGCCGGCCTCCATTTTCGAAACGACATGGAGACGGGTCCTGGCGGCAAGCAGATCCAGATCGACGATCCCGATGGGAACCCGATCGAGTTGTTCGAGCCTGCGCGATAGCTGAGGGACTCGCGCCATGCTGCATCTGCTATCTGCTATCTCGCGCTGCGGGAACGCGACGTGAGCAGAGCGAACTGAATGCCACGGCCGAGCGAAAGCGATACGAGTCACCTGTCGACACTGCGGGACGCCCGATGGCTGTCGTGGCTCGTTGGCGCAGCGATTCTCGCAGCCGTGATGGCGGCCGGACTCCACTTCTCCGAGGGCCAGGAATTCCTCGAGCTCGCTGCGCGCGTCCAACCGTGGTGGTTCCTGCTGGCCGTGATGCTGCAGATTGCGACCTACGTCGCGCAGGGAGAGATCTTCAGAGGTGCACCTCGTGCGGCGGGCTCACATCTTCCACTCACCATTCTCTACGAGCTCAGTCTGGCCAAATTGTTCCTGGACCAGGCCCTGCCGTCCGCAGGCCTCAGCAGCAGTGTGCTCATCGCCAAGGCTCTCGAGCGTCGTCGGGTGTCGCGCGCGGCGGTAGCCGCAAGCATTCTGATCAACATCGCGTCGTATCACGCGGCCTACGTCCTGTGTCTGCTGCTCGCGCTCGTCATCACCACCTGGCGCGGTCAGACCAATGTGCCGGTGCTGATCCTGTCGTTGGCCTTCATGGCCTTCAGCGTTGGTGTAACGGTCGCGGCGCTGCTTGCGCCCGGCCCCCTGCTCGATCGGTTGATGGCACGGGGACGACGAGTTCGTGCACTCAAAAACGTGCTGGAGTTCGTCACAGACGCCGATCCTGATCTCACCCGAAGCCCGCGCCTGCTCAGCGAAGCGATCGCGTGGCAGATCCTGATCTTCGTGCTCGACGCCGCCACGATCTGGGTGTTCGTGCGGTCGTTAGGCGCGGTCACTTCCGTGTGGACCGCATTCGCCAGCTTCATGATCTCCAGTCTGTTTCGCACTGTGGGGATCGTCCCGGGCGGACTCGGCACGTTCGAGGCCACATCGGTGTGGACGCTGCACTTGATGGGCGTGTCCGTTCCGGTCGCTCTCGCCTCGACATTGTTGTTCCGCGGGGTGAGCTTCTGGCTGCCGATGGTGCCAGGGCTCTGGGTGTCGCAGCGCACGACAACTGGCACCGCGCATGCGCACGCACGTTGAACGAAAGGCGACAGCGTGGTGACGCGCCGATCTGCTGGACGCCAGGAGCCCATCCTTGCAACCAGCGGAAACTGCGATCTGACCCTACTGTAGAGCGGCAACGGAACCGTCATTGCACCAGTGCAATGGAAGGAGGTGCTCCAATGGAGAGGGTCGCCATGCGATACGAGCT
>Ga0114129_10008595_pt1 | contig 14561 bp, 12 predicted proteins | sample RhiMetdeltSRZDD1_FD_80071 | JGI IMG/M metagenome (GOLD analysis project Ga0114129, IMG submission 80071) | Populus rhizosphere microbial communities from Tennessee, USA - Rhizosphere MetaG P. deltoides SRZDD1 (version 2) (version 2) | ecosystem: Host-associated > Plants > Roots > Rhizosphere >... | reverse complement strand
GTACAAGGTGAAGGTCGGCGACCTCATCGACGTCGAGAAGCTCGGCGGCGACGACGGCGCCAGCCTCGAGCTGGAGCCGCTGCTGGTCGTCGACGACGACGGCAACGTGACCTCGGCCGCCGGCGACCTGGCCAAGGCCAAGGTCACGGCCAGCGTGGTCGACCAGCACCGGGGCCGGAAGATCCGCGTCTTCACCTACAAGAACAAGACCCGCCAGCGCCGCACCCTCGGCCACCGGCAGTCCCTGACCAGGCTCAAGGTCGAGACGATCGACCTCGGCACGCGCAGGCGCGCGACCCGGTCCGGCGCCAAGGCCAGGCAGGAGCAGAAGGACAAGCAGGAGCAGGAAGGCTGAGATGGCTCACAAGAAGGGCGCATCCTCCAGCCGCAACGGCCGCGACTCGGCCGCCAAGCGGCTCGGAGTCAAGCGTCACGGCGGCCAGCTGGTGACCGCGGGCACGATCCTGGTCCGCCAGCGCGGCACCCGCATCCACCCGGGCCAGGGCGTCGGCCGCGGCGGCGACGACACCCTGTTCGCGAAGGTCGACGGCACCGTCGTCTACCACATGGTGCGCGGCCGCAAGCTGGCCAGCATCGACCCGCGCGCCTAGCCAGGGCCGCGACCCAGCCGGGCCCGCCGTCGACCATGCGCCGCCCGGTGTCTGCCGTGATCCCGCCTGGCCACCGCCGCGTTGCGGCACGTGAGGTCGATTGATGTTCGTCGACGAGACCACCATCGAGGTGACCGCCGGTCGCGGCGGCAACGGGGTGACCTCGTTCCACCGCGAGAAGTACAAGCCGCGGGGCGGCCCCGACGGTGGCGACGGCGGCCGCGGCGGCGACGTGGTGCTGGTCGCCGACCCGGGCATCGGCACCCTGGTCGAATACCACTTCCACCCCCACCAGCGCGCGGGCCGGGGCGCGCACGGGCAGGGGAGCAACCGCAAGGGAGCCGACGGCGACGGCCGGACCCTGCCCGTGCCCGTCGGCACCCTGGTCCGCGACGCCGACGGCCGGCTGCTGGCCGACCTGGACCGGCCCGGGGCGCGGTTCCTGGCCGCCAGGGGCGGCCGCGGCGGCCGCGGCAACGCCGCCCTCTCCGGGCCTGGGCGCCGGATCGCGGCCTTCCACGAGAAGGGCGAGCCGGGCCGCCAGCGCCGGCTCACCCTGGAGCTGCGGTCGCTGGCCGACGCCGGCCTGGTCGGCTTCCCGAACGCCGGCAAGTCGAGCATCGTGGCCTGGGCCTCGGCGGCCCGGCCCAAGGTGGCCGACTACCCGTTCACCACCCTCGAGCCGGTGCTGGGGGTGGTGCGGGCCGGCGATCACGACTTCGTCCTGGCCGACGTGCCCGGCCTGATCCCGGGCGCCGCGGCCGGCAAGGGCCTCGGCCACCGCTTCCTGCGCCACGTGACCCGCTCGGCGGTGCTGGTCCACGTGCTCGACCTGCACCCGCTGGAGCCGGGTCGCGACCCGGAGGCCGACCTGGCCGCCCTCGAGGCCGAGCTGGCCGCCTACGACCCGGAGCTGGCCGACCGCCCGGCGATGGTGGTGGCCAACAAGGTCGACCTGCCCGAGGGCCGGGCCCGGCTCCCCGAGGCCGAGGCGGCGGCCAGGCGGCGCGGCCTGCCCTGCTACGCGGTCTCGGCCGCCACCGGCGAGGGCATGGCCGCGTTCCTGTACGCCCTCGGTGCCGAGGTCGCCCAGGCCCGGGCGGCCCGGCCGGCCGCCGCGGCCCCCCCGCCGGGCGTGATCGCCGCCGACCCCGAGGTGCCGATCGCCGTGACCAGGGAGGACGCCGGGTTCCGGGTCACCGGCGACCGCCCCGAGCGCTGGGTGGCCATGACCGACCTGGACAACCCCCAGGCCGTCGCCTACCTGCAGCGCCGCCTGCACCGGGCCGGGGTCGACGACCTCCTGGCTGAGGCTGGGGCCGGCCCTGGCGACGAGGTCCTGGTCGGCGAGGCCGCCTTCGAGTTCACCCCCGACCCCCTGGCCGACAGCCGCGGCCGCGACCGGCCCCGCCGCCCGGCCCGCTAGGCCCTCATCCTGAGCTGGACGGTCCGGACCTCCCAGGCCCGCAGGTCGAGCCGCAGCTCGCCGCCGTCCACCGGCAGATCTGGCCCGGGCCGGCCCAGCAGGTCGGCCGACCGGGCGGCGACCACCCCACCGCCGACGGTGGCGGTCACCGGCGAGGGATGCTGGCAGGCCAGGCGCAGCTCCAGCCAGTCCCCGCGCCGCCGCAGCGACGACAGCACCACCCCCACCCCCTCGACCGACAGCCCCTCACCCTCCAGCCCTCGGACCGACCCCGGCCGCGGCGGGCCGCTGCCAGGGGCGGCCAGCAGGTCGTGGCGGAAGCACTCCATGAGGCCGAGCACCCCGTCCTCGTGCCAGGCGCCCTGGTGCGGGTGGACGGCCAGGTCGGCGGCGCCGGTGCCCAGGCACTGGGCGCCCGGGGTCGGGGTCTGGGGCCCGGCCGGCTCCTCGCGGTAGCGGTGGACGTCGCGGCTGATCTGGCCCACCGACCGCAGCACGGTCAGGGCCAGCTCCGGCGGGTCGGCGAGCAGCTCGTACTCGGTCACGTGGTCCAGGAGCACCGCCACCCCGCCGGCGTCGACGAACCCGCTCGCCGGGAAGGTGGGCAGCGGCACCTCGCCGTGGCCACCCTCGGCCGAGGTGCCCCGCTCGACCACCGCGAACTGGCCCTCGGCGAAGGATCGCCCGGCGGGTCCGGCCAGCGGAACGTGCAGCCGCAGCCGGTGGTCCCGGCAGGGGTTGTCGACCACGACCCGCAGCCGCGGGAACGGCTCCCCGGCCCGCAGCTCGACCTGGAGGACGGTGTCGACGGCGGCCGGCTCGGGGGAGCGGGCGGTCCCGGCGGGGTCGAGGGCGGCCGGCCAGCGGTAGGTCCGGCGGACGGCCAGCTCGCCCCGGACCGGCCCACCGGCCACGGCCACCACCTCGACCCGCTCGGGCTCCTCGACCAGCAGGTCCTCGACGGGCGGGGCGTAGTTGTAGAGGTCGCCGGCGTCGCCGCCGTCGACCAGCCGCCCGACCCCCTCCACCTCCAGCTCGCCGGCCCGCACCCGTAGGGTCCCGTCGTCGGCGACCTCGACCGAGACCAGCCCGTTGTCGAGCCGCCCCGGCCCGGCGACCACCGGGCCGGCCGGCGGCGGCACCCTCCCGCGCCCCGGGCTGACCGCGACCGCCGGCCAGCCGAGCGCCGGGACGGGCACGACGGCCAGGAGCCGTCGCCGCGGCGGCGCCACCACCCGCACCTCCCAGGAGGTCTCGGCGGCGGTGCCGGCGGCCGTGTCGACCTCGGCCCGCAGCTCGTCCATGTCCAGATGGAGCGGGTCGGGACGGTCGCCGATCTCGACGACGAGCCGGTGGCCGCCGCCGCCGTCCCGCTCGACCCGGATCCCGTTGATCGACCGGTTGAAGAGGTTGCGGCCGTGGACACGCCGGAACAGCTCGGGCAGGCGTCTCCCGGGCAGGGTCTCGGCGTGCACCAGGGCGGGGGAGCGGCCCACCTCCTGGGTGGCCACCAGCCGCCCGTCGGCCAGCTCGAGCACGACCTCGTCCCAGTCGTCGGGCACGGCCAGGTCGACGTCGACCAGGCCGGAGCGGGCGAACGGCGACGGGTTGAGCACCGCCACCGCGCCCTGGGGCACCCGGCCGGCCACCTCGGCCGCGACCCGCTCGGCCAGCCCGGTCCCGAGCTGGGCGGCCTCGCCCAGCCGCACGGCGACGTGCTCGGCGACCGCGTCGGCGCCGCAGCCGGTGATCGAGTCGTGCCCGGAGGACTCGACCAGCCGCCGCCAGCCCAGCTCCAGGAACGGCCCCGGCCAGCCGGAGCCGTGGAGCGCCTGGAGCGGCTCGGCGTAGCGGGCCAGCAGCCGCTCGGCCCGGGCGCAGGCCGCCTTGAGGCCGACCCGGGCCGAGATGACCCCCATCAGGATGTTGGCCCGGGCGCTGGACCGCAGCTCGCCCTGCCAGCGCGGCAGCTCGTCGCCGCCGGTCGCGGCGCCGTCCAGCAGGTAGCCGGCCAGGGTGCCCAGCCGGACCTGGTAGCGGTCCTGGCCGCGGTTGATCTCCTCGATCACGTCGAGCAGGTCGGGCAGGGGAGTGGAGTGGTCGGCGCCGTACATGGCCAGCACCGGGTCGGCGCCGAAGTACGGGGCCAGCCGCTCGAGCAGCCGCCGGCCGGCGGCGGCCACGTCCGGGTAGGCGAACAGGCCGGCCGCGTTGCCGTACCCGCCGATCAGGTATTCGGTGCGCACGCCGGAGCCGTCGGGGGCGCTCCAGAGGAAGGCGTGGCGGTCGACGGCCGCCGGCACCCCGCGCCAGACGGCGGCGTGCCCGAACCCGGCCAGCCGCAGCAACTGGGGGACCTGGGCGGCGTGGCCGAACTCGTCGGGCAGGTAGCCGACGGCCATGGCCTGACCGAACCGCTCGGCCCGGGCCACCCCGGCCTCCAGGTTGCGGACCAGGGTCTCGCCGGAGACCAGGAACTCGTCGGACAGGATCCGCCAGGGCCCGACGGCCAGCTGCCCGGTCGCGACCAGGGCTTGGATGCGCGGCTCGGCCTCGGGCCGGATCTCCAGGTAGTCCTCGAGCATGGCCGTCTGGCCGTCGAAGGTGAAGCAGAAACGCCGGTCGGCCTCGGCCCGGTCGAGCACGCCGTCGACCAGGTCGACCAGGCGCAGCCGGAACCGCTGGAACGGCTCGTACCACTCGCGGTCCCAGTGGGTGTGCGGTACGAGGTAGAGCAGTCTCGGCGGTGTCTGGGTCATGCGAGCGCCGCCTCACCGCCCCGCGCGGCGTCGCCGTCGCGGTCGGTCACGGTCCCACGGCTCATGGCGGCCAGCCTCCCCGGCCGTGCCGGTCTAGCCCTCCGGTGGGTTGTGCTCCAGGAGCGGGGCCATGCTGGCCAGGTAGGCGGCGACGGCCGCGTAGTCCTGGTCGGCCAGGCCCCTGCCCTTGGCGCCGGCGTACAGCTCGGCCACCCGCTCGGTCCCGGGCAGGCTGGCCCTGGCGGCCCGGGCGGCGTCGACGGCCAGGCGGAGGTCCTTGTGCATCAGGGCCAGCCGGAACCCCGGGTCGCCGTAGTCGCCGCTGCGCAGCTTGTCGCGCTTGGACCGCACCGTCTGGGTGGCCACCGAGGCGGCCTCGAGCACGTCCAGGGCGTCGTCGGGCGACAGCCCAAGCACCCGACCCAGGGTGAACCCCTCGGCGACCGCGGCCGTGACCCCGCCCAGCACCAGGTTGACCATCAGCTTGGCCGCCTGCCCGGCCCCGACCGGCCCGACGTGCCAGGTCCGCTCAGGGTCGCCGAGGATCTCCAGCAGCGGCCGGGCCCGCCCGACCGCCTCGTCGGCCCCGCCGACCATGATGGCCAGTGTGCCCTCGGCCGCCGGGCCGATCGACCCCGCGACCGGCGCGTCGACGAACGCGACCCCCCGTTCCTCGAGCTCCTTGGCCACCTTCCGGGCCGGTGCCGGTCCGGTGGTCGACATGTCGATCAGGAGGCTTCCCGACCCGAGGCCGTCGGCCAGGCCGTCCCGGCCGAGCACGACCTCTTCCAGCGCGCCGCCGTCGGTGAGCATGGTGATGGCCACCTCGGCCTTGGACCCGGCCTCGGCGGGGGAGGCGGCCACCTCGGCCCGGCCGGCCAGCGCCGCGGCGTGCGCCCTGGTTCGCGACCAGACGACCAGGTCGTGCCCAGCCTTGGAAAGGCGCCCCGCCATGGGGGCGCCCATCCGTCCGAGCCCGAGGAAGGCGACCCGGGTCACGCCTCTTCGGACTTCGCTTCCCGCCGCTCGCGGGCGCCTGCGCCTTCGGTGATGCGGCCGATGGCGGTGCCGGTTTGCTTGTCGAAGAAGTGGAACCCTCCGGTGTCGACGGCCAGGTCGATGGTCCGGCCGACCCGGGCCTGGGTCTTGGGATTGACCCGGGCCGTCCACAGCCCGTGGCCCTCCCCGGCCAGCTCCTCGGCCTCGACCTCGTCCTTGGCCGCCTTGTCGAACCTCGCGATCATGATCTCGTGGTGCACCGGCGGGGTGGCCATGTGGAAGATCAGGTTCACCTCCGAGCCCAGCTCCTCGGTCACCGCCACCTCCCCCTTGAGCCGCGGCCACTCGGCCGGGGCGAAGGCCCCATCCTCCATGCTCGAGGGGCGCAGGCCCACGATCAGGTCCTTGTCGAAATAGCTGTCCAGGCCCTCCCGGGAGCTGACCAGCTGCTCGGGCAGGGGGACCTTGTACTCGGCGAACACCAAGGCCGGCCCCTGATCGCGGACCAGCTTGGCCTCGGCCAGGTTCATCGCCGGCGACCCGATAAAGGTGGCCACAAACAGGTTCTCCGGCGCGTCGAACAGCGACTGGGGGGTGTTGACCTGCATCAACTCCCCATCCTTGAGCACCGCCACTCTGGTCCCCAGGGTCATGGCCTCGATCTGGTCGTGGGTCACATAGACCGTGGTCACCCCCAACCGCTCATGCAGACTCGACAGCTGGGCCCGCATGCTCACCCGCAACTTGGCATCCAAGTTACTGAGCGGCTCGTCCATCAGATACGCCTGCGGATTCCGCACGATCGCCCGGCCCATGGCCACCCGCTGGCGCTGCCCCCCCGACAACGCCGCCGGCTTCCTGTTGAGGAACGGCTCCAGGGCCAGCATCTTGGCCGCCTCGGCGACCCGCTTTTTCTGCTCCTCCTTGGGGGTCTTACGCAGCTGCAGGCCGAAGGCCAGGTTGTCCTCCACCGTCATATGCGGATACAGCGCGTAGTTCTGGAACACCATGGCGATGTCGCGGTCCTTGGGCGGCATGTCATTCACCACCCGGTCCCCGATCCGGACCTCGCCCTCGGTGATGTCCTCCAACCCCGCGATCATCCGCAACGCGGTGGACTTGCCACACCCCGACGGGCCCACGAAGACCATGAAGTCGCCATCGGGGATGTCCAGGGTGACCCCGTTCACCGCCCGCACCCCACCGGTATAGACCTTGGACACATCCTGCAACTCAATCCGCGCCATCTCTCTCATCCTTTCCGTCGCGCGTCCCCACGCTCTTGGGTTGGAGGCTTCGGGGGCCCGGAGGTGGGCGCCGGGCCCCCGAAGCCCGGCTTCAGACCACCCGTTTGGTGGTGATCGTGGTCACGGGCAGCCCGGAGTGGCGGTGCAGGCGGTGGGGAAGATCCATCCTGAGCCACTTCGAGACGTGCTCGGGCAGGGTCGAGAGGATGATCTCGTCGAAGGTCCGGGTGGCCAGCACGTTGTCCACCGCCGCGATCGGGTCGGCCTCCCCGACCTCGCCCTCGGCGTCGGCGCCAACGGTGCGGAGATCGTCCAGGAGCTGGCCCAGCCGGTGCTGGGCGTGCTCGGTTGCCAGGTGATCGGCGGTGGCGTCGGCAACGGGCGCAGCGAGCGGGGCGCTTCTGGAGATGCGGGCGGCCAGGTCGCCGTGGTCGGTGTTGGGGACCAGCAGGTAGAACGAGCTGGGGCCGGCCTCCATCCGCTGGCGGATCGCCTCGGAGAGCTCGGCTTCGGCCAGGGTCTGGTTGGCGATCACGAGATATCTGCGTGGAGCCATCAGTCCTCCAGGTGTCTCATGCCGTTGTCGTCTCGATGACCTTCAGCTCGTCGTTCTCCCAGCCGACCGGCATGGGATCAGCCAGCTCGCCCAAGAACTGCCGCCCCTGGTCGTGGTAGAGGAACGCCAGCAGGACCGGCTGGCCAGCGCGGTCGTTGACGAGTCGCCCGCAGTACAGGGCGTCGTCGGTGAGCTGGCGGGCGGCGGCGATGTCGAACGGCCCCGTCGGCGAGTCGGTCGGGACGTACAGGATGCCACCGGTCGCGCTGGTGGCTCGCCGCGCGGTCGAGAACTGGGGATCCAGGCAGCTGAAGACCAGGACCAGCCGGCCCTCGACCGAGGCGATCTGGGGGCATTCGATGTGGCCGAAGCCGGACCCCGGCTTGCTGAGCGGCGCCCGCACCTCCCAGTGTCGCAGGTCGGGCGAGTGGGCGTGGCCGATGACGCCGCGGTCGTCATCTGGGCCCTGGTTGGCGCGGGCGGTGATGAGCATGTGCCAGCCGTCCCCGCCGGGGTCGCGCAGGACCCAGGGGTCGCGCCAGGCCTCCTCGGGCCAGTCGCCGCCACCCAGCCGCTCGTACCAGCGGTCGTCGGCGGTGACCAGCGGGGCGGTGGATTGCTTGTGCCACACCTCCAGGTCGGTCGAGGTGGCCGCGCCGATCCTCTGGAGGATCTTGTCGTCGACCAGGGTGACCCCGGTGTAGAACAGCCACCAGCGGTCGCCGTCGCGGACCACGCTGCCGGTCCAGGTGGCCAGGTCGTCGAACGCCGGCCCCTCGGAGGCGGCGACCACGTCGTCAACCTGGACCCAGCTGCGGAGATCCTCGGACACGGCGTGGCCGACCGTGGCCCGATGGTGGCGCCGCCGCTCATCCTGCAACGCCCGCGAGGCGAACAGGAAGAACAGGTGGTAGCGGTCGCCGTCGTCGGCCAGCCAGAAGTCCCAGAGCCAGGAGCCGGGGAGCCGCAGCATCAGATCAGCCCTTTACGCCCGCGGAGGCGATGCTGCGGATGAACTGGCGTTGCAGGGCCAGGAACATCACCAGCACCGGGATGGTGATCAGGGTCGAATAGGCCATGATCTGGCCCCAGAGGACCTTCAGCTGCTGGAAGTAGGAGACGCCGACCATGACCGGCCGGAGGTTCTCGGTCTGGACCACCATCAGCGGCCACAGGTACGAGTTCCAGGCCGGCAGGAACGTAAGGATGGCCACCGTCGCGATCGCCGGGCCGGCGAGCGGCATGACGACGCTGCGGTAGATCCGGAACCAGCCGGCCCCATCCACCCGGGCCGCCTCGTCCAGGGTCGTGGGGATGCTCTGGAAGTAGGAGTAGAAGAGGTAGATGGAGAAGGCGTTGGCCAGGAACGGGAAGATCTGCACCCGGTAGGTGTCCAGCCAGCCGGTGCTGTAGAAGAACTGGCCGTCCTGGAACAGGAACCAGGGCAGCTTGTTGACCCACCACAGAAGGGGCAGGGCGAAGGTCTCGAACGGCACCACCAGGGTGGCGATGATGGCCGCCAGGACAAGGCTCTTGCCCCGCCAGCGCATCCGCGATAGGGCGAAGGCGGCCATGCTGTTGACCACCAGGCCGACCAGCACCGTGATGGTGGTGATGCCGATCGAATTGGCCAGGAACCGGGCCGCCGGGACGGTGTCGAACACCCCGGTGTAGTTGGCCAGCGAAATGTCCCCCACCGGCAGGAACGCCTTGATCGAGGACAGATCGGCGAAGATCTGGTCGTCCGGCTTGAGCGACGACATGAACATGAAGACCAGCGGGAAGGCGAAGAACCCGACCAGCAGAATGCGCACCAGGTAGCCGCCGGCGCGGCGCAGGCCGGGCCGCCTGGTCTTCTCGGCGGTGGCGGCCGCTCGGGTGGGCGCTGCGGCCTGATCGAGGGTGGTCATGGTCATCCCCTCTCTCGGGTGAGGTAGCGCTGGATGAGCGAGACGGCCAGCACCAGCACGAAGAACACCAGCGAGATGGTCGAGGCATAGGCCGTCTCCTGCTGGCCATAACCGACCCGGACGGCCTGGAAGACCACCGTCGAGGTCCGGTCCAGGGGGCCGCCCTGGGTCATCACGTTGATCTGGGCGAACAGGCTCAGGGCGGCGATGGTGATGGTGACCAGGATGAAGGTCCGGGTCGCCCGCAGCCCCGGCCAGGTGACATAGCGGAACTGCTGCCACTTGCCGGCGCCGTCCAACTCGGAGGCCTCATACAGCTCCCCGGGGATGGTCTGCAGGCCCGACAGCCAGATCACCATGTGGAACCCGACCGCCTGCCAGATGGACATGAACATGATGGCCGGCATCGCCGCGTTCGGGTTGTTCAGCCAGTCGGTGCCCTGGACCACGTTGAAGGTGGCCGTCTGGAGCATGTTGTTGATCAGCCCGTCGGGCTGGTACATGAACTTCCACAGGATCGACACGACCACGATCGACGTGACCACCGGCACGAAGTACAGCGTGCGGAAGAAGTTGACCCCGCGGATCTTGGCATTGACCAGCAGGGCCAGCAGCAACGCGAACCCCGCCTGGAGGGGCACGACGACCACCGCGAAGTAGAAGGTGTTGCGCAGCGACTTCCAGAACAACGGGTCACTGAACAGCCGGGTGAAGTTCTCGAAGCCGACGACGTGGGCCGGTTCCGGGGAGATCAGCCGCGCGTTGGTGAAGGCCAGCGCGAAGCACAGCCCGACCGGGATGAAGAAGAAGACGATCAGCAGCAGCACCGCCGGGCTGACCATGACCGCCCCCATCAACCCTTCCCGGCCGCGGCGGACGCGCCTCCTGCTGCTGGTGTCGGCGGCTGACGTGTCGGTTTGAGGGCCGCTGGTGGCGGGGGTTTCCTGGGTGACAGCCATGGCGCTCTCCACAGGTGGCCGGACGGCGTCGGGTGCGGGCGGGCGGGCGCCCGCACCCGACGTCCGCCGAGGATCAGGCTCCGTAGTTGTTGTTGCTCTTGAGGTTCTGGTCGATGTTGCTGGCCGCCTGATCCAGGACCTGCTTGGGGTCACCGCCGGCCACGATGTCCTGGGCTGCCTTGGCGAAGGTGGTGGTGATGTAGGGGTAGCCCGGGGTCGGGGGCCGGATCACCGCGAACTTCTTCGACTCATCGAGGTAGAACCGCCTCGGTCCGTTGGGTCCCCAGCCGGGAGACTGGGCCGCGGCCTCGTCGGTCGCCGGGATGAGCCCCAGCTTGGTGGCGAACTGGGCCAGGTACTTGGGCTGCAGCGAGAACTTGAGGTAGTCCAGCGCGCCCGACTTGTTGGCGCAGCCGGAGCTGATCCCCCACTGCCAGGAGCCGCCCCCGATCTTCGGGCCGGTGCCCAGGTCCGGCGGCGGCATCACCACACCGTCCTTGACCTTGTTGATGGCCGTGGCGTTCCAGACGCCCGACCAGACCATGGCCGACTTGCCGTTGACGAAGTCGGCGAAGGCGTCGCTGCTCGACTTTGCCGGGGTGTACTTGTTCTTGATCAGCCCCTGGAACCAGTTCGCCCACGCGAGGGCCTGGGGGCCGTTGAGGACGCCGGAGGCGGTGGTGTAGGTGTTGCGGTCGATCAGGTCGCCGCCGAAGGACTGCAGGAACGGGGAGTAGCCGTAGGTCCACCACTCCGGGGTGGCGTCACCGGTGCCAAGGTCGAAGCCGATCGGGTACTTCCCGGACGCCTTGAGCTTGGCCAGGCCCTGGTTGAACTGGTCCGCGGTCCAGGGCTTGTCGATGGTGGCGACCGGGAGCCCGGCGGCATCCAGCGCCGACTTGCGGGCGAACAGCGCCAGTGCGGCGTCGTAGTAGCCGATCGAGTAGAGCTTGTCGTTCCACTTCCCCAGGGTGCTGGGCAGCTGCTTGGCGACCAGGTCCTGGGGCAGGTCGAGCGGCACGAGGTAGCCGGCCCAGGCCCAGTTGGGAACGATCGGGGCGTCGATGTCCAGGATGCAGGGGAGCTTCTTGGCCGTCGCCGCCGCCGTGACGGCGTCGTTGTAGGCGGCCTGCGGGAACGCCTGCACCTTGACCTTGGCCTTGGGGTTGGTGGCGTTGTAGTCCGAGACGATCTGGTTGACGATAGCGAGCTCCACCTTGTTGCCCGCGTTGTGGGTCCACAGGGTGAGCTCGCCGCCGGAGCTGGTGCCGCCGCCCCCGCTGCTCGGGGCCTTGCCGCCACAACCGGCGAGTACCAGCACGGCGACCAGGGCGACTACACTTATGCATGCGAGGGGCCTTGGCCTATGCCATCTCACGATAGGTTCCTCCGCTCCACGGCCCGGCCACTACGAGGCGGGCGACGAGCGATCGCGGCAACGATCGCTTGTGGTGGGTCAGCCCCGCCGCTCAGCTCATGTGGGCGGCGGGGCGACCGATCTTCGACGAATCAGCTGCCCGCACAGCTTCACCTGCTTGGCCTTTCTGCTCGGCGAATCGATCAAACCAAGGAGCTCCCGCACCCCCCAGGTGCCCATCTCGTAGTGCGGGAGCGCCACCGTCGTGAGGCCGGGATCGAGCCCGGCGGCAAATTCCATGTTGTCGAAGCCCACGACCGAGAGGTCCTGGGGAATGCGCAGCCCGGCCTCCGAGGCCGCCTGGTAGACCCCCATCGCCATCAGGTCCCGGAAGCAGAACAGTCCCGTGGGCCGCTCCGGCAGCTCGAGCAGCTGACGGGCCGCCCGGTAGCCGCCCTCGGGACCGATGGAGGGGGCGGCGATGATCAGGGTCGGGTCGAGACCGATCCCGGCCCGCTCGAGGGTGCGCGTGTAGCCCTCCAACCGTCCGGTGGCGGCCAGGATCGGTTCCGTGTTGTTGATGAAGCCGATGCGGCGGTGCCCGTGATCGAGCAGCTCGCCCACGGCCGTGGTCGCCCCGGAGATCTCGTCGGGGACCACCGAGGACACCGTCGGGTCCGCCGACTCGGCGTCGACGAGCACGACCGGGGTCGCTCCGAGCCCGGAAGGCACCTCAACGCTGCGGTGGTACATCGTCGCGTAGAGGACGCCGTCCACCTGGTGCTGGAGCAGGGTAGCCAGCTCGCGGCTCTCCAGTTCAGGATCGCCCTCGGCGTTCATCAGCAGGATTACCCGGTCGGCCGCCCGCGCCGCCTCGAGGGCACCGCGGACCATCCCCACCGCGTACGGCGTGGTCGCCACCCTGTCGCCGATGAACCCGATGGTGCTCGACCGCTGCGCCCGCAGGCCCTGGGCCAGCCGGTTCGGGACGTACCCGAGCCGGTCGGCGACCTCACGGACCCGTGCTCGCGTGTCGGCGCTGATCCGCGCCGACTCCACCTCGTTCAGCGACGCCGACACCGTGGCGATGGAGACCCCCGCGGCGGAGGCAACATCCGATATCCGGACCCTGCTGGGCACGGCACCACCCCTGCAGAAACCTTTCAGCAGATAGTGCAAAGAGTATGCGCTGCGCCAAATCGACGGTCAAGCCTTGAGCGCCACCCGCCGGGCCGGCTTTCTCACCGTCCTCATGCGGGATCGCGCCGGCTGGCGGAGGATGGTCGCCGAGGTAGTGCGCATGCGGGTCCTGCTGGTCGAGGACGAGACCAAGATGTCGAGGGCGCTGCGCGGGGGCTGGAGCAGGAGGGCTACGCCGTCAACACCGCGCTCTAAAGCTAGTGGAGAAAGTTCTAACGGCTCGACGTGAGCGGCACGGGCCCGGCTGTCGTCTCGGCCCGCCGGAGTGTCGAGGGATACGACACCGCCGGCTGCAGGCCATGGCGCTGCTGCTGCTTGCGCGCAAGACGGTCTGGCCTGTCCCCGAGTTGTGCCGACACCTCCCGGCTCCCTGCGTTGGTCGGTACCCTCGGGCACATGGCGGATCGCTGCGTCTTCTGCGCGATCGTGACGGGGACCGCGCCGGCCGAGCTCATCTACGAAGACGCCTCGGTGGTCGCCATCATGGACATCCACCCGGCCACAACAGGGCATGTCCTGGTGATCCCCAAGCGCCACTCGCCGGACCTGTGGCACATCGAGCCGGCGGACGCGGCGAAGGCAATGGCCGTGTCGGTCCAGGTCGCGGGCATGATCCGGCGGGCGCTTGAACCCGACGGGATCAACCTGGTCCACGCCAGCGGGCCAGCCGCCTGGCAGACGGTCTTCCACTTCCACCTGCACCTGGTGCCTCGGTACGAGGGGGATGGCTTGGTGCCGCCCTGGTCGCTTGGCCAGCCCAGAGCGGAGGAGGCCGGCCTGCGGGCCGTGGCCGAAACGATCCGAGCCACCGGCCGAGACACCGGCAGTGGCGAGTAGGTGTCGCCACAACTCGGAGACAGAACACACTAGACCGCTGGCGGTAGCGTAGGCAAACGAACGTTCGAGCAACGCCCTATGGCTGCAGGATCGCCGCCCGATGCTGCCAGGCCAGCTGCAAAGCGCCAGCGCCGCTTGGGGCCATGGGCTCATTGACCAGCAGTCGGCGGATGGTCGGCTCATCGAACCCAAAGCGCTGACGGTCGTCGTCCACGCTCACCACACTGCCCTCGTCATTGCGCTCGACGAGCCCATCGAAGACCCGATCAAAGACGTCAGCATCAAAGACGGCAACGGTGAGGATGTCACCGACGAGGTTCAGCGCGTCAATGGCGACCCCGAGGGCGAAGACGCGGATCCGGCCAGCCGTGTACGCCTGGTTGAGGGATCGGAATGGCTCCTGGTTGGCGTAGTCAATGAGGCGGCCTTCCAGGACACCGCCCGGTTCGCCGGGTCGACCTTCCAGGACACCGCCTGGTTTAACGGGGCGACCTTCCACGGCGACGCCCGGTTCGCCGAGGCGACCTTGCACGGCGACGCCCGGTTCGGCGGGGCGCTTGTGCTGAACCTCAATGAGGGTGTCCGTGATGGTCCATACGCCCTGACATTGACGGGACCAGACCATAGGCAAGGTGCTCACCCTGCCAGGAGGTCTGGTCCGGTTGGCATACTGCCCGCGCTCGTCGCTTCCCGCCACGGT
>Ga0114129_10008594_pt1 | contig 14562 bp, 12 predicted proteins | sample RhiMetdeltSRZDD1_FD_80071 | JGI IMG/M metagenome (GOLD analysis project Ga0114129, IMG submission 80071) | Populus rhizosphere microbial communities from Tennessee, USA - Rhizosphere MetaG P. deltoides SRZDD1 (version 2) (version 2) | ecosystem: Host-associated > Plants > Roots > Rhizosphere >... | reverse complement strand
CTTGACCAGCGTCTTGCCGATGTTGACGCCGGTGAACAACCCGTTGAGGGCGTCGACGCAGGATTCGATGCCCTCGAAGATGGTCTGTCGGTGTACAAGTCGGCCGTAAGCCTCCCACTGCCGCAGCGACGCGAACGCCTCGTCGAAGCGGCCCCACTCGTCGAGCGCATTGAATCCTTGCATCGAAGCAGTGCGCGCGAGCAGGTTGACGTAGTTGGCGGGGCCGGGGTGTTCGCCGGTCAGGTAGCTGGAGATGACGCCGCACAGCACGACCCGCGCCTTGGGGGCGAGCCGGCCCAGCACCGCGTCGAGGATGGGCCCGCCAACGTTGTCGAAGTAGACGTTCACTCCCTTGGGGCAATGCTCTTTGAGCGCCGCGGGCAGGCCGGCCTCCTTGTAGTCGATGCACGCGTCGAACCCGAAGTCCTCGACCACCGCCTTGCACTTGTGTGGGCCGCCCGCGATACCTACCACCCGCGCTCCGGCGATCTTGGCTATCTGCCCGGCCACCGACCCGGTAGCACCCGCCGCGGCAGAGACGACCACGGTCTCCCCCGGCTTGGGCTTGCCGATGTCGGTCATCCCGAAGTAGGCGGTGGCGCCGGTGGGGCCGTAGACGGACATGATCGCGAGCTGATCGGTCTCGCCGGGGATGGGCGTGGTGAAGATGTCGTCGCGGATGATGACGTACTCCTGGAAGCCTGTCAGCGTGGTGACGACGTCGCCGACGGCGTAGGCGTCGCAGCGTGATGCCACCACCTCGCCGATTCCCGCCGCCCGGATGACGTCGCCCAGCTGCAGCGCGGGCAGATAGCCGGGCTGGCCGTCCAGCCAGGTACGGGCGGCGGCGTCGATCCCGACGTAGGTGGTGCGCACCAGCGCCTCGCCGTCGGCGGGCTCGGGTGCCGGGTTGGTGACCAGCTCGGTGTCGTCGGGCCCGACCAGCCCGGTCGGGCGGCGGCGCAGCAGGATCTGGCGGTTCGTCAGCTCAGGCACATGGGCGAACCTACCGAAGACTAGGCCCGCTTCTGCAGTGCTTGCTGTCCAAACTGTCCGGTTTCCAGCGAGCCGTCGGGTAGCACCAGCTCGCCGGACTTCACCCGGGTGCGAAGATAGGCGAACGTCTGTGCGGTCTGAGCGAACAGGTGCTCGCCCGCGCGCAACGCCGGCCGCTGCTTGCCGTCGCGAGAGGCGAACTGCGGCAACGGTTTCACCTCGGTGTGATAGTCGACATTGAAGAACAGCGGGAACGAATACCGTTCCTCTTTCACCTTCCGCACCCGGTGGCTGGTCGCCACGTAGGCGCCGTTGGTCCACAGTTCCAGCATGTCGCCGATGTTGACGACGAACGTCCCCGGCACGGGCGGCACGTCGATCCACTCGCCCGCGCCGTTGAGCACCTCGAGGCCCGGCGCCGTGGGCTTGAGCAGGGTGAAGCATTCGTAGTCGGTGTGCGCACCGATACCCTCGCCGTCCACGGCGTCGGGGTTGTATGGATAGTGGATGAGCCGCAGCTGGCTTGGCGTCTTGGTCGCGTGCTTGGAGAACGTGTCGGGATCCTCCCCCAACGCCACCGCGAACGCCCGCAACAACCGCTGCCCGACGTCGAGTACCGCCTCGTAGTACGCGGTCACCGCATCGGCGAAACCAGGTAGGTCCGGCCAGGTGTTCGGGCCGAGCATCGGATTGCCGGCAAGGTAGTCCGGATCGTCGGCCGGTAGGTCCAGCGCGGTGTCGAACGCCTCCTTCATTTCCGGCATGCCGGTCGCGAGGCCCTCCTCACCGGAGGGGACGTAGCCCCGATGGCATGCGGACAGCCCGATGTAGTAGCGCATCATCTCGTCGAGCGGCAGCGCGAAGAACTCCTTCGTCGCCGCCAACATGCGGTCAAACAACAAGTCGTCGACCCCGGCACCACCTACATAGAAGAACCCGACCTCGCTGGCCGCCTTGCCGAGCTCAGCGGCTACTCGCTCGCGCTCCTGCCGATCCGGTGATCCCAGCCCACTGATGTCCACGATCGGCACCGAAGTGAATGACGTTGTGCCACTCATAGATCCACATCTCCTTCGCTATCCTCGATACGCCATCGGACACCATTGGCCACCAGCTCACTGCCATTCACGCGCGGGTTGAGCGTTGTCCATTGGGGGCCGCCGATCGTGTGCAGCACCACACCGTTTCCGTCTGCCCAGCCGAAGTGCGCACCGGCGCGCAGCAGGATCGCGTTGTGCAGGAACAGCGCCCAGCACCGAACGCCCGGATCGTCGTCGCGGACCCAATGCTCGACGTAGTCCTCGTGCACGCCGACTTCGATCAACACGCCAGCATCCCAGCGCATCCGTCCCGCGTCGGGAAACGGGCCCGGCGGCTCGATATCGATGAGCCGCTGCCACTCGAAGACATCACCGTGCTGGCCGAGCCGACCGGCGAAGCCGCGGGTGTCCACGTACGCGGAGATCCCCTGCAGCCACGCTACATCCGTGCTCACGTCCCGCGATCCGTCGCCGGCGATCAGCAAGGTGCGCCGCCACAAGCCGCTGCATTCGGTCATCAACACGGTCATGCCGACGCCTGCCACATGGATTCCAGCAGGGCGATCCCGTCTGCGGTTGGCCTGCCGAACGCCCGGACCCGGGCAATCCCACCGTCGGGGTAGGCCTGCACCCGCAGCGCGGTGATATCCGTGGCGGCCACGATGAACACCTGCCGGGCGTCGGGTGCGATGCGGGTGCGAGTCAGCACTTCCACGTCGAATGGCACCAGCGCCCAGCCGTGTTCGCCGCAGGGCACCCCCCGGCTGCCCAGCACCGCCACCTCGCGTGACGCGTTGAACACGAAGCGGCTGGTGTCGACCTCGATGCGCTGGAGATCGGCGGGCACCGCGAACGAGATCATCACCGCGTCGTGGGTGTCGGGACCGATGTCGCGACGCCGCTTGGTCTCCCATCCGTCGCCCATGGTGCGCGGCCGATCCGGAGCAATGAGCACGCACGCATCGGAATAGAAGCTGTCAGAAGACCATTCGACGCGACCACCCTGTTCGACGCCCGACACCTCGACGGTGATGCCCGCCCACGTCGCGGGGTCGGGGATGACCTCGCCGTAAACCCGCAGTCGCGCCACTCCCCCGTCGGATTCCAGGTTTAGGCGCACATGCGTGTAGCGCCGTGGATCGTCGACGGCAAAGACGTTGTGGGAGTCGGGCTTCAGCGCGGTGGTCTCGACGACCGTCGTCCACTGCGCCGCAGCGGCGGTGGCGTCGTCGACGACGTCGAGCACGCACGCATCGATGCGGCACGCGGTCGGGTGATTGCCTGCGAAGAATCGGGTGTCGACGTCGATCGCGCGCAGCCTTCCGCCGGCTCCGAGTCGCACGATCGCCCAGTCGCCACCGCCCCCTACGTACCTGCGGGTCTCCCAACCGTCGACGACCTCACCGCGCAGATCGTAGGTGCCTGGAACGAACGCCGGCTCGCTCGGCTCGACCAGCCGTTCCTTGAACCCGAACGATTCGTCACTGGCGGCGACGACGCTGCCGCCGAGGGCCCGCGACGCGAGATCGACTTTCACCGGTCCAACCCCAGTGCCGTCGACAATGGCCAATGGCTGCGCGGGTTGTCCGGGCCCGCGGCATACACACCGGCCTTGCTCGTGCTCAGCCCGAGCCCGACCAATGCCTGGGCGAGTGCGACCGCGGCGGCCACCCCGTCGATGGCGGGCACACCCAGCTTGGCCGTGATCACCGCGGTGACACCGGCCATCCCCGCACAGCCGAGGCAGATCACGTCGGCGCCGTCCTCCGCAATCGCCCTGGCCGCCTCGTCGACGATCGCCTGCACGGCGCCTGCGGGGTCGGCGTCCACTTCTGCGGTACCGAGCCCGCAGGCACGCACCGACGCGCAGTGCGCGTCGAGGCCTGCGAGCATCAGCCGGTCCTCGATAGGCGGTATCGAACGCGCCAACGTGGTCACTACGCAGAACCGCCGCCCGATCAGATGCGCGACGTGCGCCGCGGCCTCCGCGATGTCCAACACCGGTACGGGCAGCATCTCCTGCAGCGCATCCTTGCCATGCTCACCGAACCCGGCCAGAATCACTGCGTCGTAATCGAATTCGCCCACCGCGAGCATGGTGGTCACCACGTCCATCACGCCCACCGCAGACAGGTAGCTTTCGGCCGCCGAATCGATCGCCGTCGCGCCGAATCGTGGATTGCGCGCGACGATCTCTGTCCCCTCGGCGGCGACAGCGGCTGCGGCCGCGGCGATCTCGGCGGTCATCGACTCCGATGTATTCGGATTCAGCACCAGGATTCTCATGCCGGCTGACCCACCCGGTCGTAGACGAGGCGGCCCGCCACCCACGTCTGCGCCACCGACCCGCGTAGCGCCGCGCCGTCGTAGGGCGTTACCGCGTGCCGGTGTCGCAACGCGCCCACCGTCTGCTCGACATCCGGATCGAATACGCAGAAATCCGCGCGCCGCCCGACCGCGATCCGGCCGCGGTCATCCAGCCCTGCGAGCGTGGCAGGCGTCTCCGACATCCACCGGCACAGCTGCGCGAGCCCGAATCCGCGCTTGGTGGCGCGCGTCCATACGGCGCGCGGCCCGACCTCGAGCGAACTGATTCCGCCGAACACCCGGCCGAAGTCGCCGTCGGCCTTCATCGATGGCGCGCAGGGCGAGTGGTCGGACACGATCATGTCCAGCGTGCCGTCGGCAATCCCTTGCCACAGCAAGTCGCGGTTGTCAGCGTCGCGAATCGGTGGACAGGCCGCGAACTGCGTTGCGCCATCGAGGATGTTCTCGGCCGCGAAGGTCAGGTAATGCGGGCAGGTCTCGCCGGTGATGCGCACGCCGGAGCGCTTGGCCTCGGCCAGCATCGGCAACACGCGGGCGCTCGACACATGCACGATGTGCACCCGGGCACCGGTGTGCCTGGCGGTGTCGATCACCAGCGTGACGGCGTCTTCCTCCGACGCGTCCGGCCGCGACGACAGAAACGACGCATAGCTGCGCCCACGCGGGGGCGGGCTGGCCTCGATGACGTGGTGGCTTTCCGCGTGCACCAACAGCACTGCGTCCATCGCAGCAACACGCGCGGCGGCGCGCCGGAACTCCTCGGCGGTCAGGTGCGGAAAGTTCGGGTTGCCGGAGTCGGCGAGGAAGCACTTGAAGCCCCGCACACCCGAGGCGGCGAGGTCGGCCAGCATGTCGAGGTTGTCGGGGACCACGCCGCCCCAAAACGCGACATCGACCGCGCACTTGCCATGCGCCGCTTGACGTTTGCGCTCCAGCGCATCGACGGTGGTGGTCACTGGGTCGCTGTCCAGCGGCATGTCGACGAGAGTGGTGATGCCGGCCGCCGCCGCGGCCGCCGTCGCGGTGGCGAAGCCTTCCCAGTCGGTGCCCGGTTCGTTGATGTGCACATGGGTGTCGACGAAGCCCGGCAGGAGCACCGTGGACGGCGGCAGCCGAATCGACTCCTGACCGCTGAAGTCTCCGATCAAACCGATCCCGCGGATCACGCCGTCGGCCACCGCGACGGCGGCCGCACGGACCTCGCCGTCGATCACCGCCTTCTCGGTGCGGATGACCAGATCCACTAGGCGAATCTGTCGTGGAAGTGTCGGGTCAGCTCCGGCCATACGTGTGGATCGTGGCCGGGAATCAGTTGGTAGCCTTTCTCTTTGGCCAGCCTCTTGAGCTTGCGGATCGGTTCTATCGTTTCTTCTGGCTCGACGCCGATATACCCGCCGATCGCCAGCTCGTGCTCGATGTTCTCGGTCAGGTCGGCGGCGTCGAACGCGAACACGAAGCCATCGCCGCCGACCGACTCGTCGAGCTCGACAACGAAACTCTGGTGACCCGGGGTGTGCCCGTAGGTGGGGACCGCGGTGATGCCCGGCGCGATTTCGGCTTCCCCGTCCGCGAGCTTCCACTCGATGCGCGGGTCGTCGAAATCGATCCGCACAATCGCGTTGTGCTCGGGCTCAGGATGATTCGACAACCCATATTCGAGTTCGCGTCGCTGTGCATGCACCGGCACCTTGCCGGCGAACAGCTTCAGCCCGCCGGCATGATCGTGGTGCAGGTGGCTGACCGCGACGGTGTGGATGTCGTCGATGTCGACGCCGATGTCGTGCAGCGACTCCTCGATCGGCTCACCGGGTCCAGGAAGCACCGGGATGTACTCCACCGTCGGGTAGAACCGGCGATACAGCGCGGGATCTCGGATCAGAGCGGTGTTGAAGCCGGTGTCGAGGAGCACCCAGCCGCCGTCGGTATGCAGCAGCACTCCGGGCACCGGCTCCCGCATCCGCTCCTCGGGCGGAGCGCCGTAGACCGATACGGCCTTCGGCAACTCCTCCCAGCCGAGCGTCAGCAGAATGATCCGATGTACTTTGGCCATCGGCCTACCCTACGGACAGCGCAGCGATCCGCAGTGAGTTCGGGTTCGACACCGCGTGTGCCTGCTCGACTCCCTTCAGCCACGGCTGGGCGACCACGAAGTCGTCGACGTCGGCGACGTTCAACCAGCACCCGGTCTCTTCGGCTGCTGCGCCCGCGTCCGAATACGGTTGTGGCGCACCGTTCGGCAATCCCTGCGCCAGCGCATCGGTCACCCGCGGCGACGAGCAACCCAGGTAGTTGATCCCGCCGTCCTTGTCCCACGAGATGTGCCCCCAGGTGTAGGGCGACGGCGCGTCCGGCCACACCATATTGGTGAAGATCTCAGGCGCGGCCTGCATGTCGGTGCCGATCCAGCCGTAGATCTCCGAGGTGGGATACCCCTGCACCTTTGCGGTGATTCCCGCTGCCGCGAGCTGAGTCTGCACCAGGTTGCTCACCAGCTGCATGTCGGGATTGCTCGTGTCGTACCCGATGGTGATGGTCTTCTGGTCGGCAGGCAGGCCTGCAGCGATCTTCGTCAACGCCGCCGGGTCATGCTTGAGCGTCTGCTTCCCGAAGTCCGCGGCCAGCACATACGGCGGATACATCTGTTCGCCCACCTTGCCGCGGCCGAAATACGTCTGCTTGACCAACTGATCGACGTCGATGGCATCCATCACCGCCGTCCGGGTCGCCTGGTCGGCCATGATGCCCTTGTTCGGGTTGACGTAGAGGAAGCTCGCCATCATCGTCGGCAGCGAATAATGCGAGTATTTCGAATTGTTCAGATACTGCTCGACCGCCGACGACGGCAGGTCATGCAGGATCGCGGCGAGTTGGCCGTTGTTGAACTGCAATTGCTGCGCGGAGGTGTCGGTGATGACAGGCATCTCGACCTTCTCGAAATACGGCTTGGCGCCCCAATATTCGGGGAAGGATGCCATCGCGTAGTGCGAGCCGACCTGTGCATCGGTCAGGGTGTACGGGCCGGTACCGAGGTCGTGGGTGGTGAGGTAGTTCTGCGCAGAGTCCGATCCGGCGTTCTTCTGCAGCCCGGTCGGGCTCATCATGCGGGGCCCGTAGGGCGAAGCGAGGTAGTCGAGGAACTCCGAGTTGGGTGACTTCAGCGTGATCGTCACGCCGTAATCCCCTTGTGTGGTGATCGATTCGATGTCCTTGACCATGTACGCGGGCCCGCCGTTGACGGCCAGCCTGCGGTCGAACGACGCCTTGACCGCGTCGGACTTGAACGGCGTGCCGTCGTGGAATTTCACGCCCTCGCGAAGCTTGAGCGTGAAGACCTTGTTGTCGGGCGACGCGGTCCACTCCGTGGCCAGCAGCGGCCCGAACTCCGCCTTGCCTTGGCCGCCTTTGAACTGCAACAGGCCCTCGTAGAGGTTCGTCGTCAGCAGCAAGCCCTGCCCGGCGTAATACACGTCGGGGTCCGGCGGCTGACCGGGATCCTGCAGGAACGACAGATGCAGCACCTTGTCGGTGGGCGCCGCGTTGGGTGTGCTCGATCCGGAATCCGAACCGCCGCAGGCCGAAAGGGTCAGCATCGCGACGGCTCCCGCGGCGGCAATGGCTAGAAGTCGTTTACTCATCGTGCTGCTCCTTCTAAAACGGGTTGTTCTAGTGCTTGGAAGGCGGTGAGGATCTCCTCGGTGGTGCGCATCGCGCCGGTCTGCAGGTACTCCATGGCGGCCAGTGCCGCATCGTGGAGGTATTGCGATGACCCGCCGACGCAATCGGTGACCACGCGCACGTAGTAGTCGCGCTGGTGTGCGTCGGCGAACGTGTAGTGCACGCAGACATCGGTCAAACCGCCGATGAGAATCAGCGTTGACGCCCGCAGCCCGCGCAGCACGATCTCGAAATCCGTTCCGATGAAACCGGAGTAGCGCCGCTTGACGATGTGAAATTCATCGGGCAGCGGCCGCAGCGACGGCTCGAGGTCGGTGCCGGGCTGTCCGTCGATGCAGTGCACTCCCTCGGTGCCATCCAATTCACGGCCGAAGTCGACGCCGCTGGGCCGGTGCACCTCCTGGAAGAACACCACCGGCACACCGGCGGCGCGCGCCGCGGAAACGAGTTTCTCGGCCCGCTCGACACGTTCGGCATGCCCGGGCATGTGGGGAATTCCCACATCTGCCACCGGCATTGCGCCGCCTTGCTGGATGTCGACGACAACCAGCACTGGGTTGCCCACGATGAGTGGCTGTGTTGGCACCTAACCTCCTCCTACTGCTATTCGTGGATCGGCCGCGGCCTGCAAGAGGTCGACCGCAGTGTTGATGGCGACGTAGAGCATGCCGAGCACCAGGGTGACTCCCGCGATTGCGGGAAAGTCGGCGACCGGAATGCTTTGGGCGATGTACTGACCGATGCCGGGGCAGCCGAAAACCTGCTCGACGACCAGCACACCGGAGAACATCAAGCCCACCTGAAGCCCTGTCATCGCCAATGCACCGCCGACGGAGTTGCGCAGCACGTGGCCTACCATGATGCGGCCCTCCGAAAGACCTTTGGCCCGAGCGGTTCTCGCGTAATCGCTGTCGGCGTCGGTCAGCAGGCTGGAGCGCAGCACGCGCCCGATCGCCACAGCCGGGCCGAGGGCGATGACCACCGCCGGAAGGATGAGGTGGTGCAGCGCGTTCGTGACGACATCGAACCGCCCGGCGATCAGCCCGTCGACCGTCAGCAGCCCGGTCGGTCCTGTCGGCGGATCCGGCACGCTGATCCGGCCGTTGGCGGGCACCCACCCCAATTTCTGGTAGAAGACGATCAGCCCGAGGATGCCTAGCAGGAACATCGGCGCGGATGCGCCGGTGAACAGCACCGCGCGAAGCACACTCGCGCCCGGCCACTTCAATGTCGTACCGAAGGCCAACAGCCCGGCCAAGATCAGCGCGAGACCGAGCCCGTACAACGCCAATTCCAGTGTTGCCGGGAAGAAGTCGCCGAGGTCGCTGCTCACGGCGTGCCGGGTGCGGTAGGACTGGCCGAGGTCGCCGCGAACCGCCGCAGTCAGATAGTTCCAGAATTGGTTGACCATCGGCTGATCGAGGCCAAGCGTGTGTCTGCGGGCCGCGACGGCGTCCGCGGAGGCGTTCGCGCCCATTTGCGCCTTGACCGGATCCATGGGCGAAATGTGCTGCAGCACGAACATCACCGCGATGAGCGCGATGAGGATGAGTACCATCGCGCCGAGCCGATGCAGGATGAAGTTGCGCATGAGCTAGCTCGTCTTCATCAGATTGCGTAGACCGTCGCCCGCGAGGTTGGCGGCAAGGGCAAGAACGAGGACGGCGAGACCCGGCATCACCGGGATCCACCACTGCTGGAGGAAGTACGTCAGGTTGCGCGCGGTATCGGCGCCGAGCTCCGGCGCAGGCGCGGCCTGGCCGAGGCCCAGGAACGACAGCGCCGCCAGCGTCAGGATCAAGTTGCCGATGTCGAGGCTCGCGGCCACCAAGGCGTTCGGCACCGCGCCGGGCAATAGATGCCTGCTGGCCAACCGAATCGGGCCGACCCCGGCCAGCCGGGCGGCCTCGATGTGCGGGCGGGCCGCAAGGCGGGCCACTTCACCGCGGACGAGTCGTGCGTAGAACGGCCACCACACGATCGACACCGCGATCAGCGTGTGGATGAAGCCAGGACCGAGTGCGGCGACTACGGCGATGGCCAGAACCGGCGCGGGCAGCGACAGGAATGCATCGGTGATCCGCATCAGTAGGCTGTCGATCCACCCGCCCGCGGCGCCGGCGATCAAACCGACGAGTCCGCCGATGAGCAGCCCGACCGCGACAACGACCAGCGCGGCGAACCAGCTCGCCCGGATGCCGTAGAGCACGCGGCTGCCGATGTCGCGGCCGATCGCATCCGTGCCGAGAAGGAAACCCCCCTTGCCAGGGGCCTGCAGTGGCATGCCCGCGGGCACCAGCGGATCGTGAGGTGAGATGACGGGCACCGCGATCGCCACGATCGTCACGATGAGAACCAGACTCACTGCGGCCCAGTTCATTAGCATCGGCGACGAGGTCGGAAGCGAAAGCCCACGTACCCGCCCTCGGGTCAATGTGCCTGCGGCAAGTGCGATGGCCATTTCAGCTCGCCTTCCGCTCGATACAGGCAACTTGGTGTGGACTGCCGGCTGCACCCTCGAGCCGAACATCGAGCTGGTTGTCGGAGCAGGTATCGACGGCGATCGGGCAGCGCGGGTGGAATGCGCACCCGCTCGGCGGGGACAGTGGGCTGGCGGGTTCGCCCGGCAGCACCCGTGATTCCCGGCCGAGATCTGGAATCGAGTCGACCAACGCCTGGGTGTAGGGGTGGACCGGGTTGTTGATGACGTCGTCCGCCGGTCCGATCTCGACGATGCGGCCCAAATACATGACGGCGATCCGGTCGGCGACCACCCGCGCGACCGAAAGGTCGTGCGTCACAAACACCACGGACATGTCCAGCGTTCGGCGGAGGTCGCCGATCAGGTTCAGGACCGAGGCGGCCAACGAGACGTCGAGTGCGCTGGTCGGCTCGTCGCACAGCAGGACCGCCGGTGGCACCACCGTCGCCCGGGCCAGCGACACCCGCTGACGCTGACCGCCGGAGAGCTGGCCCGCCCGCGACTTCGCGATGTCCAGCGGCAGGCCCACGCGTTGCAACACCTCGGCCACTGCGTCCTGTCTTTGGCTGCGGGACAAGCCATTTCCGCGCAGCCGCTCGGCGATCAGCTCGCCGACCGACAGCCACGGTGTCAACGATGCGCCCGCGTCCTGGAACACCATCTGCGGTCCCTGGACGCCTGCCAGCTCGACGGTTCCCGAGCTCGCTTTCTCCAGGCCGGCGATGACTCGCAGCAGCGTGGACTTGCCCGATCCGCTCTCGCCGACCAGTGCAACCGATTCGCCGTGGCCGACGGTCAGTGAAATGCCGCGCAGCGCTTGAAGTTTGCCGAAGGCCTTGACCACATCCTGCAGCACCACCGCGGGCGGTTCGGACGTTTCGGTGGACTCTGTTTCCGGCTCGATGTCCTCGGTCGTGGTGGTGAGCCGCGAGCCGAGCTCGGTGGTGACCGCCTCGAACGGCACGATGCAGGCGCTGACGCGGCCGGGGGCGACCGTGATCGGGTCGGGCGGGGTCGCCTCACACGCCGGCGTGGCCACCACGCAGCGAGGGGCGAATGCGCAGCCAGGGAGCGGCGTCACCGGGCTGGGCACCGACCCGGCGAGCGCGGCGAGCTTACGGTGTCTGGCGGTTTGCAGCGTCAGCCGAGAGCGCAGCAAGCCATGGGTGTAGGGGTGGGCGGGCTGATTTAGAACCTCTGCCGTGGGGCCGATCTCGGCGATGCGGCCGGCATAGAGCACCGCGATGCGGTCCGAGATCTGCGCGGCGACGCCCAGGTCGTGGGTGATGAACATGATGCTGCAGCCGATTTCATCGCGCAGCCGCAGCAGCAGCCGCAATACCTGCGCTTGCACCGTGACGTCGAGGGCCGTGGTGGGTTCGTCGGCGATGATCAGCTCCGGGTTACCGGCGATCGCGATGGCGATCATCACGCGCTGCCGGAGCCCACCGGAAAGCTCGTGCGGGTAAGCCCGGAACCGGCGCTTGGGTTCCGGGATGCCGACCGCGGTGAGCAGCTTGAACGCCTCCTCGTCGCTGCCCGCCGCCTCGGCGACCTGCCTACCGATCCGCATGGTCGGATTCAGCGACGTCATCGGGTCTTGGAAGATGGCGCCGAGGTCGAGGCGGCGGACTTTGCGCAGGGTTTTCGCGTCGCCGGTCACCATGTCGGTGCCCGTCACCGTGACCGAGCCCTGCACCCGCGCCTGCGGCAGCAGCCCGAGCATGGTGAACCCCAGGACGCTCTTGCCCGAGCCGGATTCGCCGACCAGGCCGAGGATCTCGCCGGGTGCGATGTCGAGGGACACCCCGCGAAGCGCATGCACGTCGCGGCCATTGCGGCGGAACGTGACGTGCAGATCGGTGATCGTCGCGACCTGCGCAGCGTCGGCCGCCGGGCTCGACGAGTGTGCGTCGACCTCGGTTACTGCGCTACTCATCCACCGCTCCTAAACCCTCCCGGCCTGTCACTTGACAGTTTTCAGGGCGCGCCGTGGCGGTGGGTGTCGCTGGCGTAACCAATACCCGGCGCTGCGTAACCGATTCGTGTCGCGCGTTTCTGTCGTGTGACAGAAAGTTGTTTTCGCTGTTCAGTGGGTCACGATGGGGCGATGTCGATCACTCGTGCTGGCCGCCCACGGTTGACGACCCAGCGTCGGCCGGGCACGACCGCGCGCGATGAAATCCTCGACGCCGCAGGTGAACTCTTCACGACGCTCGGCTATACCGGCACGTCGACCCGCACCATCGCGGAGGCGGTCGGTATCAGGCAGGCCTCGCTCTATCACTACTTCAAGACCAAAGATGACATCCTGTGTGCCTTGCTCAGCCAGACGGTGACGCCGACGCTGATGGTCGTCGAGAGCCTAGCGGGCACGGAGCCATCCCTCAGCGCGGCCGAGCACCTGCACGCATTGGCGCTCTTCGATGGCCGCCAGCTGTTGGACGGCCGCTGGAACCTGGGTGCGCTGTATCTGCAGCCCGAACTGCGCGGTGCGCGCCTCGAACCGTTCTGGTCCGACCGGGAGCGGCTGCGGCTGCACTATTTGGCGGTGAGCAAGGCCATCGTGGCCGACACCGGCATTGACGAGGCGGCAGCCGATCTACCGTTCCGACTGGTGGAGTCGTTGGTCAACATGTGGACCGCGCGGCCCGGCCCAGAACGGACGAGATTGCCGGAACACATTGCGGACGCGTGCATCCGGGTGCTCGGCATGCCGGACAGCGTGACACCGCGACTGCGGGCCCGCAGTCATCTCGAATTGACCCGGTACGCCGCCGACTAGTCCGCTTTCGGCATCGGAATGCCCTCGCTGGCAGCGAACTGGGCATCTTCCTCCGATGCGAGGCCGATCGATACCACGGAACGGTCGAAGAACACGTCCGTCAGGTACGCCAACGCCACGGCCCACCTGTTGACGAACCGCGGGATGGCATACAGGTGGTAGAGGCGAGTAACGGCCTTGGCGGGAAACCCGGACAGCTGAATGTTGAGCGGGTTGGCGACGGCGCGCCGAGGGCCGAGATCGACCACCAATCCCATGTTGCGGTGCTTGTAGGTCTTCATCGTGCCGTAGCCCAGGCTCGCTGCGACGTTGCGCCCCAACAGCTTTCCCTGCCGGATCGCGTGCTGTGCGGTGGGCGGGGTGACCTTGCCCGGCTGGGTGACATCGGGCACGGCGGCGGCATCCCCTGCGGAGAACACGTCCGGTTGGCCGGGCACCCGCAGGTCGGTTTCCACCTTCAGCCTGCCCTTCTCGGTTGGCAGGCCGAGCTTTTCGATCAGCGGCGCGCCGGTCACGCCGGTGACCCAGGCGACGGTGTGCGTGCGGATCAGCGAATCATCGCTGAGCACAACGTGTTCGGAGTGGACTTCCTTCAGCGTGATGCCGAGCCGGACGTCGATGCCGCGTGATTGCAGCACCCGCTGCGCTGCGGCACCGAGCTTCTCCCCGACTTCGGGCATGACTTGTTCGGCCAGGTCCAGCAGGACGAACTTGACGTCGGCCGGATCGAAGTTCATCTGCTTGGCGGCGGAATCGGCGAGCGCCCGCAGTTGGACGGCCAGTTCGGTGCCCGAATACGACGCCCCGACGACCACTATCGTCCGGCGCGCCGCAGCCCGGCCGGGATCGTCGTCGACATCGGCCAGTTCGAGTTGCTCGAGTACGTGATCGCGCAGGAACAGCGCCTCGGCCGTCGACTTCAGCCCGCGTGCGTGCTCAGCGAGGCCGGGGACGTCGAACAGTTTCGTCACCGACCCGGGCGTCAGGACAAGGCGGTCCCACGGCAAGGTACGGGCGCGCTCCTCGGGATCGGTGAAGGTGACGGTGCGTCCGTCGAAGTCGACGCCGTCGACCCTGCCGCGGATCTGCTGCACGTCCCGCAGCGCGTTGGCAAGTGGAATCGCGACGAAACGGGCGTCGACCAGTCCGCCGGCCACGTCGGGAAGCAGCGGTGTGTACAGCATGTAGTCGACCGGCGAAATGATCGAGATGTCGGCCGAGGCGTTGTGTTTACGGAGCTTTCGGGCCAGATGACG
>Ga0114129_10008593_pt1 | contig 14562 bp, 17 predicted proteins | sample RhiMetdeltSRZDD1_FD_80071 | JGI IMG/M metagenome (GOLD analysis project Ga0114129, IMG submission 80071) | Populus rhizosphere microbial communities from Tennessee, USA - Rhizosphere MetaG P. deltoides SRZDD1 (version 2) (version 2) | ecosystem: Host-associated > Plants > Roots > Rhizosphere >... | reverse complement strand
GGGTTTCTCTACCTAACAGGAGGCGGCACTCCGGGTCTCCCGGATTTTTATCAGACTACGTATGACACTCACGACTACATTGAGCAGAGCTGGGGCAAATACTTTGACATCCAGACCGTCTGGACGCGGGGAATCAAAAACCACCAGGATGGCGTTGTGTGCATTAAGAGATAACGCCTGCCAGATTTCATTGCTCAAATACGCAGACCCGAATTCGTATCGAAAAAGTACAGCTGCTCCGGGTCAAGCCGGGCGCGGACCGATTTACCAACTCGAATATCCATTTCCAGAGGACAAAGTCCGGCATAGCTCCACTGTCCGGTGCGGAGATGGATCGTGTGAGTTCGATGGACATAATCGGGCTCGAATGATTCCACCTCCGCCGGTAGCGTGATCCGGTTTGTCGAAGGTTCCTCCGCTGAGAGCTTCACCGCCTCCTGCCGTATCCCCAGCGTCACGGGTTGCTTGTCTCGCACAAGAGAAGAAACGCGCCCGGGGAGCGGAATCAAAGCATCGCCCAAAACCAGATTGCTCCCTGAGATCAATCCGCCGGCGAGCAGGCTCATGGGCGGTAGGCCTAAGAATCCCGCCACGAACAAGTTGACAGGGCGATCCATGATCTCCTGATACGTGCCCACCTGCTCGATCCGGCCTTTGTGCATAATCACGATCTGGTCGGCGAGGGCGATCGCTTCCACCTGGTCGTGGGTGACGTACAGACTGGTGATGCTAAAGCGGCGCAGCAGGCGCTTGATCTCGGTCCGGGTCTGCACACGCAGCTTCGCATCCAGGTTCGAGAGCGGCTCATCCAGCAAAAGCACGCGCGGCGCGCGGACGATGGCGCGGGCGATCGCCATGCGCTGTTTCTCGCCGCCGGAGAGCGTGCCAATCCGGCGCGGCAACAGCTCGTGGAACCCGATCCCCATCAGGTCCGAGGTGTACTGGATGCGCTCGCGGATCTTCTCGTCGCCGATCTTATTCACACGGAAGAAAAAAGACAGATTGCCCTGCCCATCGAAATTTGGATAGAGAGCATAGCCCTGGAAGACCATGCCGATTTCGCGGTCCCTGGGCTCGACGTCCCTTACATCCTCACCGTCGAATAACACCTGACCCGAGTAATCATTGCTCAGGCCGGCGACCACACGCAGCAGTGAGCTCTTTCCGCAGCCCGAGGGACCCACGACGACAAAGATCCGCCCGTTGGGGACGCTCAGGTTCACGTGATCGAGCGCGATCACGCCTCTAGCGCTTCGAGCAGGCAAATCCTCCTGCATGCGGTCCTTCTTGATCTTAAGCAACTGATTCACCGGTTCCGTGCTGGCGGTGTCATACGTCAAGCTTACGTCGCGAAGCTGGATCTTAGCCATGATTTTTGGATTCTATCACCAGCGGCCATGGCTGATATCGTCAATCAAATGCTATACTTAACCACTGACCAAAGGAGATCAGCATGCTAAACGTAGAATATTTATCGATGTCGGAACTCGAAGCAGGGCTGGACTACATCCGCCAGGCCCCCAGGGATCAGGGCATATTGAAGATGATTGTGCGCCGCCCATTGGAGGATGAACGGGAGAGTGTGGAGCACGGGGAGCTGAGTCTTTCCGAAGGACTGATCGGCGACAATTGGAAGACGCGCGGCAGCCGACACACACCCGACGGTTCAGCAACACTTTATTCACAGATTACTATAACCAACGTGCGCTGTATGGCCTTGTTGGCGCAGAGCGAAGAACGCTGGGCGCTGGCGGGGGATCAGCTCTTCGTCGACTTCGATCTCAGCGAAGACAACATTCCTCCGGGCACACGACTTGCGATCGGTTCGGCGATCCTCGAAGTTTCGGCGGAGCCGCATTCGGGCTGCAAGAAGTTTTCGGCGCGCTTCGGCGTGGAGGCGCTGAAGTTCGTCAACTCGCCGGAAGGCAAGCGACTGCACCTGCGCGGCATCAATGCCAGGATCATTCAGGCAGGAACCATTCAAGTTGGGGATGTGGTGAGCAAGGTCTGACCGGAGAGCAGGAAGGCGCCAATCTTATGGATGTGCAGGAAATCAAGCTTCTCCCCAACCATCAAGCATTTGTAGATCGGTTTGTAAAAGCCTGCCGCGAGGATGACCGGATCGTCGCAGCATTCCTTGGCGGCTCAAATGCCAAAGGCTATGCGGATGCATACTCGGATGTAGATCTGTGTGTGATCACGACAGACGAGGCGTTCGAAGATTTTCTCAAAGAGCGCGAAGTGTTTCTTCGCTCTTTAGGGGACCTGGTATTTCTGGAGGATTTTGACAAGCCCACCAGTTTCTTCTATATCTATGCGGATGACACCGAAGGCGAGCTCAATATTGCCAGGGAAGGGCGGCTCGGGGATATTCATTCCGGTCCATTTCATATCCTGCTCGACAAAAAGCATATCCTCGAAGGAGCAGAATTTCCCGAGGGTGTTCCTGATTCTTCCAAGCAAACAGAGAAGCTGCTCAGCCAGATCCAGCTGTTCTGGCATGAGCTGTCGCATTTCATCACGGCCATGCAGCGCGGTCAGATCTGGTGGGCACAGGGCCAACTAGAAGGACTGCGTGCAGTTTGTGTAAACCTTGCGCGCCTGCGATATAACCTCCTGGATGGGGAGGCGGGCGAGGAAGCTTATTTCAAAATAGAAACGATTATGCCGGTGGAGCAGTTGGCGCCATTGAAAGAAACCTTTGGTCCAATGGAGAAAGAGGCGATGGGGAAGGCGGTTCTTACCATTGTCCGTTTCTACCAGGAGATCGCTCCTCCTCTCGCCCAAAAGTATGGCCTGCATTACCCGCAGGACCTTGAGCGAGTCATGCTGGCTCGATTGCAGAGATTACAGGAGCAGAGATCAGGAGGGCCTGGTTGAGCAAAATCAAAGTCTACTTTGAGAAAGGGGAAAAACGAACTTTCGCGGGCGCCCTCGATTGGCCCGGCTGGTGCCGCAGCGGACGGGATGAGGAGTCAGCCTTGCAGGCCCTCCTTGAGTACGGTCCGCGTTATGCGCGCGTTCTGCGTACTTCCCGCCTTGGATTCAAGCCGCCGGGCAAGGTCTCATTATTCGTCGTGGTCGAGCGACTCAAAGGAAATGCAACTACAGATTTCGGCGCGCCCGGGCTCCCACCTGCCTATGATAACGACCCGATCAAGCCGAAGGAGCTCGCTCAATTCGAAAAAATATTAAAAGCATGCCTGCAGACGTTTGCAACGAATGTTAAGAAAGCTGCGGGCAAATCGCTGCGCACCGGACCGCGCGGCGGCGGGCGGCAGCTGGAGAGCATGCTCGAACACGTGTTGGGGAGCGATGAGGGCTATCTCAATCAGGTCGGATGGAAATTTAAGAGGGACAATACAGTCGAGTTAACACAGCAGCTAAAACTATCACACGCTGCAATCCTGCGCGCGCTGGCTGCTTCTGCCAGAGGCGAGATCCCGGCAAAGGGACCGCGTGGCGGCGTCCGCTGGACGGCGCGTTACTTCGCCCGCCGCCTCGCCTGGCACATCCTCGACCACGCCTGGGAGCTCGAAGACCGCCTCCAATAATCGACATGACGGTAGTCCCACGGAGACTGCTGGAGATCTTCATGGGAGTGTCCAACTCCGAGGATAAAGTCTTCATGTCACCCTGAGCCCTTCGACAGGCTCAGGATAAACTCCGCGAAGGGTCTCCCGGGAAGGGGAGCCAATTGGCTCCCCTTCCCGGGGATTCTTCGGTCGCGGCGCTTATTGCGCCACTCGGTCACCCCGTACCGGTGTCCTTCGGTAGAATGACATGTTGTTTCTGATTTTAGACACTCCCATCTTCATAAACCCTTCTCCTGACGAGCAATTTATAGTACAATTGTTCTATCTATCCCGCGTCCTTACCAAAAACTAACTGGCTATAGACCAAGCCTGCTTGCGCCTAACAAGCAGGAAACACCTGTCCCCTATAGTCCTTATAACAACCACCAAAATAAGGACGTTAATGTTAAAGGAAGTGAACTATGGCTCTGTATTTTGAAAACCTCGATGATCGTACAAGACAACTGATGCTGGAGGAGATGGAATATGATATCGCAAACCACCAGCTTCACATCAGCCCGTTCCTGAGCGGGCAAGGGCAGCGGGACTACGAAAACCTGCTGCGCGACGCTCTGCAAAACGGGAACGATGAGACCCTGGCAGAAAGCCTGCGCGAACACCGCCGCATCCTGCGGACCCTGCCCCGGCGCAATCCAACCGGAGGCTATTCGATCGCGGCCACCGCCGAGAACGCGGCGCAGGTGCTGGCGGAGAGTGAGTTCAACCGGTACTACATCCGTGCTCTGGCCCGACGCGCCATAGAAGATGGCATTCCGGAACTGGTGGTCTACCGTGCCAAGCCCGTGACCACTCCCCGCCCCGAGTCGGAGGCTCGCATCGAGACCAGCCTCCCGCCGCAGGAGCTGCTGGACGACCTGCGCTCTCATACCGGCGATGAACGCCCCTCGCTTGGTGTGCCCTCAGGTCCCAACTCCGGGCTCACCGTCCGTCTGCCATAACTAGATCAATGTTCTTTGCTGACTGGATCTCCAGGTCCGGAAAGTTTATGTGAGGAAGAGCCGCCTGGCATCCGGTCCATTCAGGGTGCCAGGCGGTTTTGAGTCAATCTGAGGACATGACGGAATGAACGAACAAGCGAAAGTGGAACAGCTCAAAGAGCAGGAAGAAGTCCGTGCCGCTCTCAAGCAGACGCTAGGGACAAAAGAAACAATCCCTCCGCCTGTGCCGGAGCTGCGGGACAAGGTATGGTTCGGCACCTATGTGATTGTGCTGCTCGGACTCCTGGCGATCTATTATCTGCTGGGGTCCGACCTGGTTCCCGCGGAAACTGCCTATATTCCGACCCTGCGAAATCTCGTGCTAGGAGCGGTCTCGGTCGTGATCACGCTCGCCGTTGCAAAAGGAATTCACTTCTATTGGATCAACCAGATTGACAACAAGCCAGCTCGTTACAACCTGACACGGGTCCTCAACCTTCTCACGTTCCTGGCCATCATCGTCATTGGTTTGACCGTGGTTTCCGCCAACTGGTATACAGCCCTGGTCTCCCTGGGTGTGTTATCGCTCATCCTCGGCTTCGCCCTGCAAACGCCCATCACCAGCCTGATCGGCTGGGTCTATCTCCTCATGCGTCAGCCATATCGAGTCGGAGACAGGATCGAGATCGCGGGCGCCCGCGGCGACGTCATCGACGTCAACTACCTCGATACCACCCTGTGGGAGTTTGGCGGACCGTACCTTTCCACACAGCATCCCTCGGGGCGCATTGTCAAATTTCCGAATTCGCTGGTCTTGAACGAAACGGTCTATAACTATAGCTGGCCGCTGTTCCCTTATGTGTGGAATGAGATCAAATTCAATATTGCCTATGAGAGTGACCTGGAGTTTGTGGCGCAGACCATGGTGGACGTAGTAGAGGAGGAGCTGGGCGAAAAAATGCTCAGCCTGATCGGCGTGTATCGTGAGCTCCTGAAACAAACGCCCGTGGATGAATTGCAGATCCAGGAGCGACCCGTCGTTCACTTCCGTCCGAGTGACAACACCTGGCTGGAAGCAATCGTCCGTTACCTCGTCCACCCGAAAGAGTCCGGACGGGTCAAGACGCGCATCATCACAAAGCTGCTGGAAAAGCTCAACGCGTCACCCGAGCGCGTCCTCTTCCCGAAGAGTAATCTGCGATAAAGGGTGTTTTCGAATGCCAAAGAAACAGGTTAACCAATCAACTTCTCAAGGCAAAGTCGCCACAATGGACCAGATCTCCGCCGGTGGAGTCGCCTTCCGCTGGAGGGACTCGGAGCCGCAGATCGCGATCGTTTCCGCCAAGCCCAAGCTGCGGTGGCAGCTGCCAAAAGGCATCGTCGACCCCGGCGAGTCGCCGCAAGTGACAGCCGTCCGCGAAGTGCGCGAAGAAGCCGGCATCGCAACGGAATTGATCAGGCTGATCGAAACTATCGAGTACTGGTATCGCAGTGAAAAGTACGGGAAGCCGATCCGGTACCACAAGTATGTCCATTTCTATCTCGTCGAATACAAAAGCGGGGATGTAGCGGATCATGACCATGAGGTGGAGGAGTCGCGCTGGGTCAGTTTTGACGAAGCCCTGGAGATGCTCGATTTCAAGAGTGAACGCGAGGTCGTGGAAAAAGCTCGAAACATGGTCAGGGAGATGGCTCCGGATCGATAAGCTTCGATTATTCCCTCGATTTCAAAAGCATCGACTTTCGCAAGCAGCCCGAGTTGTACCGCGTGGGGAAAGGCGAACAGGGTGTACTACTGGTCGAGCCGTATAAGAGCGAGATCCTGCTCCACTGGAGGTTCAAGACGCCCGCGATCGCTCAGAAATCAGCCAATAAAATCTACAGAATGTTTCTTGATTACAAGGCAAAGGATGATTTTGTCGGCATGGACATGGCGCGCAAGTTCCTGCAGATGGGCTATACCCGCTCGCGCCGCTACGCAAATCACAAATCCGGGCGCAAGTATGAGGATGGCACAAAAGAAGTGCTTCAGCGGGAAGAGGATGTGGTGAAGGCGGAATCGGCAAAGATATTTTATGAGAAGTGGAAGAAGGTCAGGGAGGATAAGACATATCTGGAGCTGAAGAAACGGCACAAAGAGCGTTACGAAAAGTAGGCCTGACTTGCAATCGAGACCATCCCATAGGGCCGGAGTCAGTTTCTTTACAGCATCCTGCTATCCATAGTAGATTCAAATCAAATGACCAACACGTTTTCATTGCTGACCCTGAACTGCTTCGGCCTCTGGCTGCCAGGCACTAAAAGCCGTTTGCGCGCGCTGGCGAAAGAGCTGGAACAAAGTCCCTACCAGATCCTCTGTCTGCAGGAAATCCAGCTGCATAAATATCAGAGGCTTTTGGTCGAAGAGTGCGCCAGTTACCCCTATTCCTTCCATGAGCCTTATTTGCATTGCCCGAAGGGTGGTCTATTGACGCTTTCCCGTCTGCCCTTCACGAATACATCTTTTGAACCATATGCGGAACGAGGCGCCTGGTACACGCCCATGCTGCTGGATCGGTTATTCTTCAAAGGAATGTCGATCACCTGTCTCAGATGGAGGGACATCCCACTCGTCATTATCAACACACATTTGCTCGCCAATTTCGCCGGGGACTGGGAACGGCACGGGATGTATGCACGGGTAGAAGAAAAGCAGTTGCGGCAATTAGCGGTAACGGTGGGCGCCCAACCTACTGATTCTGTCGTGCTTGTGGTCGGGGACTTCAACATCCCGCGCGGAAGTGGGCTCTATGAGGATTTTCTCGGCCATTCGGGATTGACAGATCTGCTCGCAGGCGACACCCGGTCGACTCTGCGCATTCCCTTCCACGGAGCTTCCCGGTTTTCTCTATCTATCGATTACATCCTCGTTCGAATCCCGGACAAGTACCCACTAACGATTAATTGCGATTTGTGTTTTTCGGAACGCTACGCGATCCGTGATAGACAGCACGGCTACTTATCGGACCACCTTGGGATTGAGATCCGTATTACACAAAGCTAGCAAGCACCGGGTTTTCTGTGGTTTTGGATATCAAATGATGACCTTTGTCAGTTGTCATCGCAGGGGGAACATGCCACAATCTTGTCAGTTTCATCAAAATGAAAAGGATCACCCATGGCTGATACCTATGAGAAGCCGGACCTCAAATCCATTGCCGCGGCCATCTTTGTCCGGCATGGAGTCGATTTTGCTAGCGCGGAACGGGCGGGCGGCTGGACAAATGCCGTCTGGCTGACAGAAAAACTGGTGCTGCGCCTGTCCACGGCACGGGACAATGAAAACCTGCTGCGTGAAGCGCGATGGGCGGCACATTTCCCAGCAGTGGTCGGTTACCCGACGATCGTAGAGACCGGCAAGACAGATGGCTTCGCATGGAGCCTGGCAGCACGGCTTCCAGGGATCCCACTCGAAGAAGTCTGGACCGATTTGTGCCTCGGGGAGCGCATCACCGCCCTGCAGGACTTATGGGTGCGGGCACAGGGTGTCCACAGCATTCCGGTCGCCAAAATCTCTGAGTTTGTATCGCGACGTGCCTGGTTTAACTCCACCAACGCGGCGGAGACAGAGGCAAGTCTTGTTCGTCTTACAGCAACTGGGATATTCACTGTGTCTGAAAGCCGGGTGTTGCGCAATGCCCTGGAACGCTTCTGGTGTACTTTGTCCGCCGCTACCTGTGTGCTCTGTCACGGTGATCTGACCCCGGGTAATGCTATCTGGCACGCAGGACATGTTACCTCGCTGCTGGATTTTGAATTCGCAGTGCTGGCACCCATCCAGTTGGACCTTAACCATCTCGTCAAGCGCGCCTTTGATCCTTCCGCGGATGGGCACGGAGATCAGCAGCTTCGTGAGGCAGTGAAGGAACTCGCCCGGCCACTACTAATGCAGCGGGGCAGCTTCGATCTGTTGATGGGCTACGGCATCCTTTTGGAGCTGTGGCTTCTAGAGCTATGGCTCGCTCATCCGGAGGGAGAGGGTCCCCTGGAGCAGTGGGAACCGCTCCTCAGGCTCCGCTCGCTTGCCGACGGAAAGGGAGGTTACCTGGCATCCCTGGCCCCGGCCCACGAGATCGATGCAGAAAGGATGCGGTAGGAGAAGCCCATGAAGGACGATGTGACTGACATTGCGGAACATTACAACAGCGACCCGGAAAGAGAAAACATCCGGCTGGAGCGACACCAACTGGAACATGATATTACTTGGCTCTATTTGAATCAGTATCTGCCAACGCATGGATCCATTCTCGAAGTCGGAGCGGCGACCGGAAGATATACAGTGGAACTGGCGAAACGCGGTTACAGCATCACGGCTGTCGACCTGGCGGCGGCGAATCTTGAACTATGCAGGAAAAGGCTAACCGGAGCAGGGCTGCAGAGTCAGGTGCAGCTGGTTGTCGCGGATGCACGAGACCTTAGCATAGTGACAAAACGAGATTTCGATGTTGCTCTCTTCATGGGGCCGCTGTATCATCTTGTAGAAGAAGCCGATCGCAAATTGGTGCTGCAGGAGGCATTTGACCATTTGCGGATGGGCGGAGTTCTCTTCTCATCGTTCATTAGCCGATTTGGCATACTGGGTGATCTGCTCAGAAATGTTCCGGGTTGGATCGAGGATCAGGCAGAGGTCCAGTCTCTGCTGGAGCTGGGGAGAGATCCCGAAACCTATCCACGAGGTGGATTTCGTGGATATTTTGCAAAGGTCTCTGAGATCGTCCCTTTACATGAGACGGCGGGTCTCGAAACCCTTGTGCTGGCAGGGGTTGAGCCTGCGATTTCCGCAGATGATGAGAGCTATAACAAGCTTCAGGGAAAGCAACGCCAGCTATGGCTGGATTTGTTTCATAGGCTGAGCATAGAGAGCACCATTATCGGTGCATCCAGGCATCTTCTATATGTTGGCAGGAAGAAGTAACGGTTGCCGTCAATCGTCTCAGGCTGAGTTCCCTATGAGGCATGCGGATGGCAAGAGCACCATTTCAGGTTTTGGTCTATCCCTATCGCAAGCTCAACAATGAACACTTCGAATACGCCCTGATGGAGCGGGCCGATGACGGAACCTGGCAGGGGATTGCCGGCGGTGGGGAGGATGGAGAAACACCATTCGAAGCCGCCGTCCGGGAGACGTATGAAGAAGCCGGTCTTTCGCCAGCCTCCCAATTTATGCGACTCGATTCCATCGAGTCTGTGCCTACAGCCGGATTTCGTGACAGCCACATTTGGGGGGAAAAATGTGTATGTCATTCCACAACATTCCTTTGGCGTAGCCGCACACGACGTTCCGATTACAATTTCGCATGAACACACGGAATACAAGTGGCTTACTTTTGAAGAAGCATGTAAATTGATAAAATACGATGGAAGCCGCACAGCCTTGTGGGAGCTGGATAAAAGGCTGAAAGGCAAAGGTCCGCGTGGTTAAGAAGAGCTTTATGGGTTCACTCTGAACGTATGCAATACAAATATGCAAAAGACCAACTAGATTATTCTGACTTCTCCAGCGGGCGGGTGTTTTACAGTCTGCCGGGGCATCCGGCATTCCCGGTGAGGCTAGCGAGCGAGATCTTCCAGCGCTGCCTGGCGCATCGCGCAGCCATTTATGGAAATACAACTCCCGCTATCCTGTATGATCCCTGCTGTGGAGCAGCGTATCATCTCAGCGTCCTGGCGTATTTACACGGAGAGCACATTCGAGAGATCCTTGCGTCGGACATCGATGAAAAAGCCGTGGCACTCACCACACGGAACCTGGGGCTGCTCCGCAGGGATGGTTTGGACAAACGCATCCGTGAGCTTTCGGAACTGCTCGAGCAGTATGGGAAAGAGTCTCATCGCCAGGCATTGCAAAGCGTCTCTGCTTTAAAAACCAGACTCATCGTCTTAAGAGAAAACCATTCATTGCAGACAAATGTGTTTCAGGCAAGCGCCACGGACGGAAATACGATTTCAACCCATATTCAACCGGGATCCGTCGATATCCTCTTTACCGATGTCCCCTATGGACAGCATTCCCAGTGGCAGGTCACGGATGCGCGTGCGTCCTCCAACCCCTTGAAAGCGATGCTGGATGCACTGCAGGGCGTACTATCGGCGTCGAGCATACTCGCGATTGCTTCTGACAAGCAGCAAAAGGTGTCCCATGAAAGCTTTCAACGGATTGAACATTTCCAGGTTGGGAAGCGAAGAGTGGTCATCCTGAAGCCTGTCTGAATCATTCAGAGGTAAGGAGGAAAGTTTATGACAAGAGTTATTATCGGAGAAGATTGCGGTAACTCCCCCAAGAACATATTCGTCCAGGAAATGACCGTTGCCCTGGCAAAAGGCGATGTGAAAGCCGTCCTTAACAGCGTGACTGAGGATATACGTTGGAGCATCGTCGGCGATAGAGTCCTGCAAGGGACAGAGCAGTTTGTCGCAGCTCTGCAGGCAAAGAAAAACGAGAAAGTGGTGGAACTGAATATCCATCACATTGCTACACACGGCAAAGCAGGCGCCGTGGACGGCACGCTGAAATTCGAAAACAGATCACTTGCTTTTTGTTACGTATACGAATTCAGCAACGCCAAAGGTATCGCCATAAAGGAAATTACCTCCTACATCATTGAAATCAAATAAAAGCCAATGCTTTAACGAGGAGCATGCCTTATGGACATCCTGATCATTGGCGGGACTCGTAATGTAGGTCACTTCCTAACGCTGGAACTGCTCAGGAAAGGACACGAGGTGACGGTGTTCAACCGGGGACAAACGCCGGACGATCTGCCAGCGGAAGTCCAGCGCCTGCGCGGCGATCGGGGTGATCCCGGCTCGCTTGCGGGAGCACTTGCCGGAAGGTCCTTCGATGTGGTTGTGGATATGGCGCTCTATAATGCGGATGACGCAGAAGTCATCACCGGGCTGCTGGATGGTCGAACGGGTCAATATCTCTTTTTGAGTAGCGGACAGGTCTATCTGGTAGGTGAGGAGTCTCCGAGACCTTTTGCCGAAACGGCAACCGAAAAGCCCTTCCTACCGGCTCCGCTCCGCGACACACGCGATTATGAGGAATGGCTGTATGGCGTGAACAAGGCCGAGGCGGAGCAGGTTCTGCTGAGGGCCAGGCAGATGCGCGGGTTTCCTGTCACAACCCTGCGTCTTCCGATGGTGAATAGTGAGCGCGATCATTTCCACCGGATCTATGGATATTTGCTGCGGATGAGGGATGGGGGACCTATATTACTTCCCGCGGGGAAACATCTGCGGTTGCGGCACGTATACGCTGCCGATGTCGTGCAGGCAATTACGAGAGTCATCGAAACAGGAATTGGCAAGGGACGTGTCTACAACATATCTCAGGATGAAACCGTCACGATAGACGATTTCCTCGTCCTTCTGGCGGAAACCGCCGGACATCCCTTAAAGTTGAAACGCATCGATAGAGCGGTACTTGAGAACTTTCAATTATTGCCCAACTGCTCCCCGTTCAGTGACCCATGGATGTCGGAGCTCGATAACCAGAAGAGCAAGCAGGAATTAGGGATGCAATACACGCCGCTGCCAGTCTACCTTGCAAAAATGGTCAAACATTATGAGGGATCTCAGCTTCCATTGCCAGATGGGTACCCGCGACGCCGCGAGGAAATCAGACTGGTTTCTGAAACCTAAGCCACATCCACCCCGGTCGCCCGCGCCACGAATTTGTGGATCAGCGCCGTCGGCAGGATCAGCAGTAGATGGACGAACGCGCTTAAACCGAAGATCACCGCGACGGAGCTGAGGAAGCTGCTGAGCCGCGGCGCGACATTGCTCAGCATCCACGGCCCCGCCCCGAACAACAGCGCAATCGCAAATAGCACCACGATAGAAATCAGCAGTTCAAGCCAGGCATGTCGATCCGATTCGGAGGGCATCATAGTACTGCTCACCGCGAAAGCCAGGTAGGACCAGAGATAAAAGTCCGGCGCGCGTGGTAATGCCCGTATGCCCAGCCAGAAGAGGTCGAACTGGCCATTACGGAAGGTTTCCCACAAGATCCGCATTTGCAGGTGGTACCCTGCAACATGAGCGACAAAGAGCGTCCCGACGATCAGGGGCGCGGCGCCGATCAGCGAGTCGCGGATGACATCCGATTTTGCCGTCTCCACATAGCCGAGCTGTAAACGTCCATCGGGCAGGGATTGGGGGAAGAGGGAAAATTTCCCGGTGCGCACACGCAGGATCTTCGCCATCACAAAATGGCTCAGTTCGTGCAAGAATACGCCAGGCAGGAAAAGCATCGCAAAAATCCCCATGGTGATGCGGCTATCATGGCTGAGAATCAAAAACACCGCCTGGATCTCGCGATGCAAAAGCCGCTGAAGCAGGATCAGCGGCACAAGCATCAGGATGAACCAGAATAGACCGGAGAGTTGGATCATCGGATCATAGACCATGGACAATCGACCATGGTCCGCTGTCAATTGTCTATGATCTGACCGCAGCTTTTGTAATCGCCACAAACTCATCGGGTTTGAGGCTCGCTCCTCCAACCAGAGCGCCGTCGATATCAGGATAGGCGAAGAATTCGGCCGCGTTCGCAGCCGTCACAGACCCACCGTACAGGATGCGGATGGCCTCCGCATTTTGCGCACCGAACAGCTCGCCCAGCGCGGGGCGGATCACCTGCTGGTGGACAAAATTGGCGTTCTCACCACTGGAGGCTTTTCCCGTCCCGATCGCCCAGACGGGCTCGTAGGCAACAACAACCTTCTGGGGAGAGTCGATGCCCGCCAGCCCAACTCTGATCTGGCGTCGGACAACCTCGGATGTGGCTCCGGCTTCGTATTGCTCCAGCGTTTCCCCGACGCAGACAATGGGAATGAGCCCTGCCTTCATCGCTGCGTGAAGTTTTTTGTTCACGCTTTCATCGGTCTCGCCAAAATAGGCACGGCGCTCCGAGTGCCCTATAATCACATATTGACAGAACTCCTTGACCATGCCAGGCGACACCTCACCGGTGAAGGCGCCTTTTTCCTCCCAATGCAGATTCTGCGCCCCGAGACCAATCCCTGCGCTTCTCAGCATTTCAACCAACGCCGGAATCACAAGGTAGGGAGGACACAAGACCTTTTCGACAATTGCAATTTCGCCCAGTTTTGCGCTCATTGTAGAGACCAGTTCGCGGGCTTCGGCGACGGTCTTGTTCATTTTCCAGTTTCCAGCTACCAGTGGTGTACGCATATTGATATCCTCTCTTAAACACAAAGGACACAAGGGTCACGCAGGAGAACAAACCCTTTATGTCCCTTGGTGCCCTTCGTGGTTGAAGACTATTTATCCATCAGTGCCGCAACGCCGGGCAATTCTTTGCCTTCCAGGAATTCGAGCGAGGCCCCACCGCCAGTAGACACATGGGTCATCTGCTTGGCAACGCCAGCTTTCTTGACCGCGCTCGCCGAGTCGCCGCCGCCAATGACGGTCGTCGCGCCGGATTCAGCCAGCAGTTTCGCCAGGGCAAACGTCCCTTCCGCGAATTTCGGCATTTCGAAGACGCCCACCGGCCCGTTCCAGACGATAAGCTTGGCGCCATCCAATGCCTGCTTATACAGCTCCAGCGTTTTCGGACCGACATCCAACATGCGCCAGCCAGCGGGGATCTTATCCACGTCGACGACCTGGGAGTTGGCGTCGGCATCGAACTTATCCGCGATGACCGCGTCGACGGGCAGGATCAGCTTATCGCGGGCTTTCGTGAGGATGGATTTTGCAGTTTCAAGAGAAGCAGCCTCCACCAGGCTATCCTGCATGTCCAGTCCCTTCGCCGCCAGGAAGGTGTTTGCCATGCCGCCGCCGATGATCAATTTGTCGGCTTTGGAAAGCAATGTCTCGACAACATCGATCTTGTCGCTGATCTTCGCGCCGCCAAGGATGGCGATATAAGGATGCTCCGGGTTTCCCACGGCACGCCCGAGATATTCCAGTTCCTGTTCCATCAGGAAACCAGAGACAGCAGGCAGGAATTGCGCCACCCCCTCCGTGGAAGAATGGGCACG
>Ga0114129_10008592_pt1 | contig 14562 bp, 15 predicted proteins | sample RhiMetdeltSRZDD1_FD_80071 | JGI IMG/M metagenome (GOLD analysis project Ga0114129, IMG submission 80071) | Populus rhizosphere microbial communities from Tennessee, USA - Rhizosphere MetaG P. deltoides SRZDD1 (version 2) (version 2) | ecosystem: Host-associated > Plants > Roots > Rhizosphere >... | reverse complement strand
TTCCTGCTCGTCGCGCTCGCCCTGGCGCACGGTGACACTGCGCGCCGCGCGCGGTACGAGCGGCAGCTCCTCGAGGAGGGACCCGACGAGCTGCTCGACGAGCCCGGCCTGCTCGCCGCCCTCGTGGCCCTGCGCACGCTCATGGTCCCGTCGCCGGCGCTGTTCACCTACGTGGCGGTGCGGCACACGTTGCGCGCCGTCGGGGTCGACGACCGAGCGCTGGCCGACTACCTGGCCGCCTTGCTGCTCGAGTTCGGCGATCACGACCGGCACGTCCGCATCCGCCGCAGCGACGATGAGACTTACCACTATCTGGTCGACATGGTGGAGGACCTCATGGGGCTCGACGACGCCGGGGAACGGGCCTTCCTGCTGCGCGCGCATCTCGGCAACTACAGCCTCTGGCTCGCGGGGCTGTTTCCGGACTACATCGCCGCTCGACGCTTCCGCAAAGGGGGGCCCGACTTGCCCTACTACGACGAGCTGGGTCGACAGGGCTTTCGGCTCGCCGCGGAGCACCGGCTCGCCGAGCACCTCGGCGTCGCCACCATTTACCGCGCCGCCGCTGAGCGCTTCCCCACGCTGCGGGTGGCGTTCAACCGGCTGAGCGACCGGGTCTTCTTCCCGAACGTCTCGACTCCCGACAAGATACTGCGGAATCTGTGACGGGTAGGGGCGCAGCGTGCTGCGCCCCTACATCGTCACCGCTACTCGTCCAGAAACCGCGTCGGCACAGTCGTCGCCGCCTCGACCAGCTGCTCCGCGGACTTTACAAAGCGCACCACGATGGGCAGCGACCCTTTGAGCACGAGCTTGCGCTGCATGATGCCCGCGATGGGGCCGAGCTCCTTCCGGATCACGCGCTTCCAGTGCTGATAGTCGCCCGAGATCACGAACGGTGCTTGGTCCGCCTCACCCTCCGACACCACCTTCGCTTGGCGGCAGGTCCCTCGATCGAGGTCGAGCCAGATGCCCACCGGATCGCCGATCCCGATTTCCGGCTGACGGTTCACCACGAGGGCGACCGGACCGTGCGTCCACTCGAGGGAGGCGGCACGATACGCGCCGCTCGCGTTGATCGCCACACCGTAGGCGCTCACCCACTCGGCGGACGGGAAGGCGATGCTCACGCGATCGCTTCCGCGAAGCCGCGGAACAGCGCGTCCTCCACGTCGTCCTCCGGGTGCCACTGGACCGCCAGTACCCGCGGCGCCCCCGGATCCCTCCACTCGGCGCCTTCGATGACCCCGTCCTCCGCCCAGGCGGTGGCGCGGAGCGGCGGCGCGATGTCGCGGATCGCCTGGTGATGCCGGGTGTTCACGCTCGCGTCCACGGCGCCGAGCGTGCGGTGGAGCAGCGTGCCGGACTCGATGCGCAGTCCGTGGCGTGAGCGCGTATCCGCGTGGTCGACAGGGCCGGGGCGCTCGCTCGTCAGGTCCTGATACAGCGTGCCGCCCAGGGCGACGTTCAGGATCTGGATGCCGCGGCAGATGGCCAGGATCGGGAGCCGGCGTCGCTCGGCGCCCGCGATGAGGGCCAGCTCGACCGCGTCGCGCGCCCGATCGGTCTCGCCCAGCTTGGGGTGGGGCGGCGCCCCGTAGCGGCCGGGGTCCACATCCTCGCCCCCCGTGAGGACGAGACCGTGCACCCCGTCGAGCGCGGCGCACGCCGCCTCGGGGTCGAGGATGGGCGGGACGACGACGGGAACGAGCCCGGCGCGCATGAGCGCGTACACATAGGCCGTACTCAGCGCGACGCGCTCCCGCCCCGCGTCGGTGCGGCGCGTCGCGCTTACCGCCACGATCCGGGTCACTGCGCCGAGCTTGGGGGAGCCGCCGGTGTGCCGAGCAACGGGCACTTCGGGTTCGAGACGCCCGCCCAGTCCACCCGAACGCCGTACACGGGCATCGTCCGGTCTTGCCCGGTGAGGGAGCCGATGCTCGGGTACCCCTCGGGCGGGCGGTGCGACTCGTAGATCAACACGCCCTGCGCCCGCTGCGTCGAATCGTCCACGACGAGGACGGCGTAGGCGGTGGTATCGCTGACCGAAGTGGCTGGGAAGCCCGCTCCCTGATACTCCATGGTCATCGCGCCCTTGGTGTAGGTGGCCAGCACCGTGCTTTGTTGGGGCGTGCCGACAACCCGAACGGGGAGCGTGCCCGGCAGCCCGCGTGGCGCGTCGGTCAGGACGAAGGGCAGACGCCTCAGCCGGTCCTGGATCAGCGACGGCCCGATGAGCTGCGCCATGCCGCAGGTAGGAGACCGGGTCCGGTCACCACCACACGACAGGCACAGCGTCAAGCTGAAAAGCGTCGCGTGATAAGGCGTTAAGGGAAGCCGTATCATGGGGAGGTCACCACCTCGAGGACGGTCGCCGGATACGGGGCGTCGGGGCTCACGCGCCGGAGCTCCAGGCTGTCGGCGTCTGGGACGAGAGACGTACCGAAGCGCAGCGTGTCGCCCACGAGCCAGGCCGCGGTGCGTGCGCGTGCCCACGCCGGCTTCTCGATCTCGACCCCGATGATGAATCGCCCTTCTCCCCGGAGTGGGCCGGCTTCGACCTTACTCCGATCGGGCTCACCTCGATAGCGCCGGTATAACCGACCCGAGATCCAATCACCGACGTGGGTCTCGAGAGTGATGCGGAGGTAGACGGTGGAGTCGATCGGCACCGCGCGCGTGGAGGCCACGGGGCCCGCGCGAAAGATGCGGGTCAGCTCCCAGGTACCGTTGAGGGGGGACGCCTGGCCGGCGTGCAGCACGAGCATCGCGACGACGCCACAGGGTCCCATCATGGGCACCAATCTAATACGTCCAGGTGACGACCAGCGAACCCGTACGAACAGGCTCGAGCGTCCGGGGGACCAGGTTGTAGATGTAGTTGAGCGCGTTCGTGACGAGCAGTCGCGCCGACACGGACCCTCGCTGCCAGCCCGCCCGGAGGTCGAGCACCCTGGCGGATACACGCGGATCCCTGCCGAAGACCGGCTCGAGCTCGATCCGTTCGATGCGACTCGTATAACGAAAGTCGCCGCCGACCGAGAGCGTGCGCCAGCGGTAGTCGGCGCTGAGCGTGAGGAGATGCTTGGGGCGGAATGCCAGCAGGGAATCGTCCGCGACGTCGCGTGCGTCGAGAAACAGGTAGGCGATCGTGGCGGTCAACCCCGGGAGCGGCGTGACCGCCAGCGAGGCATCGAGGCCGCGGAGCCGCGCGCGGGAGACGTTCTGGATCTGGATCTTCTCTACTGTATCCGTGGTCACGGTATCTACGACGCGCACGAAGGTGGGCTCGAGCAGCTGGCGGGCCTCCGTCCAGAACAGCGCCGCATCGAGCCGTCCCCACGACGAGAGAGGCGCGCTGTTGCCCGCTTCGAACGACCACGCGGTCTCGGGATGGAGGCCGGGGTTGGGGATGACCTGAAAGCCGAACGCCTGGGTGTTGACGTAACGCTCGGCGAGCGTCGGGGCACGGAAGCCGCGTCCTACTGACGCTCGCCACGTTCCCAGGCGGCTCGGGAACACCGCGCCGACCCGCGGACTGAGCACGCCGGTCGCGTTCGAGCCGTCCACGTCGAGATAATCGACTCGCGTCCCTGCGGTGAGTCGCGCGCGCCCGAGCGTCTGTTCCACCTCGCCGTACACCCCGAGCTGGTTTTGGGTATGCTCGCCGAAGATGTCGCTCGTTACGTCGCCGCGCGCCACTTCCACGCCGGCCGTCGCCACGCGGCCGCTCGCGCTCCGGCCCACCCCGCGCAACTCGGCGCCGATCCGGTTCGACACCGCCCAGTCGTCCGGGTTCACGTCGGTGAAGTGGGTGCGCAACCACGAGCCGCGTGCTTGCCACGAGAATCGCGTTGAGACGGTACGGTCCAGCGTGGCGGTGAAATAGCCCTTGTTCGAGCGTGTGTAACTCCCCGCACCAGACGAGTCGATCAGGAACGGTTGGAAGGCCTGCCCCCGGGTGTCACACGGGCGCGCACCGGGCAAGGGAGTCGCGACGCACCAGGTGGGGAACACCTGGTACTGATGGCTGGTCCAGGCACCAGAAGTCGTCACCTGGGTGCCGGGCCGGGGCAGCCACTCGGCCTTGCCGGACATCTCCCACTGGTCGCTGCGATCCTGCTCACGGTAGCCGTCCGAGTGCCGCCCTCCCAGCGTCAGACTGCCCCGCACCGGTCCCTGCCCGTACGAAGCGGTGCCGTCGAGGCCTTCCAAGGCGCCAGTATGATCCCGGAAGCGCCACACGTCGAACGGGGGGTTCGCGTACGCGCCGCCGGTGGCGCGCACGCGGGCGTGGAAGCCGGGCGGGATCTCCCGCGTGATGATGTTCACCACACCGCCCAGCGCGGCCGATCCGTAGAGCGACGATCCGGCGCCTTTCACGACCTCCACGCGGGCCACGTCGGCGAGCGGCACCATGTCCCAATCGATCCCACCCCGATCGCCCTGGTTGGCGGGAACCCCATCGACGAGGAGGAGCACGCGAGAGCCGAGGCCCTCCACGAAGCCGCTGGAGCCCCGGATGTTCACCTGGCCGTTGAGAAACAAGACCCCGGGAGCCCGGTTCACCGCTTCGTCGACCGTTTCCACCGCGCGACGGGCGAGGTCGGTATCGCTCACGAGCGCCACGCTCGTCGTGGATTGGTCGAGGAATTGGGAGCGCTTGGCCGCCGTGACGATCGTCGGCTGCAGCTCGACGGCGACCGCGGCCAGCCGGTAGTCCCGCTCGACCGAGTCTCCTGCGGAGAGCGTGAGGGTATCCTCGACGGAGCGGTAGCCGAAGTGGCCGATCCGCACAGTGACCCGTCCCGCCGGCACCTCGAGGCGATAGCGGCCCCGATCGTCCGCAACCCCTACGAGCGCGCTTCCGACGACCCGCACGGTGCCGCGGAGCGGCTGCCCCAGCGTGTCGCGCACGGTCCCGGAGAGGACGGCGGTGCCCTGCGCGGCGACGGTGGCCACGGGTGTGCTCACGAAGAGGGCGAACAGCAGGAGCCGCCTCACGGTGGGCACGGCGGGAAGTAGTCGCAGATGCGGTGCATCTGGGTGAAATCGATCACGAAGTCGATCGCATCCGCGCCCCCGGCACCGACGTGCACTCGTCCCGTGCCGTGCGCGGTGGTGTCTCCCCCGTCGCGGTAGAAACCGACTTCCCGTAGCAGGGAATCCGCGTTCCCGGCGCCGAGCGACGTGGCGCTCTTCTTCTCCCATACCGCGAGCACCCAGTCGTACGAGCCGGGAGGCACCGGGAGCACGAAACGGCGGGGCGGCCCGCCGGTGTCGACGAACGCGGGAACGGGCGGCTGGAAGTGCAGCAGATCCGCCGGGGTCTGGGGAAACGTGCTGAAGGCCAGGACGAGCACGGCGGCAGTGCTGTCCCGCAAGCTGTCCGGCAGGGAGCCATGGTAGGTGACGGTGCCGCAGATCCCCGGGCAGGTCGTCGGGTGCAGCCCCTCGTTGCAGGCCAGGGCCACGGCGGCGCACATCGCCATGCGCGAGACGCGACTCCGCATGGGTGCAATCATTGCGGCGCGTTGCCGCAGCGTCAACTTGACCCGGGTTTCGGCGGGGAATAACGTACAGCCCGCCATGCCGATCTACGAGTATCGCTGCACGAAGTGCCACACGCGCTTCAGCCAGCAACAGGCAATCGACGAGCACGGACACAAGCGGCCGGCCTGCCCCAAGTGTAAGTCGCACGCGGTGGAGCAGGTGTTCTCGGCGTTCTTCGCGAAGACGGTCCGGAAAAGCTAGCGTCGGTGTTCGAGCGCCTGCGAGACAAATTGCGCGCCGCCCTGGACGCGGCGACGCCGCCGGGAGACTTGCGCGACCTGGCGCGCCAGATGCGGGAGGCGGTGGTGGAGGCGAAGCTCGCCGTCGGCGAGACGCGCGAGGCGGTGGCGCGCACCGAGCGGGACCTCACGCAAGAGCGCCAGCGGCTGTCCGATGCTGAGCGCCGCGGCCGGCTCGCGTCCGAGATCCAGGATCGCGAGACGGTGGAGGTTGCCCAGCGGTTCGCGGCGAAGCACCGCGAGCGCGCCGAGGTGCTCGCGAAGAAACTGGCGGCCCTGCAGGGCGAGCTGGCACTGTACGAGCGCGAGCTCGGGGACATGCAGGCGCAACTGGGCCGGGCGGAACGCGACCGGCCGCTCACCGAGGCGGAGCGCTCGGCGGAACGTGCCTGGCGCGACCTCCAGGCGGCGGGGGGACCGCGTCCCGGCGTGGATCCGGCGGACGAGCTGCTCAAGGCGCAGCTCGACCGCGCGACCCGCGAGGCGGCCGCCGACCGGCAGCTCCGGGAGCTCAAGAAGAAGATGAAGAAGGACTAACCATGAGCGTGATCCGCGGCGTACTGTCCTGGTTCCGTGACGCCTTTGGGCCCGGGCCACGCACCGCGGACGGGCGGCGCTCCGGAGGCAGCATGGACATCAAGCGCGACCGCATGGTCTTTCTCGGCTACGGCAAGTACTGGCGCTCCGACGGCATCATCGGACTGATGCCGATCGAGGACGAGCGCGGTCCGAAGCGGCGGACCAACGTTTTCGTACAGGGGCGCGCCGAGCCAATCATCGCCTCGCGCACCGAGCAGAGCATCCTCGAGGACATGGGCGCGACCGGCGACGGCTTCCAGGCGCAGGCGCTTCGGGAGGCGGTCACGGAGCTGCTCGCGGCGTTCCACGAGTTCTCACCGGCGCTGCGCCGGACGCTTCAGAGCGAGCACCACGTCGACGTCGAGCAATGGGAGCAGCGGCTGGGCGAGCTGCTCCGGGCGCCGCAGCGCTTGGAGCCCGTCGAGCAGAACGACCTGTTCGAGTGACGAGTCCCCCACCCGGCTCGTCGTGGTTCGGCCACCCCCGCGGCCTCTCCACGCTCTTCTTCACCGAGATGTGGGAGCGGTTCAGCTACTACGGGATGCGGGGGTTCCTCATCCTGTACATGACGAAGGCGCTCGGCTTCACCGATCCCCACGCGGGCGCCGTGTACGGCAATTACGTCGGCAGCGTGTGGCTGGCCGCGATATTCGGCGGGATCATCGCCGACCGCTGGCTGGGGTACTACCGCAGCGTGCTGGTCGGCGGGATCATCATCGCGCTGGGCCACTTCACGCTCGCGTTTCATGCCCTGCCGTTCTTCTACGCCGGCCTCTCGTTGATCGTCATCGGTACCGGGCTACTCAAGCCGAACGTCTCAACCCTCGTCGGATCGCTGTACGAGCAGGGAGACGAACGACGCGACGCCGGGTTCTCGATCTTCTACATGGGGATCAATCTTGGCGCGTTCCTCGGACCGCTCATCGCCGGCAAGCTGGCCGAAGCGGTAGACTGGCACCTGGGCTTCGCGTGTGCCGGTGTGGGCATGTCCTTGGGCCTGGTGCAATACGTGCTCGGGCGCCGGCGGCTCGACCCGGCGATCGCGCGTCTCGCGGCGCGTCCCAAACCGGCTGCCGTGAGCCCCGGGCTTGCGCCCGGGGTCAGTCCCCGCGGCTTCACGGCCGCGGACTGGAAACGCATGACGGCGGTGGTGGTATTCTTCGCCTTCGCGTCCCTCTTCTGGGGGGCGTACGAGCAGGCCGGGTCCACGCTCGCTCTGTTCGCCGATCGCTACGTCCACCTCGAGCTGCTCGGCATCAAGCTGTATGCGTCCTGGTTCGTGTCGGTCCAGGCGGCGTTCGTGATCCTGTTGTCGCCCATCTTCGCGTGGTTATGGGTGAAGCTCGGGCCGCGCCAGCCGTCCTCTCCCGCAAAGTTCGCCCTCGCGCTGATGTTCGTGGGACTCGCCTTCGTGCTGCTCATGCCGGCGGGGGCGATCGCCCAAGGCGGCGTCAAGATCAGTCCCCTGTGGCTCGTCGCGGTCTATTTCATCGAGGAGCTCGGGGAGCTGTGCCTCAGTCCTGTCGGGCTGTCGGTCGTGACCAAGCTCGCACCCAGGCAGGTGGTCGGGCTCATGATGGGTGTGTTCTTCCTTTCTAACGCGCTGGGCAACAAGCTGGCCGGTTGGTCAGCGGGGTTCATCAGCACGACGCCCCTTCCCACCTTGTTCGGCGTGACGGCGGCAGTCACGCTGGGCGCCGCCGCAGTCATGTTCGTGCTCATCAAGCCGGTCCAGCGGCTGATGGGCGGGGTGCGCTAGCCTCGCCCAACCTTGGCGAGCAACAGCATCGAAACAACGCATGAGGGACCACATCGACGCGCGAGCTCGCCCCTCAGTTGAACCGCGTCGTCCGCCACAGCAGCCAGCCGGTGCCCAACAGCAGCGCCAGCATGGCCGCCGTGAGTCCCGCCACCCACCCCCAGTGGAGCGTCAGTTGGGGCACGCGGGCCACCATCCCGAACCCAACGAAGACCGCGGTGGCGCCGCCGACAACCGACCAGTCGAGCCAGCTCCGCCGCCGGACAGGCGGGCCGGCGCTTTCGCCGGCGAGCGCGGCGCGCACGTACGCCGGGTCGATGCCGTAGCGGTCGCCTTCACGCGTCGCCGCCTCCTGCCAGCGGCGGTGCTCGGCGCCCGTGGCGGAGGCCAGGGCGATCGCCACCGCTCCCAGCGCCATCAGCAGCGAGCCGCCGATCACCTGCCCGTACGTCGTCGCCGCACCGCCGCGCAGCTCACCGAACACCAACAACCCCCACACGAGCCCCCACAGCTGGTTGGTGTTGGACAACGGTATCCCCCGGCTGATCCCGACGTACTTCGCCGCATACTGCTGAAACAGATCGCCCACCACCCACACGAACCCGCCGAGCAGGAGCCAGAACAACACGTCGCGTGCCCCGAGCAAGTCCGCGGCGAGTGCGGCCACGCCGCCGCGGTCGGCCAGTGCGAGCGCCAGCATCATCACGACCTCACCCACCGTGAAGAACGTGATGAAGGCGAGCGGGTTCATCCCGGTGAGGTAGGCCTTGCGATAGGGGATGTACATCGTACCCCAAAGCACTCCGGCGGCGAGCGCTGCGGCGACGCCGCGGGCGGCGTGGCCGCCGGGTGCGCCGGCCGCCGACGCGACTGCGAGCAGTGTCGCGCCCGCGAACATCAGGACGGCGCCGCCGAGGACGCCGAGACGGCGCCCCCATCCGGTCCCGTGAAGCTCGTTGAAGAACACGGCTCCCCACAGGATGCCCAGCAGGCTGTTCGCGTTCCATAAGGGAAACGCGATGCTCAAGCCGATGTCGCGGATGGCGAAGATGGTGAGCGTGTTGGCGACGGCCCACAGACAGCCGGCGAGCACCGCCCACACGATGAGGTGAGGCGCCTGCCGCACGTCCGCCCCGATCGCCGCCGTGCCGCGGAGCAGGGCAGGCAGGCTCCACCGCGCCAGGAACACCCCCAGCACCATGGCCAGCGAGATTACGACCGGTGAGAGGCCGAGGGTCACCATCTTGGTCGGCGCTTCGGCGGCGCCCAGCCACGCGCCGGCGGTGAAGCCGCTGGCAATGCCGGTGAGCTGGAGGCGGCGCAGCCGGCTGGGGTCGAGGCCGGGGGCGGGAGCGGGGGCGGGGGCTAGCGGATCCACCACAGGACCAATAGGCCGGCGATGAGCACGCCGACGGGCACCCAGAGCTGGGGGTCACGCAGCATGGCGACAAATCGTGTGGTCACAGCGGCTCCTCAGCGAAGTGGCAAGCCGCGAGCTGTCCGGGTGCGACTTCGCGCAAGGCCGGCGGCTCCGTGCGGCAGCGCGCGTCCTTCTTGGGGTGCGGGCAGCGTGGGTGGAAAGGGCAGCCGGGTGGCGGGTGCGCAGGGGACGGCACGTCGCCCGCCAGCACGATGCGCTGGCGCTGCGCCTTGGGGTCCGGCACCGGCACGGCGGAGAGCAGCGACGTGGTGTAGGGATGGCGGGGGCCGCCGTACAGAGTGGGGGCGGGCGCGCGCTCCACGATTTTGCCAAGGTACATGACCGCCACCTGATCCGCGATGTGCTTCACGACCGCGAGATCGTGAGCGATGAACAGGTAGGTGAGCCGGCGGCGCTGCTGCAGGTCGGCGAGCAGGTTCAGCACCTGCGCCTGGACCGACACGTCGAGCGCGCTCACCGGCTCGTCGAGCACGAGGAAGTGCGGCTCGACCGAGAGGGCGCGGGCGATCCCCACACGTTGCCGCTGGCCACCCGAGAGCTCGTGCGGATAGCTCTGCGCGAAGCTGGGATCGAGACCCACTTCCTCGAGCAAGGCCGCGATGCGTCGCTCGGCATCGGCCCCGCGCGCGATCCGATGGATTGCCAGCGGCTCGGCGAGCATCTGGTGCACCGTCATGCGCGGGTTGAGCGAGCCGTACGGGTCCTGAAAGACGATCTGCATGCGGCGCCGCAGCGCGCGCAGCGCGCGCGCCCCGAGCGTGACCACGTCCTGACCGTCGATCGTGACGCGCCCGGCGTCGGGCTCGATCAATCGGAGGATGACCCGGCCCACAGTGGACTTGCCGCAACCCGATTCGCCCACGAGCCCCAGCGTTTGTCCGGGCGCGATGGCGAACGTCACGCCGTCTACCGCGCGCACGACGGCACGCGCGGGGCCGAGCCCGAGCAGCCTGCGCTCGCCCGGGAAGTGCTTGACGAGTCCCCGCACGTCTACGAGCGCCGGCGTCACGGGTGCGGCGTCCGACGCCGCGGGTCGGTGAGCAGCCAGCAGCGCACGGTGTGGGTCCCGGGCTCTGCCCCGCCGCCCGCGTCGAGCAGGGGCGGTGCTTCCGCGCGACAACGGTCCCACGCGTACGGGCAGCGGGGATGGAACCGGCACCCCTCGGGCCAAGCCGTCGCGGCGGGCACCTGGCCGGGAATGCCGTGCAGCCGGCCGTGCTCGCGGGCGGGCGGGGCGTCGAGCCGCGGCACGGAGGCGAGGAGCCCTTCCGTGTACGGGTGCAGCGGGCGCGCGAACAGCGCCGCGGTCGTCGCCTGCTCTACGACCTGACCGGCGTACATCACCACGACGCGGTCGGCGCTTCCCGCCACCACTCCGAGGTCGTGGGTGATCAGCATGACCGCCATGCCGAGCTCTGCCTGCAGCCGGTCGAGCAGCTCGAGGATTTGCGCCTGAATGGTGACGTCGAGCGCGGTGGTGGGCTCGTCGGCGATGAGCAGCTTGGGGTGGCACACCAGGGCCATCGCGATCATGACGCGCTGGCGCATGCCCCCGCTCATCTGATGGGGGTAGTGATCCACCCGTTCCTCGGGGTCGGGGATCCCGACGAGCCTGAGCATCTCGATGGCGCGGGTCCGCGCGGCCCGGCGCGACAGGCGCTGGTGCACGATGGCCGCCTCGGCGATCTGGTCGCCCACCGTGAATACCGGATTGAGCGACGTCATCGGCTCCTGGAAGATCATCGCGATCTGGTTGCCGCGGATGGCCCGCAGGTCACGGGGCTCGAGGGTGAGCAGGTTGCGCCCTTCGAACTCGATGAAGCTGCCGGGGCGGATGTGACCGGGAGGCTCGGGGATGAGGCGGAGAATGGAGAGCGACGTGACGGTCTTGCCGCACCCCGACTCGCCCACGATGCCGAGCGTCTCCCCCGGTTGCACCTCGAACGAGACGCCATCCACCGCGCGCGCCGTGCCGCTGCCCTGCTCGGTGACGAAGTAGGTCTTGAGGTCGCGTACGCGGAGCAGGGGCTCGGTCATACCGCCTCCCTGCGGGGATCGAGGGCGTCGCGCAGCGCGTCGCCCACCGCGTTCAGCGCCATCACCACGAGCGAGATCGCCAGTCCGGGAAACGTCGCGGACCACCAGGCGACGGCCATCTTGTGCCAGCCGTCGGCGATCATGTTGCCCCAGCTGGGCGTCGGGGAGGGAACGCCCATCCCGAGGAAGGAAAGCCCGGCCTCGAGCAGCATCATGTGGCCGATGCCGAGGGCCGCGGAGACGATGATTGGGGCCGCCGCATTGGGAAGGACGTGACGAAAGATAACGCGCCCGGCACCCGCGCCCAGCGCCCGCGCGGCGGCCACGAACTCGCGCTCGCGCAGACTGAGCACTTCTGCGCGCACGAGCCGACTGGTCCCGAACCAACCGGTCAGTCCGATCAGCAGCACCAGCACCCAGAGGGCGATGTGCTCCCACAGCGCCACCGCCATCAGCAACACGAAAATGCGCGGCATGGCGAGGCCCACGTCGACGAGCCGCATGAGTGCGGTGTCCACCCAGCGTCGGAAATAGCCCGCGACGGCGCCGACCGCGGTGCCGACCGTGACGGCCACGAGCATCGCTACGGCACCGATGCCGAGCGAGACGCGGGCGCCGTACACGACCCGGCTCCACACGTCCCGACTGAGCGGGTCGGTGCCGAGCAGAAATTGCGCGGAGGGCGGGTGATTGGGGTGTTCGATATCGATCTGGTAGTAAGGGGGGTACGGTGCCACGAAAGGTGCGGCGATGGCGATGGTCACAAAGAAGGTGAGCACGAACAAGCCGGGCCCCGCCGTCGGGTGGCGAAAGAACCGCCGCCCCGGCGCGGTCGCGCGCACGCGTCGTCGCAGCGCCGCGACGACGCCGAGCGCCAGCCCCGCGGCCCCACCCACCGCGAGCCAGTTCCAAATATTCAGGGGCCCCCCTCCCCTCCCCGCACCCGGATCCGTGGGTCGGCCACGGCATACAGCGCATCGGCGAGCAGGTTGCCCAACACCACCATCGCGCTCGTGAGCAGGGCGGCGCCGGTCACCACGGGGTAGTCGCGCTGGAAGATCGCGTTCACGGCGAGCCGGCCCATCCCTGGCCAGGCGAACACGGTCTCGATCAGGACCGCCCCCGTGAACAGAAACGGAAAGGCCAACCCGAACAGCGTGATGATCGGGAGGAGCGCATTGCGGAGCGCGTGCACCAGCAGCACCCGCTGTTCCCGCAGGCCCTTGGCGCGCGCCGTCCGCACGTAGTCCTGGCGGACGACCTCGAGGATCGCCGCGCGCTGGTAGCGCGCCGTGCTCGCCGCGCCCACCAGCCCGAGCGTGAGGGCGGGGAGCGTGAGGTGCCAGAGGAAATCGAGCAGGCAGTACAGCGAGTCGACGCGGGGGCACAGGATTGGATTGTGAGGACCGCCCGCGGGGAACCAGCGGAGCCACTGTGCGAACACGAGCAGCAGGACCAGTCCCAGCCAGAACACCGGCATCGAATTGATGAGCAGCGCGACGTTGCCAGCCGCAACGTCGCCGAACCGTCCCGCCCGCACCGCTTGATAGATCCCGAGCGCCAGACCGAGCGCGAAGTCGATGAGCAGGGCGGCGAGCGCAAGGATGAAGGTGTTAGGGATCGCGTCAGCCAGCGCATCGGCAACCGGCCGGTGTAGCCCGAATGAGTAGCCCATCTTCCCGTGGAGCAGGGCGGCCAGGTATTTCACGTATTGCACTGGCAGTGGCTTGTCGTACCCGAACACCGCGCGCTCCCGGTCGCACACGTCGGGTGGCAGCGGTCGTTCTCCGCCGCATGGGGTGCCTTGAGCGAGGTGAACGACAAAGAACGTGATGGTGACGACCGCGAGCACGATGGCCATCGACGCGACCAGCCGCCGCACCAGCCACGCCGCCACCTAGCGCTCCACGCGGTCTCGATCCGTCAGTCGGTCAGCGGGAATGCGCCACGTGCGGAGCAGGGCGAGCCAGGAATCGGGGCGAATGGTCACGTCCGCGATTCGCTTGTGGACGGCCGCGACGTTCGACGTGGCGAACAGGAAAATCCCGGGCGCGTCCCGGTTCAGGGTCTCGACGGCTGCCCGCCAGGCGCGGCGGGCCTGGTCGCGGTTCGCGGCCGACGCCACCGCCTGGTCCACCAGCCGGTCCACCTCCGGGTTGTCGTACCGGCCGTAGTTGGAGCGCCCGAACCCCGCCGGCGTCCACGTCTGGGGGAAGCCCGACGAGGGCGTCGGGTCCGTGTTCCACACGTTGAGCAGCGCATCGAATCGACCGGCGCGGGCGCGCTCGTTGTACAGACTGAAGTCGACCTCGTCGAGCTGGACCTCCACGCCGGCGATCCGGAACTGCTCCTGCAACAGCCGCGCGTATTGGCGGCGGACGGCGCTCGTCGTCGGGAGCAGCAGCCGGAAGGCGAGCGGTCGACCGTCCTTGTCGCGAATGCCGTCGCCGTCCGAGTCTGTCCAACCGGTCCTCGTGAGGAGCCGGGCCGCTTGGCCGCTGTCGTAGGGTAACTCGCGAATCTCCGGGTCCCAGATCCACCATAGCTGCGACAACGGGCCGGGCGGGACCTTGGCGAGGTCGCCGAACACGTTGCGCAGCACGCGCTCCCGGTCCGTGGCCATGACGAGGGCCCGCCGCAGGTCGCGGTCGCCGAACAGCGGGTGCGGCTTGGTGGAGTCGCCGGGCGCGGCCAGGTTGAATCCTACATAGCCGTATGCCGACCCCCTGTAGGGATAGGTCGCGAGCGCGCTGTCCGCGCGCGCGCGCTGTACGTTGTCGGGCGTGACCAGCACCTCGACGGCATCCGCGTCGCCCGTGATGAGCTGGGTCACCGCCCCCTGCTGGTCCGGCGTGAAGCGCCAGATCACGCGCCGGAGGTGGGGGCGACCGAGGAAGAACGTCGAGTCTGCGCCGAGCTCGATGCTTTCACCGGCCTTCCAGGCGACGAAGCGG
>Ga0114129_10008591_pt1 | contig 14564 bp, 10 predicted proteins | sample RhiMetdeltSRZDD1_FD_80071 | JGI IMG/M metagenome (GOLD analysis project Ga0114129, IMG submission 80071) | Populus rhizosphere microbial communities from Tennessee, USA - Rhizosphere MetaG P. deltoides SRZDD1 (version 2) (version 2) | ecosystem: Host-associated > Plants > Roots > Rhizosphere >... | reverse complement strand
CGCCTGGAGGTGCGCCGGCTCGACGTCGCGCAGGCTCGAGCGGGCGCTCCGTCGGCGGAACAGACGATCCTCGCCGAGACGGACGACGCGTGGGTGAACGCCATCGGTCCCCCGGTGTTCCTCCGGGACGGCCGGACGTTCCTGTGGCTGAGCGAGCGTGACGGCCCGCGCCATCTGTACCGATGCACGATCGACGACGGCCGCTGCCGCGCCCTGACGCGCGGCGAGTGGAGCGTCGATCGGCTGGTCGGCATGGACCAGGCGCGCGGCGTCGCCTACTTCGCCGCAGGCTTGCCGTCTCCGCGCGAGCGGCAGTTGTACTCGGTGACGCTGGACGGCGAGACGATGGTGCGCCTCACGGCGGAGGCGGGCACCCACGAGGTGTCTCTGGCCCCCAACGGCGGTTCGTTCGTCGACGTCCACTCCACGGCATCGACACCCCCGCGCCTGGACGTCGTCCGCCTGCCCGACCTTCGTCGCCAGACTATCGATACCGGCACACCGGCGGAGTCACTGGCGCGGCGGGGGAACGGCGAGGCGGAGTGGGTCGAGGTGAAGGCCGAAGGCGGCACGATCCTGCAGGCGCGGCTGGCGCGGCCGGCCCGGGCGCCGGGGGCGCCGCCACCGCCCGCGGTCGTGCTGATGTACGGCGGTCCACGCGGCCAGCTCGTACGCGACGTCTGGTCGACCGACTGGTCGAGCGGCCTCGAGCGCCTGCTCGTCGCCGCCGGCTATGTCGTGTGGACCCTCGACAACCGGGGCACCTCGGGGCGCGGGCACGCCTTCGAGACGCCCCTGCGCGGAGAGCTCGGCCGCACGGAGCTGGCGGACCAGCTCGCCGGCATCGAAGCGCTGAAGGCGCGGACGGACGTGGACGGCCGGCGCCTCGGCGCCTGCGGCATCTCGTACGGGGGGTATCTCGCGCTCTACGCTGCCGCCCACGCCCCCGACGTCTTCCAGGCCGTGGCCGCCGGATCGCCCGTCACCGACTGGCGGTGCTACGACTCCATCTACACCGAACGATACCTGGGGCTCCTCGGCGAGAACGGGGCCGGCTATGCGAAGAGCGCCATCGTCGGAAACGCGGCGTCCCTGCGAGCGCCGCTGCTGCTCTTCCACGGCACCCTCGACGACAACGTCCACCTGGACCATACACAGACGCTGATCGAAGAGCTGCGCGCCGCCGGGCGGACGCCGGCCGTCGAGCTGCAGGCCGGCGAGGGTCACACGTATCGGACGGCGGCAGCCAGGATCGCGCGCGACCGCGCGATCCTGGCGCATTTCGATCGATACCTGAAGTGAGCCCTGGGCTCCTCTAGAACGTCAGGCGCAGCTCGCCCACCACGTTGCGCTTCAGGATGTCGCCGAAGATGTGCTGCTGGATGCTCTCGTCGGTCAGGTTCGTACCCTTGACCGTGAACGTGACCCGCTCGTTCCAGCGCACACCCAGCGTCGCGTTGAACATCGTGTAGGACTCCGTCGTGCCGTGGAACTCGCGGGTGAGCACGTCCGACCAGAATCCCTCGTCGCTGTAGTTCACCGAGGCCGAGCCGAACACCTTCTTCTGCTTGAAGGCGACGCCCACGTTGAAACGGTTGGTGGGCGGCGCGCTGATCTCCTCGGGCGGGAACGGATTCGGATCGTCGAGCGGCTCCGGATCGTCCTGCCAGGAGTAGTTGACGTAGGCGTTCAGCGAGCTGCTGAACTCGTGCTGGAGGGACGCCTCGATACCCTTGTTGCGGATCGGCCCCAGGTTCTGGTATGTCGCAAACGTCCGCGGCAGGTAGATACCCCGCGAGGCCAGCGTGTCGAGCAGGCGGAGCTGGCCCTCGAGGGCGGCGGGCAGGATCCAGCCCGGCGGCGGATTCGCCGACGTGTACGGGTCGGCGTTCGTGGGCAGGTTCACGAAGTTGATGTTGTCGTCGACGTCGTTCACGTACGCCGCGAGCTGCAGCGTCGTCTTCCCGCCGAAGGTGGCGGTGTAGCCCACCTCGTAGGCCGTCATCGAGTCTTCGACGAGGTCGGGATTGCCCTTGACCCGCACGCGCAAGGGGAACGGACGCGCCACCGCCGGCTGCAGCGCGGGCGGCAGGAACGGCGCGATCCCGGCGAGGTTCACCGGCTGCACGGTCTGGACGAGGAGGTAGTTGTTCACGACGGAGGGCGACCGGAACGCGCGGTTGTACGACGCGCGCAGCGTGTGGTTGGCCAGCGGCTTGAACACCGCCGAGAGCCGGGGGGAGAACATCGCCTTGTCGATGGAGCTGAACTTGTCGACGCGCGCGCCGAGAACGATGCGGAACTTGCCGTAGTAGAGCTCGTCCTGCACGTAGCCGCCGAACTCGTCGCGGGTGCTCTTGGTCGGATCGGAGTCGCCGTCGTCGGCGATCGAGATATCGAAGGCGTTCCGCCGCGCGTTCCCGCCATACGAGAGGATGTGATGGCTGCCGACCAGGTGCGCGTTGCCCGCCTCGACGTCGAACGTCTTCGTCTTGAATTTGCCGGGCAGGTCCTCACCGGTATCGGGATTCTTGAACACGCGGTTGGGGGCGTCGACGTCCAGGAGGTTGGTGAACGCGGTGACGCGCAGGCTGCCCTTGGTGAAGCCGACGCGGCCGTAGCCGAGATAAGAGCCGTCCTGCATCTCGAACGGACCGATGCCGGTGTGGATCATGCCGCTGGTGGAGGCGTAGCCCGCCGAGTACGTGAGGCGCGCGCCGCCGGACAGGTCGTGGTCGAGGCGCAGGTCCACCTTGGGCTGGTTGGTGCCCGTGTTCTGGTAGGTCGGGTACGGGGCACCGCCCGTCTGCGCCGCCGCCGCCGTCTGATCCAGGAACGCCGGGTTGGTCCCGACGGGCACGAGGCCCGCGGGACGCGCGAACTCGTCGCTGTGGGAGAAGCCGCCGGTGATGCGGAAGGCGAGCTTCTCGCTGGGTGCGCGCGAGAGGCTGAGGTTGGCGCCGTAGGAGCTGCCCATCCCCTCGCCGACAGTGGTGCCCGCGTCGCGGCTGAACACGCCGCCGGTGAAGGTGGCGTTCGTGCCCACCGCTTCGCGCGGCGACTTGGTGATGATGTTGATGGCGCCCGTGAAGGCGTTCGCCCCCCACACCGCCGACGCCGGCCCGCGCACGACCTCGATCTGCTTCACGTCGACGGGATTGATGGGCACGAAGTCCCAGATGATCATCCCGAACAGGTCGAGATAGATGGTACGGCCGTCGAGCAGACCGAGCTGCGTGTTGGCGAGAGTCCCGGTGGCCTGGCGGCTCGTGATGTTGATGTCGCGCGCCGACATCTGGATGGCATTGATGCCGGGCACCGAGCGGAGCAAGTCACCGTAGTTCTGCGCGTGGGACGTGAGGAGCGCGTCGTTCGAGATCACGCTCATCGTCACCGGCGCATTCGCCAGCTCTTCCTCGATCCTGGAGGCGGTGACGACCAGGACCTCCTGCCCCTTCACCTTCCCCTCCGGCGTGGGGCTTGGCGTGGGCGTGGCGGTCGCCGCCTGGGCGTGAACGAGGGCGGGCCAGCACAGAGCGAAGACCAGGGTTGCAGCCGTACGCATCATCGTTTCGTCCCCCCTTTTTTGAGTCATGACCAGAAGCCGTGGGCGCCATACAGATAACACAGTCGGCCTCCCGGTTATACACCTTCTAACGCCCCCAACAACTTTTCGTGGATACCGCCAAACCCGCCGTTCGAAAGGACGACGACGCGGTCGCCGTCTCGGACCACTCCGGCCACGCGGTCGACGATGGCGGCCACGGTGGGCACGAACTCCGCGGCCTTCCCCCGCGCGGCGATGCCCGCCACGAGGTCCTGCTCCGAGAGCCGCTGCCCCACCGGCACCTTCTCCGGCAGATGGGCGGCCGCCACCAACACGAGGTCGGCGGCATCGAAGGCCTTGGCGAAGTCGTCCTGGAAGACGCGCGTGCGGGACGTGTACGAGCGCGGCTCGAACACGGCGATGACGCGGGCGGGCGCACCCTGGCGCACGGCCTCGAGCGTCACCCGCACCGCCGTCGGGTGGTGGGCGAAATCGTCGTACACCGACACACCGCGGGCGGTGCCACGCAGCTCGAGACGGCGCTTGACGCCCTTGAACTCCGCGACCGCGTCCCTCACCGCCGCCGGCGAGACGCCCGCCGCGTTCGCCGCCGCCAGGGCCGCCAACGCGTTCCGCACGTTGTGCTCGCCCGAGAGGCGCGACTCGAAGAGGCCGTGGCCGAGCCGGCCCGCCGACGTGCGCTGCACGAGACGGAAGGAGGCGCCGGTGGCGGTGGCCTTCACGTCTTCGGCCTGCCAGTCGGCGTCCACGCCGATACCGAAGGTCTCCACGCGGCAGAACGCCTTCGGCAGCAGCTCCACCAGGGCCGGGCTCTCGATGCCCGCGATCAGCACGCCCCGCCGCGGGATCACGTTCATGAGCCGGAGGAACGCCGTCTGCACCGCGGCCAGGTCGGGATAGATGTCGGCGTGGTCGTACTCGAGGTTGCCGATGATCGCGATGTCGGGCAGGTAGTGGACGAACTTCGGCCGCTTGTCGAAGAACGCCGTGTCGTACTCGTCGCCCTCGACGATGAAGTGGGGACCGCCGCCCAAGCGATAGCTTCGCTCGAAGTCGACGGGCACGCCGCCGATGAGGAAGCTGGGATCGACACCAGCGCGGTGGAGCAGGAACGCGAGCAGGCTCGTGGTCGTGGTCTTGCCGTGGGTACCCGCCACCACGAGCGACGTCCGACCGCGGATGAACGCGTCGGCGAGCAGGGCGGGCGCGCTCGTGAACGGCAGGCGGCGATCGAGGACGGCCTCCACCTCGGGGTTGCCGCGCGAGAGGGCGTTGCCGATGACGATCGTGTCGGCGTCCAACGGGATGTTCGCCTCGGCATACGGCGAGCGCACGGGGATGCCGAGGGCGGCGAGCTGCGTCGACATCGGCGGGTAGACGTCCTGGTCCGAGCCCGTGACCTCGTGCCCGGCCTCGCGCAGCAGACCGGCCAGAGACGCCATGGCCGTGCCCGCGATACCGGCAAGATGAACCTTCATGAAACCGCCGCCTCCAGGATCTCGAAACGCGCCTCGTCTCGGGTGCACAAAAGCCGCGCACGCACACCGAGCGGCAGCGTCACCAGCGGGTTCGCGGTGTGGCCGCTCGACAGGCCCAGCGCGATGGGAATGTCCAGGCCGTGGAGCGCCTCCAGCAGGACGTCCTCCAGGGAGTACGCGTCGGCGAACGACGGCGCGCAGCCCTTCATGTCGCCGAAGACGATCCCGCGCACCCCTTCGAACGCCCCCGCCGCGCGCAGTTGGAACAGCATGCGATCGATGCGGTACGGGCGCTCGTCGACGTCCTCGACGAAGAGGATCGTGCCTTCCGGATCGGAGCGGAATGCCCAGCGCGTCCCCACTGCCGACGCGAGGATCGACAGGCAGCCGCCGCGCAGCCTCGCCTCGGCCTCGCCGGCGCGGAGGGTGACGAGGTCCTCCGGCGACGTCGCGTACAGCGGGCCTACACCCATCACCGCGGAACGGAAGCTGTCCGCGTCGTAGCCCCCATCCGCCAGCTCGCGGGCGGCCATCGGCCCGTGGAACGTCACCAGCGCCTGCCGATGGAGGTAGAGATGCAGGAACGTGATGTCGCTGTAGCCGACGAGGACCTTGGGGTGCGAGCGCACCACGGCGGCATCGAGGCGCGGCAGCATCCAGCCCGAGCCGGCGCCGCCCCGCGCGCAAACGATCCCGGCCACGGCATCGTCGGCGAAGAGCGCGTGCAGGTCGGCGAGCCGGCGCGCGAGGGTCCCGGCGGTGAACGCCTGGCGCTCGAGCAGGGCCTCCGACAATCGAACCTCGAATCCCATCGAGCGCAGCGTGCCCGCACCCTGCTCCACGGCGGCACGATCGACGGGGCCGGCCGGCGCGCAGATCCCCACGAGGTCGCCTGGCCGCAGCGCGCGTGGCCGCACCACGCTCAGGGCAGACCTCGCGTCAGGCCGTGACCTGGATCCCGCCGGCGCCGGCGATCTCGTGGGCCAGGGCCTGGTGCTCGCCCGCGCCGGCGATCTGACGGGCGCGCTTGGGATCGGGGTCGGAGTACGGCAGAACGTACTTTTCCTTGAGCCGGCGGATCCGCCGTGCCGAATCGTCGCGCGCCGTCGTCTTCAGGCGCTCGGACTCCACGGCGCGGATGAGACCCTCCATCGCCGCCACCTGCGCGTCCACTTCCTTGCACACGAGGATGAGGTCGCAGCCCGCCTCCGCGGACAGCGCCGCCGCCTCGGCGTAGGACCACTTGGCCGCCACCGCCTTCATCTCGAGGTCGTCGCCGACGACCACGCCGTCGAACTTCAGCTCGCCGCGCAACACGTCGCGGATGATCGTCGGCGAGAGCGTGGCCGGGTACTGGTCGTCGAGGTCGCGGTAGACGACGTGGGCGGACATGATCGTGGCCACACCGACCTCGGCCGCGCGCTTGAACGGGCGCAACTCCACGTCCTGCAGGCGTCGGCGCGACACGTCGGAGAACGGCAGGTCGAGGTGCGAGTCGACGTCGACGTCGCCGTGGCCCGGGAAGTGTTTCGCGCACGCGGCCACCCGGCCCTTCTGCAGGCCGTCGATCATGGCCGCGGCGAGCTTCGCCACCTTCTCGGGATCCGAGCTGAACGAGCGGCCCAGACCGCCGATGATCGGGTTGTTCGGGTTGGTGTCGACGTCGACGACAGGCGCGAAGTCCAAGGTGATGCCCAGCGGCGAGAGCTCGGCGGCGAGGGCGGCGCCCATCCGGCGCGCGGCCTCTTCGGAGCCCAGCTCACCCACCGCCTTGATCGGCGGCCACACCGTCCAGGGCGCGCGCAGGCGCTGCACCTTTCCGCCCTCCTGGTCGATGGCGACGAGGAGCGGCGTGTCGTGGCCGGCGTCGCGGGCGATCGCCTGGAGCTCACGTACGAGATCGGCCACCTGCTCCGGCGTATCGACGTTGCGCGCGAACAGGATGACGTTGCCGAGACCGAAGTCGCGGATGAGCTTTCGGATCTCCGCGGACGCGGCGTGCCCGTCGAACCCGACCATGAACCTCTGACCGATCTCGCGAACGACGTTTTTCATATGGTTCTCTTGTGGCTCTTCGTTACTGCTCTGTTTACGGCTCTCTTTAATTTACTTCTCGCGTGCCGCCACGGGCGGCACGCGAGAAAGCGGGGCCCTCCGGGGCCGCGGACGACCAACTATGGCACGGCTCCTCGGGCCCCCGGTTCGGCTCCTCGGGCCCCGGTCTCACGACTGCAACTTCGTGCGCACAGCCTCACTGACCTTCTTGCCGTCCGCCGGTTTGCCGCCGGCCTGCAGCAGCGCCAGCGCGGCCTTCATCACCTTGCCCATGTCCTTCGCCGACGTGGCACCGGTCTCGGCGATCGCCTTCGCCACCGCGGCGGCAATGTCGTCGTCGCTCGCCTCCGCGGGCAGGTACGCGCGCAGGAGCTCCAGCTCGTCGGCTTCCTTCTTGACGAGCTCCATGCGGCCCGCCTTCGTGAACTGCTCGATCGAGTCTTCGCGCTGCTTGACGAGACCCTGCAGCACCTTCGCCGACTCCGCGTCGTCCAGGGCCGAGCGCTTGTCGATCTCCTTGTTCTTGAGAGCGGCCTTGGCCATACGCAGCGCGTCCACGCGCGCTTGCTCCTTGGCCTTCATCGCTGCGGTCAGGTCCGCCGTCACCCGCTCCATCAAAGTTGCCATTGGGCAAGGATAGTGCCCGGCCGCCTCGCCCTGCAACAGTGCGGTTATCCTTGGGGCCCATGCCGTGCCTCCTGATCCTGGCGGCCACGCTGGCCGCCGCCTCTCCGGAACCCGTGATCCTCGGCCGCCTCGAGCGGCCCGCGCTGGCGGTGGCCCACGTCGGTTCCGACCGTGCCCTCGTCCTCGAAGAGGACCGGCTCACCTTGTGGCGCGTCTCCGGCAGCGGCATGACCCTCGAGGCCACCTTGATGACGCAGACGCCGGTCGAGCGCGTCCGCCATCCCGGCGGGCTCATCCAGGCCCCCGAAGGCGAAGGTGCCGCCTGGGTCCATCGCAGCGGATGGACGCAGGCGATCCTGGTGAGCTCCGACAACGGCACGCTGACCCGGGACAGCGCGGCCGACGTGTTGCCGTGGCCGGGGGCGCCCAGCGGCGTGAGGTTCCGCGTGGGCACCAGCCTCATCGAGGCGCGCCTGGACGGCGTGGCGGACGGGCCCTACGTCGCGCTGTCCCCCGACGGACGGGCAGCGACCGATGCCGAGGGGCGACTGCTCCTCGCCCGGCCGGAGCCGGCGAGCCCCTCCACCGCAACCGTGGCGGTGGGTTCTGCGCTGGCGCATCCGTGGCCCGACGTCCTCGTCGCCTCGTCGGCGGCCGCGGACGCTCCGGATGCGCTCCTCGTCGTTCGCATCGGCGGGCCGCCACGGGTGCTCAGCCGAGTCCCCTTGAACGGCCGCATCCAGGCCCTCGCCGTGCGGCGCGAGGGTGGCATCGGCATCGTCCTCGCCGCCATCGAGGACGCGCAGGGCCACGCCCTGGTGCGTGTCGACATCCGCCGCCCCGGTCCGACGCCGTGACGCGGCGACGGGCGGCCCTGGTGGCGGTCCTGCTCGCCGCGCCCCTCGTGGTGCGGGCCGCCCTGGGGCCGCGATACGGCGGGGAGCTGCGCATCGGCGCCCTCGGCTCGACCCCGCCCACCGACGCGCGTCCCGCCTTCGGCCCCACCGCGCGGCTCGTCCTCGGCATGATCCACGAGACGCTGCTGCGTCCCGGACCTGACGGTCCCGTCGCCGCACTGGCCGCCTCCTGGACGCCCGGTGCCGACGGCAAGGAATGGACGCTCACGCTGCACCCGCACCTCGAGTTCCACGACGGAACCTCGTTGACCGCCGCCGACGCCACGCGCTCGATCCGCCGCTTCCTGCGCAGCGAGTCGCCCGCCGCCGCCGTCCTCGCCGACAGCCTGGACGGCGGCACCGCCTTCCGCGCCGGACAGGCGACAGACGTGCCCGGCGTCGAAGCGATCGACACCTCGGAGCTGCGCCTCCGCTTCCGCGCCCCCGTCTCCGCATGGAGCCTGCTGCCCCTGGCGTCTCCGGCGGCCGCCATCGTGTCGGAGAAGGGCTCGGCCTGCGGTCCGTTCGTGCCCCGAGTGGGCACGGGCGACGATCTGCTGTTCACACCCTTCAGTGCTCACGTCGCGGGCCGGCCGTTTCTCGACCGCGTGGCCATCCGCCTGGTGCCGGAGGCGCGGCGGCTGATGGCGGAACGCCGGCTCGGCCGCATCGACCTCGCCGTCGGCGGCGGCTCGGGCCTGCTCCACGCGCCCGGGGTGCTGCTCCTCACCCTCGACGCCAGCCGGCCGCCGTTCGACGTCAAGGAGCTCCGGGCCGCCTTCTCCGCCGCCATCGATCGCGAGTCGATGGCGCTGCGCATGCTTCCGGGCGCCGAGCCGTGGCATCGGCTGCTGCCCATGGCCGACTCCCCCGGCCACGCCGGCCTCACCGCCAACGGGGCTCCGCCGCGCCCCACCGCGACCAGCGTGGTCCTCGCCGTGGACCGAACGCTGCCGCCGCTCGCGAGCCAGCGCATCGTGGCCCACCTCGCCGACCTTGGCCTCGAGGCGAACGTGCGGGCGGTCGAGCCGGGCGAGGTCCGCCGCGCGGCGGCAGAGGTGCGGCTGATGCTGTTCGAGCCGGAGATCCAGGAGCCCGTGCTGACCGTGCACGAGGCGGCGTCACTGTTCGAGGCCGGCGGCGTTCCGCCCGCCGCCTTCGAGGCCGATCCGGCCGCACGGCACGCCATGGCCCTCGAGCTCGAGGAGCGCCTGCGGGCGAACGGCACCCTCATCCCGCTCGCACGCTTCTCGCGCTCCACGGAGGCGGCGCCCCACGTCCACGGGACGCGGGCGGAGGCCTACACGCTGCGCGTCGAGGACACCTGGACGGCGGTACCGTGACCGAGCGCCGGCCGGGAAGCCTGAGGCTGAAGCTGCTGGCGGCATTCGTACTGCTCTCGACGCCGCCCCTCGTCATCCTCGCCGGCGCCGTCATCATCCTCGTCGATCGGGCGTTCGACGCGGCCTTGGATCAGCGCCTCACTCAGGGCATCGCCGCCGCCAAGGGCCGCATCGACGACCTCACGCGCCGCGCCGCCACCGAGGTCGACGTGATCGCGGAGACGCTGGCGGCGGAACCCTCGGCGGAGTCCGGCACGTTGTACCTGACCAAGCAGCGGCTCGAGGTTCTCGAGGTGCTCGACGCCGACAACCGCGTCTTGTGGTCCGCCCACTGGACCGCCGGCTACGGCCTCCTCGATCGCGACCAGACGTTCGCGGGCGTGGATCACATCCGACTCGAGAAGGCGGCGCAGGATTTCGGCGCCGCCGACCGCCTCACCCTCACCGCCACGCGGCCTTCCGCCTGGGCCGGGCGGCGCGGGGTCAAGGTGCGAGGCGGCTACTTCCTCGACGAGGGGTTCTGGGACGAGATGCACGGTTTGATGGGCCTGGAGGTCGGCCTGTGGGACAAAACGCGGAAGCGGCTGGTGACCCGGCCGGGATCGCCTCTCCGTGATTGGCTGCCCGCCGCCGCGCGGCGCGACGGCGTGTTGCCGTCGCAGGGAGCGTCCCATCGCCTGGTCTCGCAGCCGCTCGGCACCGAGCTCGCCGTCTACGTGGCGGCGCCGCTGGGCGAATGGGACACCCTCTCGCTCCAGGTCCGCGGCTTGAGTCTCGGCATCGCCGCGGTCAGCCTCGCCATCGCCGTGGCCCTCGCCCTGACCCTGGCCCGCCGCATCGCGCGGCCGGCCGGCGCCCTGGCCGATGCCGCCCGACGGGTCGCCGCCGGTGATCTCGACGCGCAAGCGCCGGTTCTCGGCGACGACGAGCTCGCCGGCCTCGCCCGCGCATTCAACCAGATGACGTCCGACCTGCGCACGGCGCAGGAGCGGCTCGTCCAGGCCGAGCGCGTGGCCGCCTGGCGCGAGATTGCGCGGCGCCTCGCCCACGAGCTCAAGAACCCGATCTTCCCCATCGCGCTGTCGATGGAGACGGTGCAGCGCGCGTTCGCCGGCGTGCCGCTCCCGGCGCCGAGCGGGACCGACCTCGGCCGGCTGCTCCGCGAGTCGACGCAGACCACCCTCGACGAGCTGCGCCGCCTGCAGCGCGTCGTCGACGAGTTCAGCGCGTTCGCCCGCATGCCGCAGCCGCAGATGCGGCCGACGGATCTGGGGGCCCTGCTGCGCGAGGTGGCCTCTCTCTACCAGGCGCGGGCCGCCGGCATCGAGGTGCGGATCGACACCGATCCCGAGCTGCCCGCGGTCTCCGCCGACCCCGACCTCCTCGTACGGGCGGTGTCCAATCTGGTAGCGAATGCGCTCGAGGCCATGTCCGACGGCGGCACCCTTCTACTGCGCACTCTGCGGAGGGACGGCACCGCCCTCATCGAGGTCGAAGACAATGGCCCGGGCATCAGCGAGGAGCAGAAGGCACGGCTCTTCGTGCCGTACTTCACCACCAAGCCCGGCGGCACCGGCCTCGGCCTCGCGATCGTGCAAGGCATCGCCTCCGACCACGGCGGGCGCGTCGAGGTGCGGCCGGCGCCGGGGCGCGGTACCGTCTTCGCGCTCCTGCTTCCGGTCCCGGCGCCGCCGGACGGCGTGAGAGACTCTCGGTCCTAGGAGCCCATGCTCAAGCCCCGCATCCTCGTCGTCGACGACGACTCCGGCACGCGCGACTCGCTCTCGCGCGCCTTCGCGCTCGAAGGCTATGAGGCCCTCACCGCCTCCTCGGCGGCGGCCGCCCTCAAGCGCCTCGATGAAGAAACGGTCGATGCCGTGCTCTCCGACGTGGTCATGCCCGACATGGACGGCATCGGCTTCTTGACGAAGCTGCGCGACCGCGCCTCCGACCTTCCCGTCGTCCTCATGAGCGGGCACGCCACCCTCGACATGGCAGTGAAGGCCACGCGCCTGGGAGCTCTCGACTTCGTCGAGAAGCCGGTGGCGCTCGATCGCTTGCTGCTCTGCCTGCGGAACGCGCTGCGCCTGGGCGGCCTCGCCCGCGAGAACCGCGAGCTCAAGGGCTACTGGGAAGACGAGCTGGCCCTGGTCGGCACGAGCGTGCCCATGATGACGCTCCGCGCGCTCATCGAGCGCGCCGCGCCCAGCGACGTTCCCATCCTCATCCTCGGCGAGAACGGCACCGGCAAGGAGCTGGCCGCGCGCGCCGTCCACGAGCTATCGCCGCGGCGCAGCCGTCCGTTCGTGAAGATGAACTGCGCGGCGGTGCCGGCGGAGCTGGTCGAGAGCGAGCTGTTCGGCCACGAGAAAGGCTCGTTCTCCGGCGCCGTCGCGCAGCGCCACGGCCGGTTCGAGCAGGCCGACGGGGGGACGCTATTCCTCGACGAGATCGGAGACATGCCGGCGGCCATGCAGGCGAAGCTCCTTCGCGTCCTGCAGGACGGGCTCGTCACCCGTGTCGGCGGCACCGGCGAGATCAAGGTGGACGTGCGCTTGATCGCCGCCACCAACAAGGATCCGGAAACGCTGATCGCCGCCGGTACCTTTCGCGAGGACCTCTTCTATCGCATCAGCACCGTCATCGTGCGCGTCCCGCCGCTGCGGCAACGCGCGGAAGACATCCCGGCCCTCGCGCGGCATTTCGTGGCCGCCGCTTGCCGGCGCAATCATTGGCGGCCGCGCCGGCTGTCGCCCGAGGCCCTCGACCTCTTCTCGCGGCAGCCGTGGAAGGGCAACGTGCGCGAGCTCAGGAACATCGTCGAGCGGATGCTCATCCTCTCCGAGGCCGATCCCCTCTCGCCCGACGATGCGCGCCTCGCCCTGCCGCTGGCCGCCGATGGGCCGCGCGCGGCCGGCGGCGGGAGCGCCACCGCCGCGATGGCGAGCGACGCCCCGCTGCGGGATGTCGTCGACGCCTACGAGCGCGATGTCATCCGCGAGCGGCTCAAGCGCTTCGGCGGCCACGTGACGAACACTGCGCGCAGCCTCGGCCTGGAGCGGAGTCATCTCTACAAGAAATGCCGGCAGCTCGGCATCGACATTCGCGACGACACGTAACGAGGAAGGACAGGGAGGCCAGATGCGAGCTCTCGTGTGGATCGTGTGCGCCGTCGCCGGGCTGGGGGCGGCCGGTCGCCCGGCCGCGGCGGGGGAAAAAGGCGGCTTCGGCCTCGACGTCGAGACCGGCGTGCGCCGCCTCGTCGGGGTGACGTGGCACCCGAGCGTCCGTGTGATGCTCCGGCCCGGCGTCTTCTTCCAGAACCTCGAGGCCGAGAACACGCCCACGCTGCTCGATCCCGGCCAGGAAGCGCCGGTCTACCGAACCGAGGACATCGTCTTCGGCGGACGGCTGGAGGTCGACTTCCTGCTCCGCGAACGGCGGAAGGTGACGCCGTACTTCGGTCTCACCGGGTCGTACACCCACCTGAACACCCCGTACCCGGTCTCGGAGAACAGCAACGTCATCTTCCGCACCGGCAACCTCACCGGCTTGTCGGGGGGCGCGCTGTTCGGCGCGCAGTACGCGCTGTCGGACGCGTTCCAGGTCTACGGCGCCGTAGGGCTTTCCTATAGCGCGACGGAGCGCTTCACCTTGAACGGCCGGCGGCTGCATTCGTCCACGTGGACGACGAGCACCTCGGCCCTCGGCCTCGTCTTCTATCTCAACTGACGATCAGCCCACGGGCTGCAGGGTCACGGGGATCTTGCGGGGCTTGCCGTCGCGCACGACAGTGAGGGTCACGGCGTCACCGATCTTGTACTCGTCGAGCACGGCGGAGAGATCGCGCTGGGACTTGACGGGCTTGTCGTTCACGTCGGTGATGATGTCCCCGACCAGGATGTAGCCATTCTCGTCGCGGCGCGTGGGACGAAGGCCGGCTCGGGCGGCGGCCGTGCCCGGAACCACCGTGCTGATGACGACGCCGCCGCCGCGGACACCGAGACGGCGCAACACCTCGAAGGCCACCTCGTCGCTGAACGTCTCCACGCCGAGTCCCGGGCGCTGTGACTTCCCGTACCGGATGAGGTCGGGGACGATCCGGTTCACGGTGTCGACGGGGATCGCGAAGCCGACGCCCGCGTAGGCACCGGACGGGCTGGCAATGGCGGTGTTCACGCCGATGAGACGCCCGGCGCTGTCGAGCAGCGGCCCCCCGGAGTTGCCGGGATTGATGGCGGCATCGGTCTGGATCACGTCGCGGATGGCGTGGCCGGTCATCGAGTCGATCTGACGGCCGAGCGCGCTGATGACGCCGGTGGTGAGCGACTGGTCGAGGCCGAAGGGGTTGCCGATGGCGAACACCCTCTGACCGACACGCAGGTCGCTCGAGGTGCCGATGGGCAGCGCGGGTCTCTTGTCGCGCGGCGCCTTGATCCGCACCACGGCAAGGTCGCGGTCGGGAGCCACGCCGACGAGGCTGGCCTCCCACGTCGTCTGGTCGGCCAGCGTGACCTGCGCGGCGTCGGCGTTCGCCACCACGTGGAAGTTCGTGACGATGTTCCCTTGATCGTCCCACACGAAACCCGTGCCCATG
>Ga0114129_10008590_pt1 | contig 14564 bp, 14 predicted proteins | sample RhiMetdeltSRZDD1_FD_80071 | JGI IMG/M metagenome (GOLD analysis project Ga0114129, IMG submission 80071) | Populus rhizosphere microbial communities from Tennessee, USA - Rhizosphere MetaG P. deltoides SRZDD1 (version 2) (version 2) | ecosystem: Host-associated > Plants > Roots > Rhizosphere >... | reverse complement strand
GATTTTTACCACATCCAAACCCCCCCCTCTCTCCAGAACAAACAAAACACCCCCCAAACCCAGAGCCCCCCCTAACACCCCCCCCCCTCCCACAACAGGGACGCGTGGGAGGCCCCCCCCCCCCCCCCCCCAGATAACCTATACCGGGTATTTATATACTGAGGATAAAAAATTATAATAGAATTTCCACCCTAAGATCATTTCATACCCTCTACCACCACCACCACCACCACCACCACCACCCACACACCTTTTTAATACTTAAGAGCGGTACTGCTACGGTGGTAGTGTGTCTAATAACCTTCAATTATATTTAGGCTACCTTATACACTTACGCCTACTAATAGTTTCAAGGAGCGGAGGCGTAGCGCGCTGCGCTATAGAGATAAGAATTACCAAAAAGAGATATACTACTACTAAACTATTATAATTAACTTTACTAATTTGGTACGAAGTAAGAAGTACGAAGTACAAAGTACGTAGTGTTCAGTATTACCTTCCAGCCAAATATATTATTTTAATAATAAAAATATTTATAAACTTTACAGCAGCACCATATAAATCACATAAGGTATTTAATAATACTGTACTAAACTTTGAAAAGATAAAGCCAGGAGTAATGTTAAAACTTATAGCTAAAGCAACTACAGCTACAACTGCTATAGCAATAATTGTTGTAACGATAATAGTTCTACCAGCAGAGCTATTTCCACCAGTAGGTCCTCCATTACCTCCACTGTAGATTCTCCATTACCTCCACTGTAGGTCTTCCATTACCTCCACTGTAGGTCTTCCATTACCTCCACTGTAGGTCTTCCATTACCTCCACTGTAGATCTCCCTAGCAATCATTCAATGGCAAGTCTACTATTCTCTCTACTTGGTCTTCATACCTCTTGGCTGATTTGTTCTGATCCGGATCCTAAGGGGAGTAGTGGTACCACCTCAATCAAAATTAAGAATTTTATCTGGCTCGTCTAAAGATCGTCAAACATATTTTTTATGTATGTCAGACCATTCTGGTTTAAATACAAGTTTTCTAGCTGTTATTAGGTAACAATTATCAGGAGCTGTCAACAACTAGTGATCCTCATAATACTCTTGGAATATGAGTTTGTGGAACAACACTTTGTAAAGGCAGACTCATAAATGCATGAGGTCTAGGTGGACTACTTAGGGCTCACTCTAAACTAGGATAGCTTCTATTTAAAAGAGCTTGTAGAATATCAGTATAAAACTCAGGGCTTAATCAAGGATATCTACCTGCATATTCCCCCTCAATTAATTGAATATAAACAATATACAAGAATAATCAAGCAGCCGCTACACTTACGATTGATCCTAAACTACTTATTAAATTTCAACCTGCAAAAGCATCAGGGTAATCACTTATTCTTCTAGGCATTCCTTGTAGACCTAAGAAGTGTTGAGGGAAGAATGTAAGATTAACCCCTATAAATAAAATTAAGAATTGAACTTTAGAAAGTTCCATATTGTAATTTAAACCTAATATTTTAGGTACTCAATAATATCAACCGCTAAACATAGCAAACACAGCACCCATACTTAGAACATAGTGGAAATGAGCGACAACGTAATAAGTATCGTGGAATGCTATATCTAAAGATGCATTAGCTAAAACTACACCACTTAACCCTCCTATTGTAAACATAAATACAAAACCTAATGCAAATAGCATAGAAGGTGTTAATTTAATAGATCCTCCGTAGCAAGTAGCTAATCAAGAGAAGATTTTAATACCTGTAGGTACAGCAATTATTAATGTAGCTGCAGTAAAGTAAGCTCTTGTCTAGTGAACATATAAAATCCAATCTCTATTATAATATTTTAATTATTGTTATTTGATATTCAATCAGTAACAATTTTAAACAATTTAGTAAGCTAGATTCTGATTCAGAATTATCTAAATCAGGATTAAAAGTATTGGGAGTTTCATTTTTAGGTATTTGAGGTGCTTTTTCCTCAACAAAGTACTTTTTTCACTCTTGGGTATTTGAGGTGCTTTTTCCTCATCCGTTGGGGACTTTTAAGTGCTTTTTCCTCAACAAAGTACTTTGAGTTTCACTTTTAGGTATTTTAGTAGCTTTTTCCTCATCAGGATAGAATAGTTTACTTCTATCAGTTGATAAACTCTTAGGTTCTACTTCTAATAAACTCTTACCCTCTCCTTTTTCTAAAGTTTTACTATCCCCTATAAAAACTCCAGACCCTAAACCTAATAAACTAAAGGTTATTATAATAAAAGATAAAAATCTTAATATAGTCGTGTAATTTTTGGACAGTATCTTAATTTAACATATTATGTTAAACTTCTTGCGTGCTTGTCTCTGAGGATCCTTTAGTCGCAATACTTATAATTTTTTTTATACCTTTGTCTTCTAAATGTTTACCTTCGGTTATCATAATATACACTTTTCGAAATTTAAGATAACTTACATATTTTCCAGCAAAAAGATTATATTTATCAAAATAATTAATTATATTTACTGCTGGTTTAAAACCTGTAATTTTATAAGATCATATTCCTGAGTTATATTGAGAAATTTCACCCGTTTTTAAATGATTATATAAAAGTTTCAAAGGTAAATCCTCATTTAGTTTTAAAGAATATTCCAGGCTAATACATCCCCTTTTGTCTTTGTCTGTTCCTGTTCTACTTTCTACAATACTAATGTGAAAACAACCATTAACTTGAGTAAAACCAGCTAGTCAATAATTATCTAAAGATAATGTACGGCCTGGTGATAAAATTTTCAGATTAAAATCTTCACTGTAATTATGTTTAATCAATTGTTCATATCTATAACTACTTACGAATTTACCATTTATTAAAGATAATATAATAGATAAACCTTTTGTATGTTTGCAAATATATCTTACTTCCTTTGTATCTTTATTTTGGTAAACCATACCATATCCTATTTGTTTTTTAATATAGTAAGCTAAAGATATATCACTTTCAGCAAGAAGAATATACAATTGTTTTTTTTCAAATCAGCCATTACCTTCTATTAAACCGGCTAAAAAATAACCTAGTTCATCATCATTAAGATTTTTTTTAGGTTTAGGGACATGTTCAGATATTTTAGGTAAGCTAGTATATTGATCATAAGTATTTTTAGTAACTGTCGTAGCCGTAGCTATTCTACTAAAACCTAAGTTTCCTGCTGATCACCCTGCTGCAACGTGTAATAAGAAGATTTTTCCTAACGTAAATAAAACAACGAGCGGACTACTTATTCAGGAGTTTCCAGCATATAGCAAGATTTTTTTCGTGAACACAAGTTTATCCACGTCTAAACCAACTGTATACATATGGTGACTTCAAACAATAAATCCTAATATTCCAATAGACATCATGGCGTAAACCATACCAATATAACCGAAAACACTCTTGTTAGAGTAAGCAGATATAGTTGTACTTATTATACCAAAAGCCGGGATAATTAATATATAAACTTCAGGGTGCAACAAAAATGTAAGGACCATATCTTTAAACACATAATTTATTCATCCTTATTTCATCATTTATTAATAAAGGTATTTCAGCTTCTAGCTAATAAAGATCCTCAAGGTGCAATATGAGCATTCATACCCTTCAATTCATAAAATTGAAGTACTAAATTCAATCTAATACTTTTAACAGATCTTGAAGGATATTTTTGAAAATATTGGATAAAATTAAGTATATCATCTTTTTTAGTAAGATATCATTTAAAAGAACCAAGTCCGCCAGCACCTATATAAATATAAACATAACCCCCAAACACTTCAACTAAAGGTGTAAGAATTTCATAAGAAAAATTTTTACCCTGACCCACTGAAATAGATAGTTGTCAATTACAATTATTTATATCAATTGTACCATCTGCATCAAAAAATCCCGAGAATCAACCATTATCTAAAGTTAACTTTTCAGGATATTTTAAAGCTATGTCATATTTAATACAAATATAATTTAATTGTATTAATCTAATAGGGTTTCTTATCTCTCCATTTACATCATGAATAAGATTTAATAAACCTTCTTGATCATGTAATCTATATCTTAATGCACTAAGACCCGATCTGAATTTAATTGAACCACCGTAAACATTTTGGATAATTTGTAAAGCTCATCTATCTCTAATATCCATGGTAATTTCTAAGCAGGCATAACCTGAATAAGAACATAAAAAACAACCCGTTCCGTCTATTAATCCGGCTAGTCATTGATGAAATCCTATCCAACTTTGATCATCAGAGTAGAGGTTGTGGTTATTTAAACTAGGCATTAACCCTATGTCTAACAAACATATGGCCTCTGAAGTACCTACTGACGTGCTAAGCGCGTTGGTTACTCGCGAATTATCGTAAATTTTGAGGATTTTTACTATAGCGGTATATAACAAAATACAACTTATGCTAATAGTACCTAATAAATATAAAACGAACTTACCGCTTATAGTTTGTGACAAGAAGAAATTTACATTTAAGGGCCTTTGACCAAAGAATCCATTTCTTCAAATTTAACTTACCATTAATAAAATTAATGTTCCCTTGTTAAATACAGGTACCTCCGGCATACACAGTATGGAAGAAACCGACTGTACATTAAGCAGCATTTCAGCCACCCACTGGTGAACCAGTCTGTAGCGGTCAGATTGATAACCGACGGTCTTACTATAGGGTAGTTTTAACCGTTAACACCAACATAGCTATATAAATATAGTGATTAGAAATAATTTATATTTATACTTATCTTAAAGATAAATAATCCTTTATAATAAATAAATTTATTTATTATAATCTAATTTCTTCAACCAGTTTTTTAGTTTAGATTAAAAGATTACAACTAGATAGTAGCTTCTTTTTAATATAAGCAGCATAAACAGGTACTGGCTAAGTACCTAGCTAACGATAAAAAGAAAAAAATAATATAGTCTTTTTAATAAAAATATATAATAAGATCATAAACTTATTTTATGAACTAACACCTGCTATATTATCTTACATTTTATACTTAAACAACAAGCTGAAGCTGCTAAAACACCACCACCAAATTGCTGCTGCATATTGCATATTGCATATTGCTGCATATTGCTGCATTTTGCTGCATATTGCATTTTACATTTTTTATTTTGCTGCTTGCATATAAAAATAAAACTTTTCAAGTATAAAAATTTAGTTTTTACAAACTAACTACTATCTTCATTTTTCCTACACTTGAGTAATAAGTTATCCTATTATAATTCCGGATATTTATTTACAATTTTAGATAAACTTATCAATTTGGGTTTTTGTACTAAATCTAAATGTTCTTTTTGACTGATAGAAAGACGAATCTGTTTTCATAATAAATAACTAGCAGCTTTTTTAGTGAAGAATGTAAATTTAAAACTATCAAAATAATTAATAAGAATTAGGGTATCCGATAAACCATTCACCTTATAACATCAAATATTATCATGATAATGTTTACAAACTGTTCCTACTTTAAAAAGTTGAACCAATTTGTCTAAAACTATTTTTTTATTATCTATTCCTTTTTGAGCTAAATCAAATGACAAACGGTAAGAATTTTTACTTAAAGAGATTCCTACATGAAAACAACCTTCAGCTGCAGCATCTACAAAGCCAATTAACCAATTGTCTTTCAAGGTTATTTCTCTTGTAAAATTATAAGGTTCAATAATTTGATAAATTTCCTTATCTAACCCAAATTCTTTAATTTTTTTTAAAGCACGACCTCTAGATCTCTTAAGATTTAGATTTAAAACCTTTAAAAATTCATTAAAGGTTTTAAGTTTATCTGGTGTTCTAATATTACCGTTAAAAATTAAAGAAATTAAATACAAACCTAATTTGTCTTGTATTATAAATCGATAAGTAGTTTTACCTTGAACTATAACTTTACCCATATTAAGTTCTTTTTGAATAAAATCTAAAACTTGTTTATCTCTAGTATCTTGAACAATAACAAAATGGAGATCACCTCTTTTTGCTTTAAAAAAAGATCCATCCCCATCCCCTTCGGAAAACCCAATAAATCAAGTTAAAAATTCAGGGTTTGGTAGTTTAATTTTCCCATAACATTTAGAATTTAATTGATAATATTTATCGAAATTATAATTAATATCAGTTGCACCTGCGTGTGTAACATTCGTTCTGTGTGCAGCTTTTTTCGAAATTAAAAAAAGATATTTTTTTTTAATAAATATAGTACTTACACTCACAAGCAAGAATAGGTGCTGAAATAAAACAGGATCACCACCTCCAGCTGTTTCAAAGAATGATGTATTAAAATTTCTATCTGTTAAAAGCATAGTAATTGCCAAAAATTAATTATCTTGATCTGCGAGACCTAGTCTCATGGTAAATAATACCTTAGAAACTTATATTTAAATTTAAATAAGTTTAAAGCAGATTCTCATACACTCACGTATATGTTGGGACCATATCTTAATTATTTAAGTTGTAAAAGTTTTGTAAGTGATCCCATACGAAGACAGTTCTTTTATCATTCATATTTGATTTAATCTGTTTTACATAATCCATATTATATTTATGGTTGAAAAAACCTTTTTCTACGGTTGCGAAGACGCCTACTACCTTGGCTCAATCATTAAAATCTAAGAATTTTGTACCAAATAAAGGATATTTGGTAAGATAATCAACAACTGCTAAGTTAGCTTTTAAATTTGTTGTTCTAATTCTATATTGAGGATTCTGGCTATCAATTCTAATAGGTTTAACTACAGAATATAAACTAATAGCTATTTCTTCTAGAAATAATAAATTATCTTTATTACCTTTTGGTCTTTGGCTTAATTCAAACTTACATTCTATTTTTGAATATTTAGCAGCAGATTCAGTACTTCTAAGTGAGAAATGACCATCTGCTTCTATAAATCCTGATAATCAAGCATTAGATAACATAGGTTCAGTATTTAACCCTTTTTTTTCTATAGAAGTACCTCTATATTGATTATATCAATCAATTAAACTATGCAAAGCCAAAATTTTATTAGTTTTCATTTTACCATTAAGTAAGCTAATAAGCAACATTACCCCTTCAAAGTTGTTAACAGTGTATATATAAGCATTAAGGCCTTTTTTTCTAGAAATAGAGCCATGCCCTAGTTCCTTTTGTATTAAAAGAGCCAAGGGTAAGTCTTTCAAAGGGAAAACTATTTGAATAGAAGGATAGTTAACCCTTCCTTTACTAGATCTTTCTGCAGATTTAGGTAGATGTATAGTACCATCTCCTTCTATAAGACCTGCTATATAATAGGCAAACTGCGTATTTGAACCATTGACAAAAAGAGCATTCTTCGTATAATGTCTTAACCCAAGACTGCTTCGCGTGCTTCACAGCCGTAAAACTTTTTTTAAACTTACACTCAAACCAATACAACAAATAAAATCTGGCCTATAGCCTCTGAAGATCCCTAAAAAGTCCAAACTTGATAGGTTTCCTGCTGATTGTGTGTGATATCACAGTTTCCAGCAATTTGCCAGATTTAAAGCCGGCACAATATTTTCAACCCTAAAGGGTGGACCACCGGCTAAAACAGGTAAAGATAAGTGAACTAGAATAATATAGTAAAAAAAAATTTTTTTTTATTATTACCCTTCACTCTATCATCCTTATTAAAGAGGATTTATTTTGATAAATAAAGTATTATAAACTTAGGTTCCGCCGCGCCGCCTATTTAATCATAATATTATTTTTAATAATGAGTATCTAATTCCTTATTTTCAATTTTTTATTATTCCCTCTGAATAGCTGCTATTAGGCTGCGGTCTATGATTTTCCAAGGGTCTACTCCGGTGAAGTATTACTATTAACTAATTGACTTGATCTATTTAAAGAGTTAAGATCATTAGTTGTAGTATTTCTAGGTAAAGAATTAGGATTATCAGTTTCTGATGGGAAACTAGTATTTCCATAAGTAGGTGGATTACTATAACTAGGAGGATTAGAATATCTAGGTAGATCATTCACTGAATTAGCTTGAGACTCTCGGGAATTTCAATCTTATTGAAATTCAGAGCTAGAGCCAGAGCTACTATAACTCCAATGACTGCGAGGAATATCCTCATCCTCTTCTTGATTATTACTTGAGACTGAGACTATACCTTCTCCGGAAGGACCTGGACCACCCGATCCAGAAGGACCTGGACCACCCGATCCTGAAGGATTAGACCCTTCCTGAAGATTCACCTCCGTCAGCCATTAAAAAAAAAGCCTCACCAGGATTTAAATAATTAATATTTAATGTTAAATAAAAAATACTTAATGCAACTACAACTAAAAAAATAATTATAAAAAACTTCTTATTATATAAATAATAGTAATTATAAAGATGACTTACACTCAGTATTAAATTAATACTTAACAATATAAAAGCGAAAACTTGAATATAATATTTTAATATTATAAAATGTATTAATAAAAAGTGAACTAGGTTAATAATAATAAATATTTACTATTATTATCCCTTTCCCGAACCGTACGTGATAGTTTCCCATCATACGGCTCTCCATGAATATCTCTTATAAGTGCTCTCTCAAATTATAAATTTATTTTGTATTTAAGTGTTTAATTAGTTGACAGGATGTTTATCATGTATTTTTATAAGACAGCTTCTGCAAAGTGGTGGTATTTGTTTACGGTTCATCTTTACCATGATCTTATCTACTTTTGATAGATTGGGATTAGCCTCACTCATTTTCCTGATCATTTCGATGTTGGATGCGGAGCAGACCACACACTTTAAGTCATAGAGATTGGGGTTAATTCCATATAAACTTATCACCAGCGGGCTTTGTCTTAAACTCGTTTGTCGCTGTATAAGACAGTTTGACGAATTTGGTACCATTAGGACTAGTCAGGTCACCTGTAAATTCTAGGTAAGTAGCTCTCATAGTTCCTAAGTTAAACTTTGCGGCAAGTAATTTACTACATGATCTCTTCAGGATTAGTGTTATGTATCGATTCAATCTTCCAGAATTAGCAGTGAAAGAGTAATAGTTTGCAATTCCTCTCATGACTGCATTATATAGATGTATAATCTGATCATGGTTAAGGCATAATCATTGGAATCTAGGGTTCGCCTTCCCGTCCTGGATGAAATTTTTTTCTGTAAGTTTCTTTCTGATTCTGTCTAATGGAGCTAGGAAAAGAAGTTTATTAGATTGTCTCATCTTTATGCCATGCCGATTCACGAACTTGGTATGATGCGATCTTTTGATATATGTACCTAAAAATACTGCTTTTTCTTGGTTTATAGCTGTAATTTTTGTCTTGTCTTTATTAACTGTCAAACCGATTTGGGAGCAAAAGTTCGTAACTTTATCCAGAATTTCGCAGGCGTCCGTATAGTTACCTCTAATTCCAATAATTCAATCATCCGCGTATCTTACGTAAAACAGTCTCTTATATGTCGGGTCAAAATAGTCTATCCCTGGAAGTGTACGGTACTCTTTAGAGAGTTGTTTTACTCTTTCCATATCACCTACACGTTTTGCTCGTATTATGTACTGATTGATAGCACGACTTCTCCTTGGAGCTTTGGATCTATTCCCTACGTCGAACTCTTCCTTAAGTTCGAGGATGTAGTCATCAAGTTTGTCAAGGAAAATATTAGCGAGTATAGGGCTGATTATCGAGCCTTGGGGAGTACCTACTATGTCATGTTTATATTGAGTGAATTCAAAGTATCCAGCTTTCAAGCTTTTCCGAATTAGTTTGGTAAACTTTCTGTCCAGAACTTTGGCTTCTATGATGTTGATAAGCAGGTTGTGATCGATACTAGAGAAACATTTAGAGATATCTCCTTCAATGAATCAATTACAAGGTTGGAATTGGTTCCTAATGTGCTTAAGAGCCGACTGGCATCCTCTATTGGGTCTAAATCCGTGTGATTCGTCTGCAAAATGTGGCTCGAATATGGCCTCCAGTATAATTCTTATTCCCTCTTGAACGATCTTGTCTCTGAGGGGAGCTATCGTAAGAGGACGTGTACCTCCTTTAGGTATTTCTCTAGCAGGACTAAATTGAAACTCTTCCGACTTTATTTTCTTGGCCATATTATTCAATATTTCAGCAGACATATCATCAAGAGTAGTCGATCCACGGGTCATATTTCCGGCTTGGCTTTTAATATTTTCGTAAGCATAATACAAAAAGTCCTCAAGAATTTTCGAGATTTTCATCTTTATTGGATCTTCTTTCGGTAATTTTTTTGAGAGATCTGATAAGTAATTCAGCTTAGAAGTTACATTATTTGCACGATCAGTGCTGTAAGGTCTGAAACTAAATTGGATATTCACTGCGGCACTTCCCATTGTAGGTACTATTGCCACTCCGTTACCATAGGAATTACTTCCCTTAGGCAATCCGGTATTCCTTCTCTGCATTCGTACACCTCTTTTAGGTAGATCACTCTTCTCCTTAAACTCGATTATTTCGAGTCCTCTAGTAATGATTCTCTTAGAAAAGCTTATCATTGTCTCTTCTAACATACTATACACCCCTATCCTACTATGGTGTAGCCCGTATTTTGAGGCGAGTGGAAAATGATCTTCTTCAAACAGTATAGTCTTTACCATGAGAGGAACAGCTTGCCAACGCTCGAGTCTACGTAGGTTCAACTCAGCGAAGGCTTCTAGCAGGGATGCTCTGTTCAGCTTGGAGCTTTCCTCCTTACCTAACCCTGATGCTGTTATCGTTTGAGAATAACGATAGAATCTTTCAAGAAACACGATGCAGTTAGTTAAACCGCGCACTAATAATAACACTGCTGTTATAACTACAGCTCATCCAAATAAAGCTAATTTGTGTAATCTTATACCTGGAGTTCTCAGATTCATTATTGTAACTATGAAATTCATAGCCCCAAGAAGTGAACTAATTCCTGAAAGATGTAAAGCAAATATAGCTAAATCCACGCTAGGTCCACTATGACTTTGTACTCCTGCAAGAGGAGGATAACAATTATGTTGGTAACCTCATTTTAAAAATAAATTTATTATATTTAAAACTATCGTTACACTCAATAAATTTCTTTATTGTTTGGACTATACCATTATCTTGATAAAATTTTAATTTGATTTTAAGGTAATTTATTATTAAATTACATCTTGTAATTTAATTCTAAGTTTTTTTATTATATTTCTTATATTAGATAACTTAAGAAAATTTCCTTTATATTTTACGTATGATCTAGATCAGATTCTATATTCAACAGATTTCATTCCTTTCAGGGTATTTTTAAAATAATCCTGGATATTTTCAATAGCTCTTGAATTAGTAGTATCCAAAATATAATGGTTATAATTAGATTTATATCTAACTTTGGTAGGAATATGTAATATTAATCCTATAGCTTGTAAAACTATACCGTCTAATTTTGATGTTAAACCAAATCCATGCACTATTCTATTACTATCTTTAGAGACTAAAAAAAAACTCCCTTCAGCTTCTATAAATCCTACTAATCAAGGTTTAGTTATAACATTATTTACATCATTTACACTTTTTAAAGCTAAATTAGCTTTATTTCACCCATATGAAATATAACTATCTGGCAACATTTTACTTTTAAGCTCGAAAAGTTTTTTATCTTTCTCTTCTTTAGTTAAATTAATAGCTTCTAAAATAAAATATGCTTCTTTAAATTTATTATAATTAAACATTTTACTAGTTAATAAAGGGTATTTATCAAAAATAGGAAATAGAATGTTATTTATTTTATTTCTATCTCTAATAAAAAATTGACCCTTAGTGTTATCTTTAGTTACAGAACCTACGCCCAATTCTTTTTTAATATAGTAAAGAAGTCTTAGGTTATACCTAGATTGAGTAATTTTAAAAGCTAAATTTCATTGGTTATTTTGACATACTATAGAAAAAGTACCATCTCCATCTGTAACTCCGACTAATCATTGTTCAAATCAAACTTTATTATTTTTATCAAGATACTCTTCGTTTAGTCTCTGATGAGTAAAAAAATATTTATTTTTTACTCAGGCATATTGTCTCCATGAAATAAACATTATTACGTATGCTATTAATACAACAATAAAATAAATCGTTTTTTTAAAAATAAAGCATGAGTAGTTTATAACGTGTGTTTTTAACACTTGAAGAGTTTTACGCATCGAGAAGAGTTTTATTGCCCATTTCTCACGAAATGGCAACTCCTTATTTTTAAGAGTTCAACCTGTCGGCTTTCTTAATATTAATCTTACAATCTTAAAACCTTATTCTTTTTTAAGAAAGCAAGCCTCCTGGTTATTTATCCCGATTACATTTAGTAAACCTGTTTAATAATGTATCTCAATTATAATAAGTTATTTTAGTATTCATGCTATTTTTTAGGGATATTAATTTAGATGTACTACCTTCAATAGTTTTATAGCTTTTAAACATTATAATTTTAGGCGCTTTTGCTCAATCAATCAAATATTTAAATTTAGAACTAAATAAAGGATAAGTTGTTAAATAATTTATTAAAAGATCACCACCAGATTCTTTTTTAGTTGTTCGTACCTCATATGCAGCAAATTCTACATAATTCTTTTGAATTATTTTTATTTCATTAACATTTTTTACTTTAAGAAATTATCTGATTTTTTCCATTATATCCAAATTAGAGTTGGGGTTTTCACCCAGAATTTAATATGTAAGATTTTTTTGGTGATATTCTCATATAACATTTAACTATTTTAGCAATACCTCCTTTAGGATTTAAATTAAACCCACAATAAAAATTACCATCTGATTCTATAAACCCAGTTAATCATGCATGGCTGGTGGTTATTACCTTATCTAAATCTAATTTTGGTGGTAATTTTACAACATTATAAAAAAATTTATTATTTAATCAATCAATTAGTCTATGTAAAGCTTTTATTTTAGGTGTCCTCATCTTCCCATTAAGTAGTAGTAGTACAGCAATCTTTTGTATTGAATTAACATATTGAAATAATAAATCAATATAATTTGAATTTCTAGGATGTACTATCCTTCCACCACTTATAACTTATTTAATTTTCAAAGCTAAGGGTGCTGCAGCATTCTACAAATTTTTACTACAGGATATAATAACTTACCTTTGGAATTTCTAATTGTTTTAGCTACTTGACCCATCTCCTTCAATTAATCCAGCTAAGTATCCACCTAGTGAATATTCTGATAAAGAAGAATTAGAATCTAAGGAAGGCTCAGGTATTTTGGATGATTTTCCTACCCCCCAAACAAAACCCTGATTAATATGATGTATACACATTTTCATATGTATGTGGACTATATCTTCACCATTATTGAAATGGCGTATCACGCATAGTCTCTGAGGATCCTACTAAGATATTTAATACCGGTTGGTTTCCTGCTGATTGTCCATTCTACATTTCTACAGTTGGGATAAATTTTATATCTTATTATCTAGAATTTTGGGAGTTTCCAGCATACAGTGAATTTCAATTATAGTAATTACCTTACTACTCAGGCACAGAAAAGAAGTACCAGCACCTCCTTCTAAACATGCAGAGAATACTAATAATAGTAAACTAGGTGGTAATAATAAAAAACTTATATTATTTAGTCTTGGGAATCTTTAACCCTTTGATAGTAAAACATTTATTAAGAAGTCGTTTCCTACCAGGACGGACTATGTATTCACTCTTATTGTATAAAAATAAGAGGCTTCGCGTGTAGTCTCTGAGGATCCTACAAAAATAAACCATATCTAACACATAATAAGATTATAAATGAGATTTTAGGTATTCTTTGGTTTCCTGCATATTCCTCCCATGTATATATAATTGTTACGATTAATTCGGTCGAAATAACAACCTTATGACCTTATAGATCCAATTAAGTGTATATATATCTGTTAAACGAAGAATAATTTACTTCAAATTCGAGAGATTCCATGCATATAGCGAAGTTATAATATAAGAATTCACATTCTTACACGGCATTCCCTTTTTTTGTATAGAAAATATACATACTATATTTTAATATAAATCCTTTAAATGATCTCAATTAAAAGATGTTATTTTTAAATTCAGAGGGTTTTTAAGAATATCTATTTTAGTTATTCCTTGTTCAGTAGTAGTAGTAGTAGTATAGTGATTATTTTCTAGTATTAAACTGGCTGCTTCTTCTCAATCTTTATAATCTAAATATTTAGATGAATATAAAGGAAAAGATCTAAAATAAGTTACAATTTTTAAGAAAGATTTATAGCTAGATGTGAAATTAAAGTATTTATTCCCGGTAGAAAGGGGTTTTCGAGTATTTAAATTGCAACCTAAAAATTAAGCTATTTCAGTCAATATATCCAAAGAACTTTTAGTTAGTTATAGCTGTTCATACATTCTTTGTTCTATTCTTAATCTGCAATCTTTCTTTTTTTAGCATTATTCTCTAATTTAGTATGTTGAATAGAAAAGCTTCCACCTCCCCCCCACACCCCTCATCCTACTGTCTACTAATCAAGATGTATTATTCTTATAGTTCTATTCTTTTTTCCAGTTCTTGATGGAAAATTT
>Ga0114129_10008589_pt1 | contig 14565 bp, 14 predicted proteins | sample RhiMetdeltSRZDD1_FD_80071 | JGI IMG/M metagenome (GOLD analysis project Ga0114129, IMG submission 80071) | Populus rhizosphere microbial communities from Tennessee, USA - Rhizosphere MetaG P. deltoides SRZDD1 (version 2) (version 2) | ecosystem: Host-associated > Plants > Roots > Rhizosphere >... | reverse complement strand
GGCCCACGACATGTTCCGCTGCCCCGGAGCCTGGCGTGATCATGGGCTGGGTGTATACCTGATTACAGTCAGGCCATGATCACGAGTTGCGGGTACCGGAGATAGCACGAAACGGCTGATCCGTGGTCACACGGGCGAGCCGGGCGCCTTCGTTAGGTATCGTCTCGGCCTCGGCCGAGGGAACTGCCTGCGAGCGGGCGGGCACAGCCTGCATCATCGGGAGGGGACGGGATCCCGCTGGGAGCGGGAGTTGGGAGCCGACAGTCGAGGCGATGCTGCGTCGCGGCCGCCGCCGGACAGCCGGCCGGACGGCCGCCGTCGCCGTGGACTACGCCGCAGCAGGATGGCCGGTGTGCCTGGGCACCCACCCGGGTGAGGGGCTGGCCCGCCACCCGCTGCACGGCGCGGTGGCGCGCGGGCGGGTGCTTGACCCGGGCCGCGCCTGCTCCTGCGACCGGATCGGGTGCCCGGCGCCGGGCGCGCATCCGATCTCGCCCGCATGGCAGATCGAGGCGTCCAGCGATCCCGGGGAGGCCAGCCGGTGGTGGCGGGAGCAGCCGGCGGCGAACATCATTCTGGTGACCGGGCGCGTCTTCGACGTGCTCGATGTGCCGGCCGTGGCCGGAACCGCCGCGCTCGGCCGGATGCAGCGAGCCGGGTTGCGGTCGGGGCCCGTGGCGGTGTCCGCGGAAGCGCTGCCCGCGGACGACCGGGCCCTGTTCTTCGTCGCCACCAGGGGTGCGCCCGCCGACGAGGACGAATGGTGGTCGTGTCACCTGGACTGTGAGCCAGACGACTTCGCGCCGGTCACGGGCCTGCGCTGGCACACCAGAGGCAGCTTCGTGGTGGCCCCCCCGTCCCGCTACGGCCGGGGGGCCGCACACTGGATCCGTGAACCGGGGGAGGACCAGCTGCCGGACGCGCTGCGGTTGCTCGAGTTTCTCGCGGACGCGTGCGACGAGTTGACGGTGTGAGACACCCGCTGCCGGGCCCGGGTCGGCCCGTGACGCCGCGGGCGCCCACGAGGGAGGCAATCGGATGAGCGAGGGGCTGGAATCCGGCGGGCTCTTCCGCCGCGCCTGTGCCGTCATCCCGGGCGGGGTGAACTCCCCCGTCCGTGCGTTCGGCGCGGTCGGTGGGGTGCCGGTGTTCATGGCCTCCGGCCGCGGCCCCTATCTCACCGACGCCGACGGCCGGGAACTGGTCGACCTGGTCTGCTCGTGGGGGCCGATGATCCTCGGCCACGCGTACCCGGCGGTTGTCGAGGCGGTGACGGCGGCGGCCGCGCGCGGCACCTCGTTCGGCGCCGCCACCGCGGGTGAGGTCGAACTCGCCGAGGAGATCGTCGCGCGCACCCCGGTGGAGAAGGTGCGGCTGGTCAACTCCGGCACCGAGGCCACCATGTCGGCGGTGCGGCTGGCGCGGGGATTCACCGGCCGGCCGCTGGTGGTGAAGTTCGCCGGCTGCTACCACGGCCACGTGGACGCCCTGCTGGCCGCCGCCGGGTCCGGGGTCGCCACCTTCGGCCTGCCCGACACGCCGGGGGTGACCGGCGCCGCGGCGGGGGACACGCTGGTGCTCCCGTACAACGACGAGCTCGCGGTCCGGCAGGCGTTCGCCGAGCACGGCCCGCGGATCGCGGCGCTGATCACCGAGGCGTGCCCGGCGAACATGGGGGTGGTCCCGCCCGCCCAGGGCTTCAACGAGCTGCTGGCCGCGCTCTGCGGCGAGTACGGGTCACTGCTGATCATGGACGAGGTGCTGACCGGATTCCGGGTTACCAGCTCCGGCTGGTACGGCCGGGAAGGCGTGGCCGGCGACCTGATGACCTTCGGCAAGGTGATGGGCGGCGGGCTGCCGGCCGCAGCCTTCGGCGGGCGCGCGGAGATCATGGACCGGCTGGCGCCGTCCGGGCCGGTCTACCAGGCCGGGACCCTGTCCGGGAACCCGCTGGCAACCGCGGCCGGGCTGGCCACCCTGCGGGCCTGCACGCCCGAGGTGTACCGCCGGGTGGACGAGGTGGCCGCGACCGTGGCCAAACTGGCCTCCGCCGCGCTGGCCGCGGCCGGGGTGCCGTTCCGGTTGCAGGAGGCGGGCAACCTGTTCTCGTTCTTCCTCGGCAGCGACGCGCCGGTGCGCGACTTCGACGAGGCACGCGCTCAGTCCGGCGCGGCGTACGCGGCGTTCTTCCACGGCATGCTCGACGGCGGTGTCTACCTGCCGCCGTCCCCCTACGAGGCCTGGTTCACCTCCGCCGCGCACGACGACGAGGCGGTCGCCAGGATCGCCAACGCCCTCCCGGCGGCCGCCTCGGCCGCCGCGGGCGCCGTCGGCTGATGCGGGCCGCCGCGGGCGCCGTCGGCTGACGCGGGGTCAGCTGATGGTCACCGCGATGATCCCGGCCACGATCGCCGCCGCGCCGGTGAGCCGGCGGGCCAGCCCGCCCTCGCCGAGCAGCCGGCGGCCCAGCACGACCCCGAACAGGACGCTGACCTCCCTCGCCGGGGCGACGGCGGCCACCGAGGTGAAAGTCATCGCCACCAGCACGAGGATGTAGGCGAGCGGGGAGAGCAGCGCCGCGCCGAGCGCCTGGCGCCGGTAGCGGCGCCACAGCAGCCGGGTCCGCCCGGCGTCGGCCAGCGCGAACGGCGCCAGCGCCAGCGCCATCCCCACCAGCGAGGCATAGCCCTGCAGCAGCGGCGGGTTGCCCACCGAGGTGACCGCGACCTTGTCCCAGAGGGTGTAGCAGGCGATGAAGATGCCTGTCGCCAGGGCGAGCAGGATCGCGGCAGGAGCCAGCGCCTGCCCGGTGCGGGCGGGCATGCCGAGGACAACCACCCCGGCGACGAGCAGGCCGATGCCCGCCAGCGCGGCGGGACCGGGTCGCTCGCCGAGTATGACGATGCCCGCGAGCGCGGCCAGCAACGCGCCCGAGCCCCGGCCGATGGGATAGACAGCCGACAAGTCGCCGACCCGGTAAGCCCGCAGCAGGAACAGGAAGTACCCGGTCTGCAGCGCCGCGGTGCCGACCAGGAACACCCACGACCGGATGGTCAGGTGCGGAGGGCTGGCGATCAGGCTGACCGCCACCACCGGGGCGTAGATCAAGGTCGCCGCCGCCGACATGAGCCATACGAAACGGATGGCTCCGGCCTCTGCCGCCTGCTTGCTGAACAAGTTCCAGCAGGCATGAGCGACTGCAGCAACGAGGATGAGGACGAGGGCGGTGGCGTTCAGTTAACGGCTCCCCGGTGCATTCTCCCGGCGCTGCGAGCTCGCGGCGCCCTTCCGGCCTTTCCATCCTGTCCGGGACGAGGCCGTTCACCTGCAGTTCATCATGCCTCAGCGCGGCCGGGGCTCTGGTCCGCCCCCGGTAGGCTGGGCGGGCCATGTCTGACACCACCGTGGTCCACCTGCTGCGCCATGCGGAGGTGAGCAACCCACGCGGCGTGCTCTACGGCCGGCTACCCGGCTTCCATCTGTCCGAGGAAGGCCGGCTCATGGCGAAGTCGGCTGCCGGGTTCCTGGCCGGCCGGGACGTGACCGTGGTGTGGTCCTCCCCGCTGGAGCGCGCGCTGGAGACCGCCGCGCCGGTCGCGGCCCAGTTCGGCCTCGACGTCGAGATCGATGAGCGGCTGATCGAGCCGTGGAACCACTTCGAAGGGACCACGTTCGGCGTCGGGTCCGGCGCCCTGCAGCGGCCATCGCACTGGCGCCATCTTCGCAACCCGTTCCAGCCGTCCTGGGGTGAGCCCTACGACAGCATCGCGGCCCGGATGCACGCCGCGATGACCGACGCGGTCAGGGCCGCCCGCGGGCACGAGGCGGTCTGCGTCAGCCACCAGCTGCCCATCTGGGTTGCCCGGCGGGCAGCCGAGGGCCGCCGCCTGTGGCACCACCCCGGCCGCCGCCGGTGTGCGCTGGGAAGCGTGACCAGCTTCACGTACCACGGGGACACGATCGCCGGGATCAGCTACGCCGAGCCTGCCGGGGCCGGGCGGCCGCAGGTCCCCGGCGCGTGAGGCGGGCCGGGGGGCCGCCGGGCGGGCCACAGGGGCCGGCCCGCCGTCACCGCGGCGGGCCCGGTCCGGCACAATGGGGCGCGGCACTACTGCCTGTAGGAGATCGCCCTGTGTCCCGTCCGCCGCGATGTCCGCGCCGTCACCCACGCCACGCGGCCATCGGCCCCAGGCTCAAGCGCGCACGCCGCGGCGCCGCAGCCGTGGCGGCGGCAGCGGGCACCCTCACGCTGGCGGCCTGCGCGGGCGGCGGCATCGCGCAGAGCACACCGGCCAGCAACGGCCAGAGCTTCGTTTCGGGGGACAGCGGCACCACGGTCTTCGGGAGCAGCAACCGCCCGCTCGCGCCCCCGGTCACCGGCACCACGCTCGACGGCGCCCGGCTCAGCCTGTCCCGGTTCCGCGGTCATGTGCTGGTGATGAACTTCTGGGGTTCATGGTGCACACCCTGCCGTGCCGAGGCGCCGACGCTCGCGTCGCTGGCCCGAACCTTGCGCCCCGCGGGCGTCGCCTTCCTCGGCGTGGACATCAGGGATACCCCGGCCAGCGCCCAGGCGTTCCAGCGCAACTTCAACGTCACCTACCCGAGCCTGAACGACCCGGGTGACGCGATCGCGCTCGCCTTCCGCAGCACCGTGCCGCCCGCGGGTATCCCGACCACCCTTGTCATCTCGCGCAGCGGCCGGATCGCGGCCCGCGTCATCGGCCAGGTCTCCTACCAGGGGCTGCGGGGACTGATCTCCAAGACGCTGGCGCAGCCGTCATGAGCACGGCACGTCTCGGAGATCTCCGGCCCGCTGCGACGGCGGGGATCCACGGGACACGCCCTCGGCGGGGACGGGCGGTCTCCCGGTGACCGGCGTGCGCATCCCGCCCGGCCAGCGGGGCCAGCGGGCGCAGCGAGGCCAGCCCGGCCGGGGAGCCCTGCGGCGCGCGGCCGGTACGCCGGCGCCGTCGCCCGGCCCTGTGGCCTGGCTACGGTGGGCCTGGTATCACCTGACCTCCATGCGCACCGCGCTGGTGCTGCTTTTCCTGCTCGCGGTCGCGAGCGTGCCCGGGTCGGTGCTGCCACAGCAGGGGATCGACCCGCAGGCGGTGCAGCAGTACTACGCCGCCCACCCCGCCCTGGCGCCGCTGCTGGACAGGCTGTCGCTGTTCAACGTCTTCGCGTCGCCGTGGTTCGCCGCCATCTACCTGCTGCTGTTCGCCTCGCTCGCGGGGTGCGTGATCCCGCGCACCTTCCGCCTGGCCGGCTCGGCGCGGCAGCAGCCGCCCCGGGCGCCTGCCAACCTGTCCCGCCTGCCGCTCGCGGCCCGCCACGAGACCCAGCTCACCCCGGACGAGGCGCTCGCGGCCGCGGCGGCGGTGCTGACGGGCCGGCGGTTCCGGCTCCGGACGGGCGACGGCTGGGTTGCCGCGGAAAAGGGCTACCTGCGCGAGGCGGGAAACCTGCTCTTCCATCTCGCGCTGCTGGTGCTGCTCGGCGCGGTCTGCGTGGGCGGGATGTTCGGCTACAAGGCGAACCGGCTGCTCGTCGTGGGTGACTCGTTCGCGAACACCGCCACCGCCCTGGACGCGTTCCACCCAGGGCGGGCCGTCTCCGCGGCCGACCTCCAGCCGTTCACGATCGCCCTCGACAAGTTCGAGGCGTCGTACATCACCTCGGGTGCCCTCCGCGGGCAGCCGTCACGGTTCGATGCGCTCATCCGTTACGCACCGCAGCCTGGGGCCGCGATGCGCGGCTACAGCCTGCGGGTGAACCATCCGCTGACCGTGGACGGGGCGCGGGTGTTCCTCATCGGCCACGGCTACGCGCCGGTCTTCCGGGTCACCGACGGGACCGGGCGGGTCGTCTTCAACGGCCCGGTGCCGTTCATCGCCGCGGAGCAGGCGGGCCTCACCTCCGAAGGCGTGATCAAGGTGCCCGACGCCCGCCCGCGGCAGCTGGGTTTCGCGGGGGTCTTCCTTCCCACCGCCGTGGACGCGGGCGGCAAGCTCGGCTCCGCCTTCCCGGCGCCGCTCAACCCGGCGGTGAGCCTGGTCTCCTACGCCGGCAACCTGGGCATGAACAGCGGCCCGGCGCAGTCGGTGTACCAGCTGGACACCTCGGGCCTGCGCCAGCTGCCGGTCGCGCCGCGACCGCTCGCACCGGGCCAGTCGATAAAGCTGCCGGACGGGTACGGGACCCTCACCTTCACCGGCTACCGGCAGTGGATCAGCCTGGCGATCACCTACGACCCGGGCACGCTCCCGGCCCTGATCGCGGGGATGACGGCCCTGGCGGGCCTGCTGCTGTCGTTCTTCATCCGGCGGCGCAGGATGTTCGTGCGGGCCTACCCGGGACCGGGCGGCCGGACAGTGGTCGACGTCGGTGGCCTCGCGCGCTCCGACGCCGCCGGAGCCTTCGAGACCGAGTTCACCACCCTGGCCGGTGAGATCTCATCGGCGCACCGGGGCAGCGAGCCCGCCGTGCCCGCCCGGAGCCCGGGGCGGGGTTCCGGCGCGGGCGGCCCGCCAGCCCTGGCCGACCAGACCGAGGGGGAGTGAGAGCCGTGCCCATCAACGACGGGCTGGCCAACCTCAGCCACTACTCATTCGTGGCCACCGTCGTGGCCTACGCCCTTGCGGTGCTGGCCTTCGCGTGCGACTTCGCCTTCGGGCGGGACACGCTGGGCCCGCTGCGGTCGGCCCGGAAGCCAGCGGCCGACCTGGTCGCGGTGGGCGCGGCACCGAGCTCCCCGGGCTCGGGCACGTCCGAGCCGGGATCCACCCCGTCGGTTCCAGCCGCTGGACCCGGCACGGGACAGGATGCCCGGGGGATGGGGCGCTGGGTGCGGGTAGCGATCTGGCTGACTGCCCTCGGGCTGGTGGCGCACATCATTGGTGTCGTCAGCCGCGGGCTTGCCGTGCACCGGGTGCCGTGGGGCGATATGTACGAATTCGTCACCACCGTCACCTGCGTAGCGGTCATCTTCTTCTTCGCCCTCATGCTTCGCTACCGCGCCTACCGGCTGGGCCTGTTTGTGATCGGCCCGGTGGTGATCCTCCTTGGTCTCGCGGAAACGGTCATCTACACCCCCGCCGGGCAGCTGCCTCCGGCACTGCAGTCCTACTGGCTCGCGATCCACGTGACGTCGATCACCCTTGCGACCGGCGCGTTCGTGGTGGCGGCCCTGCTAGCGGTCGTCTACCTGCTCGCCGACCGGCACGCCAGCCGGGCCGCCGCGGGCCTGCCCACGCGGGCCGACGCGATCTTCCGCATCCTGCCGCCGCCGAAGGTGATCGACCAGCTTGCCTACCGGACGGTGGTGTTCGGCTTCCCGCTGTGGACCTTCGGCATCATCGCCGGCGCGATCTGGGCGGATATGGCCTGGGGCCGTTACTGGGGCTGGGACCCCACCGAAACCTGGGCCTTCATCACCTGGGTCGTGTACGCGGGCTACCTGCACGCCCGCGCCACCGCGGGCTGGCGGGGGCGCAAATCCGCGTATATCCAGCTAGTCGGCTTCGGGTGCCTGATCTTCAACACCGTCGTGGTCAGCATCATCATCACCGGGCTGCACTCGTATGCCGGCCTCAGCTGAGGTAGCCAGGTTCAGTCCTGCGCGCCGGGATCCTCACCCCGGATAAGCCGCTCCAGCGCGCTGATGAATTCGGGGTCGTCATCAGGCCCGGTCGGCTTCCTGGGGCCTGGCCCGTCCGGCGGGTTCAGCGCAGGCAGTCCGTCCGGCTCCAGCCATCGCTCCCGGCCCGCCGGGTGGCGCCGGAGCGCCGCCTGGGTATCCCGCGGGTGACGGGACGGGTGCCCGGCCCGGGGCAGCGCACGGCCCGCCAGCCACCACATCAACATGCCGCCGACCAGCAGCCCTGCGATGAGCAGGGCGGACAAAACCGCCAGCAGCATCATGGCGGCAGCCTAACCTTTGCGTATCCGGACTGCCCGTAAATCGGGTGAGTCCGCCGTCCTACCGGCGGTCCACAGCACGTGACAGTCAGTCAGGGCAGATGACGTTCCGGGTAAATTCGTCGTACTCTGGCGGCTTGGCACCGATCATGGGGAGAGCGAGTTATGCGGCTGCGGCTCTTTGCCCGCTTCCGCCGGTCCGCCCGGCCACGGCGGGCCCGCGGTGCCGGCTGGGGACCGTGGGCTGAGCCACCCCGCGAACAGCCGGGCCTGGGTCCGCCTGCCACCGGACGCCATCGCCGGGACGGCGGGCGGGAGTTGGCGGCCGACGCGCAGCCGGTGGGCCGCGGGCAGCCGGGGCCGCAGGCAAGTCCGTATGGGTCCCCGGTGAGGGAGGTCCTCCCGCGCCGGGCGAAGCCACGGCGCCCCGATACGGCCAGGGGAACCGCCCACCGGGCGGGGGCTGCCAGGGCAGCCGCAAGAACGGCGCCCCGGGCCGGTGCAGAGGCCCGTTCGGCGGTGGGGCCTGCCCGGCAGCGGCCGGAGACTGCACGCGAAGCCGGGCTGCCGTGGTACGAGGTGGCGCATGCGCGCAGGGCGGCGGAGGGGCGCCGGGACTGCGGCGAGCTGGAACACCTGGTCTGCCGGGAGTGGGAGGAGGGTGCGGTGCCGCCGCCGGAGGCTGTCCGCGCCATCGACCGGCTGGCCGAACTGCCGTCCCGGATCAAGCAGATCCTCGTGTCCGGCCTCGATGCGATCTTCGTCGGGCCCGGCGGCGTGCCCGACCTCGACGATATGGCCAAGCTGCACGGCGTCCCTCTGCCGTCCGGGCGCGCCACCTGGGACGCGTGCGCCGGCGCCTATGGCGAGCGAAAGATCATTGTCGGTTCACGGCCGTCGGCCGCCCCGGACGTGATGTGCCACGAGGTCGGGCACGCAGTGGACGACATCGATGGATCCGGCGAGAGGTGGCAGTCGGATTCGGATGAGTTCCGTAGCCTGTATGACCGCTGCCTGCCGCGTCTTGTGAGCTACTTCCACCGGCAGGAGGGGGCGGTCGGCCGGCGAGAGTTTTTCGCCGATGCCTTCGCCGCGATCGCCTCGCGGCAGCGGCCAGCGCTCGTGGACATGCTGGGCGGCGACACCAGGATCGCTCTCGACGTCATGCTCTTCTTCAACCTGCGATACGGCATTTAGAGTGGTATGCGATGTTTGTCATCAAGCTTCCCAACGGAAATCTCATGGCCCCCGAGTCAGCCGTGGACGCCGATGGCCAGGTGGTGGGGGACGCTTACGTGGAGATCTCGCCGGCCGACCCGGAATATGCGCGCCTGGCCGAGCAGGCGCTCTCTGAGCAGGAGGTCGAGGACCGCAAGCGGCGGTGGCGCGATGGCGACGAGGCGCTGCGCCGGGAGTTCGAGGAGTACCTGGCCAGCCGCGGCCAGGACGACACCGGCCAGGGCTGAGCGGCCGGGCTGACCGAGCAGGCGCTCGAGGGCGGACGCTGAGGGGGCGGACGGTGAGGGGGCGGACGCTGGCGGTCCGTCGCTGAAGGGTCGGCGCTGACCGAGCTGTCGCTGATGGGTCGGCGCTGACCGAGCGGTCGCTGAGCGGGCGGACGCAGAACGGCCGGCGCCGACCGACCGGAACTGACCGGGCCGGAATTGACCGAGCCGGGGCTGACCGAGTCGGCGTTGAGCCGGGCAGGACGGGCCAAGCGATCACTGGGTGGCAGGGTTGTCCTTTGCCGACTGCGAATCCCCGCGGAGCAGGGCGCGAACCTCGGACTCGCGGAATCGCCTGTGGCCCCCGGGCGTCCTGATGCTGCTGATGCGACCCGATGCCGCCCACCGGGTAACCGTCTTCGGGTCGACTCGGAAGAGAGCAGCTACCTCCCCGGGAGTGAGGAGCCGCTCACTGTTCCCGTCCACGCCTTTCCCCCTTCTGACCTCCGTTTGCGGGGCCTGCACTTAGTGTCCCGGACGCGGACCCGTTATCTGCCTCGATTTCCGGAATTCACTCCTCGGCCTGGTAACACTTTGACATGTGCGCTGGATGGGCCGGCCGGCCATATGGTGGGCCAATGGCGTCGCTGGTATCGGTCGACGAAATCCGGGCTGCGGCCGCGCGCCTCGCCGGGGTCGCCGTCCGTACCCCGCTGGTGCCGTTCCCTGGCGCGCATCCCGGCTTGCTGGTGAAGCCGGAGTCTCTGCAGCCAACAGGCTCGTTCAAGCTGCGTGGCGCGTATGCGGCGATCAGCGCCCTTCCCGCCGATCTGCGCGCGCGGGGGGTGGTGGCTCATTCCAGCGGGAATCATGCCCAGGCCGTCGCGTATGCCGCGGCGCTGCTGGATGTGCCGGCCACCGTGGTCGTCCCGGTCAATGCGCCGCCGGTCAAGCTCGGCCCCGTCCGCCGGCTGGGTGCCCGGATTGTCACCACCGAGCCTTCGCTGAACGCACGGATGGCCGCCACCGACGAACTGATCCGCCGTCACGGCTATGCGCTCATCCCGCCCTTCGACGACCGGGCTGTCATAGCGGGCCAGGGCACCATCGGCCTGGAGATCGCGGCGGACTGCCCCGACGCCGACCTGGTCGTCGTGCCGGTCGGCGGCGGTGGCCTCATCTCGGGGATTTCCGCCGCCGTCCGCGCGCTGAGCCCCGCGACGCGGGTGGTCGGGGTCGAGCCGGAACTGGCCGCCGACGCGCGTGAATCGTTCCGCAGCGGCCGGCGGGTGGCATGGCCAGTGCAGGACACGCAGCGGACCATCGCCGACGCGCTCCGGGTGGAGCAGATTGGCTCGCTGACCCTGGATCACATGCTCAGTCACGTGGACGACATCGTGACCGTCACCGAGAACGAGATACGCGAGGCGGTGCGACGGACCGCGGCGCAGGCACATCTGGTTGCCGAACCGGGCGGAGCCGTCGCGGTCGCTGCGTGCCTGCTCCGCGAGCATGACCTGCCATCCGCCCGGACCCGGGTGGCCGTGCTGTCCGGAGGCAACATCGATCCGGCGCTGCTGGCGGGCATCCTGGCGGGCAGCGGCACCGGCCAAGGCAGCGGCACCGGCCAGGGCAGCGGCACCGGCCAGGGCAGCGGCAGGGGCGATGGCGGCAAGGCCCGCGGCGGCGCGGGCCCCGGCAGTGCGGGCCCCGGCGGCGGATCAGGAGCCGATGGCGCGGGAGCCGGCGGCCCGGCGCCGGCATAGGCTGGGTCCGTCATGCGCGCCACACTCGCCTACACGACGGCACGGATACTGCTGTTCGTGGCCGCCGTCGGCCTGATCTACCTGGCCGGCGCCCGCGGTCTGCTGTTGTTCGGGCTGGCCCTGCTGGTGAGCGGGGCGGCCAGCTACATCCTGCTGTCCCGTCAGCGCGACGCGATGTCCGGGGCGCTGGTGAACCGGTTCCGCTCGATGCGCGCACGGTTCGACGAGGGCACGAAGGCGGAGGACAACGAGTAGGCCCGTCTGGAAGATCCGGCCGGCCGCCCGGTCAGTGGCCCGGCCCGGCGGGCCCGCGGGTTTCCGGAGGTTCGTCGCCGCGCAGCCACCCGCCGACGGTCAGCAGGTGCAGCACGGCGTCGACGGACTGCTGGCGCGACATCGCTGAGGTATCGATCGTGAGCTCGGCGTCGGTGGGCTCCTCATAGGGGTCGGAGACACCGGTGAAGTTGTCGATCAGGCCTGACCTCGCCTTCGCGTACAGGCCCTTGCGGTCACGTGCCTCGCAGACCTGTACAGGCGTGGCGACGTGGACCAGCAGGAAGTCGCCGACCTCGCTGACCATGCCGCGCACCCGGGCCCGCGCCTGCGCGTACGGCGCTATCGGCGCGCAGATGGCGATCCCGCCGTGCCTGGCCACTTCCGTGGCCACGAAGCCGATCCTGGCGATGTTCAGGTCGCGGTCCGCGCGGGAGAACGTCAGGCCCGCCGAGAGCAGGTCGCGCACGAGATCACCGTCGAGGAGCGACACCGAACGGTCGCCGCGCTCGCTCAGCGCATCACGCACCCCCCTGGCGATCGTGGACTTGCCGGACCCCGACAGGCCGGTCAGGAAGATGACCAGGCCGCGTTCGGTACGCGGTGGCCGTGCCCTGCGGAGTTCGGCCGCCACAGCCGGCGGGGTGAACCAGGCGGGCACCTCCTCCCCGCGATCCAGCAGGTCCTCGAGTTCACCCATCGCCAGGTCGGCCCGCTCCGTGCCGGGCTCGATCAGTGAGAGTGGCCGCCAGACCTCGGCCGACCGATCGTAGGCCCAGTCGCCGGCGGACACCACCGGAATGGCGGCCGGGACGGCGGGTGCCTCAGGCTCGTCCGTGAACAGGTGGGTGGCACCATACGAGGCCGCGACCAGCGCCCGGAGCTTGATCTCGCGTTCGGCGCCAACGTCGCGCGCGGCCAGTGGCACCGGGACCACAAGCGTGCCGGGCGGCAGGTGCCGGGCGGCGGCGCGAACCGTCCGCACAAGGGCCTCGGGCGTTACGATCACGTCCGCCTTGCCCGTCACCAGAGGGAGCAGCAGCAGCCGGGCGCGCAGCTGGCCCGCCTCGTGCCGCAGCTGGCCGATCTGCCGGGCGTTCAGCGGGCGCCGGGTAGCGAAGGCGAGCACCGGGTCATCGCCGAGCTCTGCCCGTACCTGGGCCGGAGTACGCCGCAGCTGCCGGAAGGGGCCATGCTCCGGATCCCGGCACTTTGTCACGGGACCGCTCAGCCGCACCAGAGCGGGCCCAGCGGGCCCAGCGGGCCCCGCAGCCGCCGCGGGCCCGGCAGCCCCCGCAAACCCGTCGGTCATGAGGGGCTCGGCGGCGCCAGCGGCCCCGGTGGGCTGGGCGGCCGGCCCCGCCCCTTCGGGCCGCGCGTGACGGCCGCGCCGGCCGGCCCGCGGCGGGGACAGTCCCACGGCCGCGGACCGCTCACTGATGTCGAGCACGGCGAGCGGCACGCCTTCGGGATCGTTCAGTGCCAGCCGCCGCTGGGCCGGCGGGACGGCATCCTCGGGCACGTCGAGCGTCACCGGGACCGGCCACGCGGTCCCGTCGGGGAGCGTGCCAGACTCGCACACCGACGCCACCTCAGCGGCAGTCATGAATCCGGTCAATGGCGCGAACGCGCCCGAAAGCAGCAACTCCAGATCGGCAAGCTGGCCCTCGTCGAGGGTCCAGGAAGGAAGGCTCGCCAAACCGGCGGCCAGCCCGGTCACTGCCTCAGCGGCCACGTCCACCTCCGTCCGGCGCGTCGCCCCGTCCAGGGAACTCGCTGCCCGTGCCGCCTCATGCCGCCCGGCCATGCCTGAGGCTACTCTCCGGCGCCGACAGGCGGGCCAGGAAGGCAACCCGGCGGCATCCCGGCGGGCGGGCAGCGTGCTCCTGGCCAGGTCAGAGTACCCTGGCGAAACGGTCCTCGGGCTTACGCAGGACGTAGAGGAGTTCCTCGTGCGCGGCGGTCAGCCGGCCTCGTGAGAGCCAGGCGATCAGCTTCTGCCCCGCGAGCAAACCATACGGCTCAGCCATCCCTCCCGCCAGCCCACCCAGCGCCCGCCGTTCGGCTATCACCAGCTCGCGCATCAGCGCGTAGGCCTGAATGCCTCGCGCTGATGACAGCCGCTCGTAGACAGCCTCGTACGGCCCGGGCTGGCCCGGCCGCCGCTTGCGCCAGACTGCGCGTCTGGCCGCCGCGGGCAGGACCCGGTCGAGGAAGCCCGCCGCGCTGTCCCGGTCACTGAAGCGCAGCAGCAGCAGCCCGCCGGGCCTGAGCGTGGCGACCAGCCGGTCCAGCACGAGTTCCGCGTTCTGGATCCGCTGCAGGAGCAGAGCACAGAGCACAATGTCGTGGGAGCGCGGCGGAAGCGGCAGCGTGCGCAGGTCACCATGGACGCATCCGGCCATGCTCTCGTCCGTGCTGAGCGCGGTGCGGGTGGCTGGCTGGTCGTCATCGATGAGGCTGACGGCGACGTCGGCGCCCGCTGCGCGCAGCGTTCCGATGCCCAGGTCCCCGCCGGCCGTCGTGCAGCCAGCTTGCAAGACCGTGATCTGCTGCCCCTCCCGCCCGCTTATGTAGTCGCGGGTGTACCGGGCGAACAGGTCGGCATCGGAGGGGTCACGTGCGGGCGCGCTGTCCGCGACCGGAACCGCGGCGGCGCTGGGAGCCGTTGCCGGAGCCGGTGCCTGCCGCGGCGGCTCGGGCGCCGCTGCGGCCCGCGCGGGCGTGGCGGCAGCCCGCTGGCGGTCTGTTTCGTTGCCAACGAGGGTCACGTTCGGCCCGGGAACGGCCAGCATCTCCCGGACCGGACTCCCGGCGGAGACACGCTGTCCAGTTGGCTCCTTTGGCGCCGCGTCTCGTGCGGGTGCCCCGCGGGAGGGCGCACCTGGTGTGCTCGCCTCCTTTGGCGCTGCGGCTGGCCCGGGTGCCTCGCGAGCCGGTGCCTCGCGTGCTGGTGTGCCTCGTGCGGATGTCTCGCGGGCCGGTGCCTCGCGTGCTGGTGTGCCTCGTGCGGATGTCTCGCGCGCGGGTGCGTCGCGTGCGGGTGCCTCGTGCGCCGGTGCCCCTCGCGCGGATGCCCCGCGGGCGGGTGCCTCACGGGCACTGGCGCCCGCGGCCGATCCGGGCACCGCCCCTGTGCGCTGCCCCCTGCGCCCGCG
>Ga0114129_10008588_pt1 | contig 14565 bp, 15 predicted proteins | sample RhiMetdeltSRZDD1_FD_80071 | JGI IMG/M metagenome (GOLD analysis project Ga0114129, IMG submission 80071) | Populus rhizosphere microbial communities from Tennessee, USA - Rhizosphere MetaG P. deltoides SRZDD1 (version 2) (version 2) | ecosystem: Host-associated > Plants > Roots > Rhizosphere >... | reverse complement strand
GCTCGATCGACGAGTCGTGCCGGCTCGCGCGGATGCCGGGAGGGCTATCGACCGGGCCCGCCGCGAGCCAGCGCTCCAGCGCCTCGACCGAGTGGAGTCGCTCGATCCCGTAGTCCTCGAACGGTAGACAGTAGTACGAGCGGTCTGCGCCCGGCCACTGTAGAGACGCGCTGGGCACACCGCAGGCGGCCATCTCGGCGAGCAGCATCGACGAGATGCCCACGGCGCGCGAGGTGTCGGCGATGCACGGCGTGAGCGGCATCGCGTCGAGCTCGACGCCCTGGTCACGCCACTTCCACACCCAGCGTCGCCACTGTTCGATCGGATCGGCCGGATGCGTGCGGACGACGATTCGCGTCTTCATGCCCGCGGCCCGGGCCGTCGTCACGAGGGCCTCGGCCAGCGCGAACTCGTCGACCCCGCTGAGCGGGAACTTCGACGAGGCGGGCTCGGAGATGAACCGGATCGCGCCGTCGATCGAGCCCGCTCCGCTGCGCAGCTCCGTGAGCTCCTGCAAGAGCGGGCTGCCGACGACCTCGATCGCGGGCCGGCGCGGCCACCGGACTCTGGCGACCTCCTCGCGCATGCGCTCGTCGAGCACCCACACCGTACTCGGGACGGCCCACTGACGGCCGTCCCGGAATCGCTCCTCGTAGGCCCACCACATGTCGCAGAAGGCGATGGCCCGAAGGCCGACCCGGTGGGCGGCGCGAATCAGCCGCTTCTCCAGGAGGCTCACGAGGCTGGTGGTGCAGAGCACGACGTCCCACTCGCGCCGGGCCAGTGACCGCTTCAGGTAGACGTCGAGCTCGCCCGCGTCCGCGCACAGGTGCTCGGTCAGGCCGGCGGTCCAGGCAGGAAACGAGAGGCCCGGGATGCGCGCGGTCATCTCGCGGCGAACGGCCGGGGTCCCGACAAAAGCGGCGGCAAACCGCGGGTCGCCCTGCCAGGCCCGTAGCAGCGGCGCCAGGAGGTTCAGCCCGCCGTGATCGTTTCCGGCCGCCAGCACGCGTACGCTCATCCGCGACGCGCTCCGGTGGTGTTCGAGGCGAGCTCGCGCCGATGCTCGTACACCTTCTCGAAGGCGCGGACCACGTCGCGCATGTCGTCTAGCGTGGACGGCGGACGCATGAACTCGGTCGCGATCATCCGCCGCTCCTCGATCTCCTCGGTGACCGGACAGCGCCCCTTCTGGTAATCGACTGTCCCCTTGTAGTGGGGGCACCGGAACGGGCATCCAGTGGCGCCCACCGCGATCTGCTGCTGGTACATGGGCTGCAGATACAGCGGCGTGACATAGCCGCTCGACATCATCGGCCAGTCGCGGTCCTCGGCCGTCGGCAGCTCGGCGCACACCGCCTCGACGAATCGCTCGCGGCTGACGCCGACCACCGCCGCGTCAAGCAGGAAGGGCTGCACGTAGTACACGTGCGTGCAGCCGGGACGGACCCGCGGCGCCGTAATCCCCGGCAGCGCGCCGACGTGCTGGGACAGGTACTCAGCGTTCTCGACCCGCCGGTCGAGGAGCGGTTGCAGCTTCGACAGCTGGGCGATGCCGATCGCCGCTGGGATCTCCGTGAGGCGCAGGTTGAACCCGAAGGTGTTGACCAGGTCGGTGATGCCCCGGTCGGCCACCACCGCTTCACCGTGATTTCTGATCAGCTGCAGACGCTCCGCGTAGCGATCGCTGGCGGTGGTGACGATCCCGCCCTCGCCGGTGTGGATGTGCTTGTGGTAGTTCAGGCTGAACACCGTCATGTCGCTGAGGGTTCCGACCCGCCGCCCGTGGTAGACGGCGCCGGGCGCCTGCGCGGCGTCCTCGATGACGACGAGCCCGTGCTCGCGCGCGAGCGCCATGATCGGATCCAGATCCGCCGGGTGGCCAAAGAGGTCGACGACGACGATCGCCTTCGTGCGCGGCGTGATGCGCTCGCGGAGGCTGCGCGGATCGACGCAGAAGATGTCAGGCTCGATGTCCGCGAAGACCGGTACCGCGTGATAGCCGATCGCCGCCGTCGCCGAGGCGGACATGGTGTAGGGCGGCACCAGCACCTCGTCGCCGGGCCCCACACCCGCCGCGCCGATCGCGGCAAAGAGGCCGGAGGTGTTGGAGTTGAACGAGACCGCGTGGCGGGCGCCGACCATCTCGGCCCACGCGTGCTCGAAGGCCTTTACCCGATCGCCCCCGAAGAAGTCGCGGTGCCAGGCGCCGAGGAAGCGGGACAGGATGCCGCTGTCCAGGACTTCCATCACCGCCTTCTTCTCTTCCTCGCCGATCGGGTTGTGCGCCGGGAACGGCCGCGTGCGAACGGGTGTGCCGCCGAGGATAGCCAGTGTCGCGCTCATCACGCTCTCCCCTCGAAGCTTCCGGGAGTTTCGAGGCACTGCAACACTTCCGCGCTGAACGTCTGGCTCTCGATCTCGCGGCGCAGCAGCGCGCGTGCCGCGTCGGGATCGGCGATGGCGCCGGCAAGCGTCTCCATCAGCCGAGGAAGGACAGGTTCGTGCTCCATCTGGAAGCGCTCGCGCTGCGTGAGGACCTGGAACGACGTATAGAGCGGATGACCGTCGAGACCGCTCAGCTCAAGAATCTCGGGGCTGTGTGAGAGCTCGACCTTCCCGCGCTCGCACCACACGTGCATCTCCCAGACGTAGTAACGGTCGGCGGCGACGTCGACGAACGAGGCAGTCAGGGCGTCGCGACCACGCCGAAGTGTCACCAGCGCGACGTCGCCCGCTCGACCGCCGGGCGTCGGCGTCCATCCCGCGCCCCACCAGGTGTGAAAGAGGTCGAGCATGTGGATCGCCGAATGGGCGGCGCCGCCCGAGTACGTGAGCGTCGCGGCGATAGGCGTCCCCAGGCGCCCAGCCGCGATGTCCCGCGCGACGGCGGCGACCCCGGAATGCCAGCGCCGCGGAAAGTCGACGAGGACAGGGACGCCGAGTCGCTCGGCGTCCTCGAGGAGTCGCAGGCCCTCGGCTCCGTCGGTGGCGACCGGCTTCTCGACCACGATCCCTCTCGGCTTGCGGGCGAGCACATCGTGTAGGTCGGCGCCATGCTCTGCGTCCGGCGTCGCGATGAGCACGACGTCCCAGGGCCGGCCGAGCCACTCGGCGCGCGCCCGCGGGCTCGGCGGGCAACCCCACCGCCGCTCCGCGAGCTCGGCCCGTTCAGGCCGCCGGTCGAAGAAGCCTCCCAGGCGGAAGCCGGGCGAGACATGGACTGCGTGGGCCAGGCTGAGCACGTGCGGCGAGTGAGGATCGTCGTACCCCTGCGCCATCCGGCCGGCGCCCAGGATTCCGACAACGAGGCGGTCGCTCAGCGCGCCCATGCCGTCCTCGCCTCGCGACAACGCGTCTCAAGCTCCGGGTGCGCGCGGATCCAGCGCACGATATCGGCGGCCGAATAGTGCGGGTCGGCCGGCGCGAGCTCCTCATGGAGCCGCCGGATCAGGTCGTAGTCCTCGGGAAAGTCGAGCGTGACCAGAAGCTCCTCGGCGCCCGCGCACACCGCGTGGCGGATGAATCGAGGCCGCCAGCGATCGTGGCTCTCCGGCCGGTAGAACCCGTACGAGACGTGCTCGCGATCCTCGGGGTCGCCCGTGGTCGCGTCGAGCTGGAACAGCGCCGAGGCGAAGAAGACCTGCACGTCCAGTCCGGCCGGGACGGCGCGATGCGGATCGGAGTTGCTGACGTAGGGATGATCTGCGCGCGTCCGGAGGAACTCTGCCAGCGCCTCGCCCACGATCTCCGGATCGATCAGGGGACAGTCGCCGGTGATCTCGACGCAGACGTCCGCGCCACTCGCCCGCAAGGCGCCGCAGACGCGGCCGAGCACATCGTGCTCGCTCCCGCGGAAGACGCTGACGCCGAGCTTCTCGCCGAGCGCGCTGACGGGGTCGTCGCTGGTGTTCACGGTCGTCGCGATCACCACGCCGTCCAGACCCGGCGCGCGACACAGCCGCTGCACCAGGATCTCGAGTAGCGGCCTGCCCCCGGCCGGCAGCAGCACCTTGCCAGGAAGGCGCGATGACGTCATCCGCGCCTCCACGGTAGCCACACACCTGAGGCCGGAACGATTCGCCATCGCTTCAGGCCCCCCGCGAAGGGATCAGCGCGTTCAGCGCCGAGAGCTCGGGATGCGCCCGCGCGTAGGCGAGCACCTCGCGATAGCTGACGGTACGCTCGCCGATTCCGAGCGCGGCATAGAGCCGGCGCACGAGCTCGAGGTCGATCGAGGTGTCCACGGTCCAGCGGAGATCGGAGTTGTCCTCCCGGTCGGTCACCGACCCGATCGAGAAGAGGTCCGGACGCTCCTGATAGATGAAGGGCGTCACGTGCTCGCGCGCCGCTTGGGAGTGCGCCATCCGATGGACGCGCTCGAGCGTGTCGGCGAACAGCGCTTCCGTGTCGAGGCCCCGGGGAAAGGTCCGCGTCGGGACGACGTTCGAGACGTAGTCCCAGCGCCCAGGCTCACCAGAGAGGGTGGCGATGACCCGGTCGCTCACTTCCGGATCGATCAGCGGACAGTCGGCGGTGATCCGTACGACCACGTCGGCGCGCGCCTCGCGGGCGGCGCCGACATAGCGCTCGAGGACATCGGTCTCGCTGCCGCGGAACCAGCGGGCACCCTCCTCGCGCGCCACTGCCGCGACCGGGTCGTCGGTGACGTTGACGGTGGTCGCGACGACGATCTCGTCAGCCAGGCGGCAGGCGGCGAGCCGGCGCAGTTGCTGGGCGAGCATCGGCCGGCCCGCGACGTCGGCCAGGACCTTGCGCGGCAACCGACTCGACGTCGTGCGGGCCTGGACGACGATGACGCGCCTCATCCACCGACCTTCTCGAACATCCAGAACGTGACGTCGTCCCAGCCGTCCGCCGTCGAGAGAAACTGTTGCTTGCGCAGCGCGAGGCCGGGAAAGAGCTGCCGGTACAGGCCGCCGAAATCCCGCTTGAACAGGGCGCCCGTCTGGCCCCGGTACGCGACCTCGGTGGGCTCCGGCGCGTAGTACTCGCCGCATATGACGAAGCGCCGCGAACAGCGCACGATCTCTGCCATCACCCCCGGCAGCGCCGCGGGCGGCTGGTGGATGAGCACCCCGACCGTGAACACCAGATCGAACGCGCGGTCGCCGAACGGCAGGTCGAGCGCAGCGGCAGCCACCGGTCTGGCCGCGGGCACCGCGCGGCGAAGCCGGCCGAGCGCATGCAGGTTCACGTCGACGCCGCAGGCCGCGTCGAGCGCGCCCTCCCCGGCGATCCAGCGGAGGTTCGCACCGAGGTTGCAGCCCACTTCCAGGACGCGTGAGGCCGGGAACTCGTCGAGCGTCGCGCGCCAGAAACGGCGCCGCTCGTCGCCGGCCGCCGCGTTACGCTCGGTGTAGGCGTCGCCGAACTCACCGGACCACAAGGCCTCGAGCCGCGCCGCATCCTGCGGCGTTCCGGCGCGATTCCCCGCGCTCACAGCCGCACCGAAAATCCAGCCTCGCGCAGGTACTGCTTGGCCGCGAGGGGCGTCTGTTCCGTGAAGTGGTACATGCTCGCCGCCGCCACCGCCGACGCCCGACCGTCGCGGAGAACGTCGGCCATGTGGGCGTAGGTCCCGGCGCCGCCCGAGGCGATGACCGGGATGGAGACGGCGTCACACACCAGGCGCGTGAGCTCGACGTCGTAGCCCTGCAGCGTGCCGTCTCGGTCGATCGACGTCAGGAGAATCTCGCCCGCCCCCATCGCCTCCGCGTCATTCGCGAGCACGGCCGGATCCTTGCCGACGGGCTGCCGTCCCGCGTGCGTGTACGACTCGTACCTGCCGTCGGCCCGGCGCCGCGCGTCGATCGACACCACCACGCACTGCGACCCGAAGCGATCGGCGATCTCGCGAATCAGAGCCGGCTGCTCCACTGCGGCGGTATTGACGGCGACCTTGTCCGCCCCCACCTTGAGCAGCCGCCGCACGTGCTCGAGCGTCCGGACGCCGCCGCCGACCGTCAGCGGCATGAAGCACTCGTCGGCGAGATCGTCGACGGTCTCGAAGTCGGGCGGCCGTCCGTCGCTGGTCGCGGTGATGTCGAGGTAGACGAGCTCGTCCACCTCGCGCATGTTGTAGACCTTCACCGCCTGCATCGCGCTGCCCACCCGTCGCCACGAATCGAACGCCACGCCCTTGACGAGCCCGAGGTCCTTGAAGAGGAGGGTCGGCATCACGCGGATCTTCGGCATCGCGTTGCCTACACCGCGAGGAAGTTCCGGAGAACCTGAAAGCCCAGCCGCTGGCTCTTCTCAGGATGGAACTGCACGCCGAAGATCCGTCCCCGCGCGATCGCCGAGACGAATCCGCCGCAGTAGGACGTCACGGCCAACACGTCCTCCTTGTCGTGACAGACCAGGTGATAGCTGTGGACGAAGTAGAAGTCGTGCCCCGTGTCGACACCGGCGAAGAGTGGCGAGGCGCGCGTGAAAGCGACCTCGTTCCAGCCGATGTGCGGGATGCGGTGATCCTCGCCGGCCGGCTCGAGCCGGCGCACCTCGCCCTCGATCCACCCAAGGCCTTCGGTGACGCCGCCCTCGAAGCCGCGCGAGCCGAGCAGTTGCATGCCGAGGCAGATGCCGAGGAACGGGATGCCTCCGACCACCGCGTGCTCGCGCAGGATCTCGTCGAGGCCCCGCGCGCGCAGGTTGCGGATGCCGTCCCCGAAGGCGCCGACGCCGGGCAGCACGATGTGGGTCGCGTTCTCGATTTCCGCGGCCCGGTCCGTCACGACCGGACTGCCCCCGCATTCCTCGATGGCCCGCGCCACCGAATCGAGGTTCCCCATCCCGTAGTCGACGATCGCCACGCGCTTCATGGATTGTCGTAGTTGATCTTGGTCAGGTTGCCGCCTCGGTCTTTGACGAGGTTGCCGCGCGCGTCGCACTCGAAGAGCTTCTTGTTCGTGAACCGGTCGCAGATGCGGATGAACTCGTCCAGCGTCATGTCGATCGACTTCACGATCTCCTCGATCGGCGTGCCGAGGTACACCCACGGGAACTTACCGTCGTGCATCCGCACGAGCTTGACAGCGTCGGCCCGCGCGAGACGGCCCCGCCGGACGTGCAGGCACGCCAGGTCGGTCGCGCGCCCAAAGCCGTACTTGAGGAACTTGAAGTAGTCGTGGATGCCGGTCTGAGCGTTGTCGAGGTTCTCGTAGTTGACGAGCGCGCCTTCGACCGGCTGCGAGTACGTCTCAAAGCCGTGTGCCTGAGCATACAGCGCATTCGAATAGCCGTCCCACGGCACGTAGTAGCCAAGAAAGAGGCCGGTCACGCCCACCCGACGGAGCGCCTCGTCGCTCGGATAGGTGTACTGGATCAGGTGCTTGGGCTCGAGGCCCTCCCGCCCTACCAGGTCGGAGACACGGAGCCCCAGGAGTCCGCCGAACTCCTCGAGCCAGCGCCGGGTCAGCACGTTGTCCTCGGCGGCGCCGGCGGGACCGCCGTACTCGTTCTGCGGATTCTCGCCCCAGACGATGAGCGGGATCGCAAACTGGACCGCGACACGGACGGGAATCGTGAAGATGGTGACGTGCTCGGGCCAGGAGATATCGCCGACCTGTGTGAGCGCCAGCCGGTTCATTTTCCGGCGGACGACCGGATTGGTCGTCACCTCGATGTAGTCGACACCCTGCTTCTTCAAGTTCTCGATGTTGCGCCGCCCGATGGAAGACAGGTGGTCCGTGGTGGCGGTCACGCACAGGGGGTTCATGCCGAGCTCGAGCAGGCGAATAGTCTGGAAGTGGCTGTCCTTGCCGCCGCTCACCGGGACGACGCAGTCGTAGCTCTCGCCGTTCTTCGAGCGGTAGCGCTCGAGGATGGCCTGGAGATCGTGGCGGCGCTGGTCCCAATCGACGGCCCCGCGGCGCTCGTAGTTGCGGCAGGCGCTGCAGACGCCGTCACCGTCGATGAACAGATCGGGCTTGGTCTCCGGCATCACGCACCGCACGCAGTACCTGATCGCTCTCATCCCTGTGGCTCGATTCGCTCGCTTGTCGATCGTTCGTCGGCCAGGGCCGCCATCACCGTCACGTCGAGGAACTCGCAGCCCTTTCGGATATGCTGGCGCAGGATTCCTTCGGTTTGAAAGCCCACGCGCCGGTAGAGCCGGAGCGCGTCCCCGTTTCCTGCGAAGACGTGCAGGTAGACGCGCCGAAGCCCGAGTGTCCCGAATGCGTACGCCAGTAGGAGACGGCTCGCCTCGGCGGCCAGCCCCTTGCCGCGCGCATCCGGCTCGCCGAGCAGTACGCCGTACTCCGCGCGCCGGTTCACCCGATCGATGTGGCTGAGCCCGATCGTCCCGACGCTCCGACCACTCGTGCGCTCCACGATCATGAACTCGTGGCGGTCGTCACGCGCCTCCATCTCGGCCAGCCACCGGAGGTGCTCTTCCATGGTCGGCGGCCTTGCGCTGAAGAGCTGCGCCTGCACCTCCGGATCGGCACGCATGCGGACGACGTCGGCCGCATCTGCTCGGCTCATTCGTCTCAACAGCACGCGCTCGCCCTCGATCACTTCAAATCTTCCAGCCGGATCAGCGATTCGACGCCGATCGGGCGCACGGCCGTGCGGCCGATGACCCGCTCGAGCGCCTCCGGCGGGAGCCCGAAGCCGAGCTTGCCGCAGCGGAGCACCGCGACGTTGTCACAGGTGAGCGGCTCGCCGGGCCGGATGTCGCGCACGGCGAAGATGCTCCGCCGGGCGAAGGCGCGGAGCTCTTCCTCCTCCGGGAGCGTCTCCTTGCGGCCGTGGCCCAGCGCCTGCTCGGCCTCACGCACGCGCTGAACGAGTGCCCGGAGCTCGTGGGGCTCGACGGCGAACGCGTGGTCCGGACCGGGCAACCGGTTCGAGAGCGTGAAGTGCTTCTCGATCAGACACGCGCCCAGCGTGACCGCCACGACCGGGGCGATGACCGGATCGCGCGAGTGGTCCGAAAGCCCGGTCGGGAGCCCAGTCGCCTCGCGCAGGGAAACCAGCGCGCGCGCATTGACGGCGTCGAGGGGCGTCGGATACTTCGCCGTGCACTGGAGCACGACGATCTGATCGTTCCCCTCGGCGCGGATGACGTCGACCGAGCGCAGCACTTCATCGAGGACGGCCGCGCCGGTGGACATGATCATCGGCTTGCCCTTGCGCGCGAGATGCTTCAGGAGGGGCGCGTGCGTCATCTCGTACGAGGCGACCTTGAACGCCGGCACCCACGGATCGAGGAGATCGGCCGACTGCTCGTCGAACGGCGAGGACAGGAACGCGAGCCCGCGCCGGCGGCAGTAGCCGGCGAGCTCTGGCACCCAGTCGTCCGGCGTTTCCATGTCGTGGATGATGTCGTAGATGGAGCGCGGCGTATTCAGGTAGTCGCTCGCCCCGGCCGACCGCGGGTAGAGCTTCGCGGCCTTGAAGTGCTGAAACTTCACCGCGTCGGCCCGCGCGTCGGCCGCCGCGTCGATGAGCTTGAGCGCCTGCTCGAAGCTGCCGTTGTGGTTGCTGCCGGCCTCCGCGACGATATAGGCGGGCTCGCCGTCGCCGACCCAGCGCTCGCCGATCTTCACCTTCGTCATGCGGCCGCGCCGAGCGCGGCGATCTCGCACGCGACGCGCCCGGCGCCGCGCCCGTCGATCAGCGCCTGTCCCTGGCGGCTCATCCGGGCCCGCCGGTTCTGGTCGCCGGCGAGGGCCGCCAGCGCCGAGCCGACTCTCGCGCCGAGGTCGGCGTCACCCGCATCGCCGACCCAGGCGAGCGTCCCCGCATCCGCGAGCGAGGTCAGGTTGAGCGTCTGGTTGTCGGCAAGCCGGATCGCGAGGGCGGGTGTGCCGGTCGCGGCAAGCTCGTAGGTCGTCTGGCCGCCGCCGCAGAGCGCGATGTCGGCCGACAGCATCAGCGACGCGATGTCCTTGGGATCATCGTGAAGCGCCACGCGGCCCTCGGCCGCATCGACGGCGACGCGCAGCGCCGCGCTCCGCGCGGTGAACGGGCCGATGATCACGTCCTGCTCGACGGCGCCGAGGGCCCGCGCGGTCCAGCCGACCAGTCGCGACGTGAGGTCGTCGGGATCGCCGCCGCCGACCGTCACGAGGACGCGCCGGGTCCGGTCGGAAACGCTGCGCGCGCCCGCCTGGCCGAACGCCGGGCGCAGGAGCGCGTAGCTCGCGCCGAGCAGGAATCGAGTGCGCGCCCCGCCGCGGTACGGGAGCGTGGCCGCCCCGGCGCTGGGATTGACGACGAGGTCGACCGGCAGCGCGTGGTCGGCGAGGTCGTCGATGACCACGACGCGCAGCCCCGCATCCGCGAGCCCGGTCAGATACCCCGGAGCGCGCGACGGCGTGTCGACCACGATCACCGGCACCCGGCGGGCGCGACAGTGCGCGAGCGTTCCGGCGAGATCGCGCGCCGGCTCGACCGCCACAGCCTCGAAGTCCGACGCCTGCAGCCACTCGCGCGCCCGGGCGTCGCCCGCGACGACGAAGAGGCTTTCCACGCCCAGCTCCCGCAGGGCTCCCGCGAGGGTCAGGCATCGGCGCGCGTGGCCCAGGCCGATCTCGGGCCCCGCGTCGATACGGAAGACGACACGCGGCGTGGCTGTCATCGCCGGTAGTGGCCGAGCACCTTGTCCACGGCGGAGACGACGTCGTCGACGTCGGCGTCCGTCATCGCCGGGAAGATCGGAAGGCTAAGCATCCGCTCGTACGCGTTCTCCGCCACGGGCCAGCCGCCGCGGCGGAAGCCGAGCCGCTCGTAATAGGGGTGCCACGGCACCGGGATGTAGTGGACGTTGACGCCGATGTTCTCGGCGCGCAGCGCCCGGAAGATCTCCGCCCGGCCGACGCGAAGGCCTTCGAGCCGCAGGCGGACGACGTACAGGTGCCACGCCGCCTCGCGGTCGGGGAGCGTGACCGGCACCTCGATCTCGGGCAGCGCGGCGAAGGCGCGCGTGTATCGCGCGGCGATCTGCCGGCGCCGGGCGATCAGGTCGCCGAGCCGCTCGAGCTGCGAGAGCCCGAGCGCCGCCTGGAAGTCGCTCAGCCGGTAGTTGAAGCCGAGCTCGGTCATCTCGTAGCGCCAGTCCTCGCGGTGGTGGTGCTCACGCGCGATGCCGTGGTTGCGAAACATCCGGACGCGCGCGGCCAGCTTGGCGTCGTCGGTGGTGACGATGCCGCCCTCGCCGGTCGTGATGTGCTTGACCGGGTGCAGGCTGAACGTCGTCAGTCGCGCGACGGATCCGACCGGCCGGCCCCGGTACGTAGCGCCCAGAGCGTGCGACGCGTCCTCGATGAGGGTAAGGCCTCGGCGCGAGCAGAGCGCCTCCAGCTCGTCCAGATCCGACGGCTCGCCGGTGTAGTCGACCGTGATCACGGCCTTCGTCCGCGGAGTGAGGCACGCCTCGACGCGGGCGGGATCGAGATTGAGGGTGTCCGGGCGCACGTCGGCGAAGGCGACCGTCCCGCCGAGATAGAGCACGCAGTTGGCGCTCGCCGCGAAGGTCAAGGGCGTGGTGACCGCGTGGTCGCCCGCGCCGATGCCGGCGGCGAACGCGGCGGCGTGGAGTGCGGCCGTTCCGCTGCTCAGGGCCACGGCGTGCGGGGTGCCGACGGTCTTGGCGAACGCCGCCTCGAACTCGTCGATGGCCGGGCCGGTCGTGAGCCAGTCGGAGCGGAGCGCTCTCACCACCGCGTCGACATCGGCCTGCTCCACCCGATGCCGCCCGTACGGCAGCGTCGCGGGCCGGACCGGGCGGCCTCCGTCGATCGCGAGGGCGGGCTTCGTGGTCATGCCAGAGGTCCGAGGAGCTCGGTGAGGGTCTTGGGCGTGAGCTGCTGGGTGTTGCTGTCGCTCGCGTACCGGAATCCGGCACTGAGCGGGCGGCCCGCCTTCCACCGCTTCGCCGTCTGCTCGGACCCGGCCGGCAAGATCACGAACTTGTCGTCGAGCTCGACCGTGTTGCGCGCCTCGTCCTCGGACACGAGGATCTCGTGCGTCTTCTCGCCAGGCCGCATGCCGATCACGTCGACCTCGCAGTCGGGCGCGATAGTCCGCGACAGCTCGAGGAGCGTCATCGACGGGATCTTGGGCACGAAGATCTCCCCGCCGTGCATCTCCTCGATCGACCGCACGACGAAGCGCACCCCTTGCTCCAGCGTGATCCAGAAGCGGCTCATGGCCGGGTCGGTGATCGTGATGCGGCCGTTGCGGCGCTGCTCCAGGAAGACCGGGATGACGCTGCCGCGGCTGGCCACGACGTTGCCGTACCGGGCACAGGCGAACCGCGCGGGGCGGTCGCCGGAGTACGCGTTGCCGTCCACGAAGAGCTTCTCGGCGCAGAGCTTGGTCGCCCCGTAGAGGTTGACCGGCTGGCAGGCCTTGTCGGTGCTGAGCGCCATCACGCGCGTGACGCCGCAGTCGATGGCGGCGTCGACGACGTTCTTGGCGCCCATCACGTTCGTCAGGATCGCCTCGAACGGGTTGTACTCGCACGCCGGTACCTGCTTGAGGGCGGCCGCGTGCACGACCACGTCGACGCCGTAGAACGCGCGGTAGAGCCGCTCGCGATCCCGGACGTCGCCCAAAAAGTAGCGGACCGGTGAATCCCCGGTGTCCGGGACCTGCTGCCGCATCTCGTGCTGTTTCAGCTCGTCGCGGCTGAAGACGATGAGCTTGCGGGGCTTGAGGTCGCGCAGGACGAGCTCCACGAACTTCCGGCCGAAGGAGCCGGTGCCTCCGGTGATCAGGATGCTCTGCTGGGACCAGTTCATCGCGGCGCGCCGCCCTTCCGCTGCGCCCGGTACCACTCGACCGTCCGGCCCAGACCGACCTCGAAGCTCGTCCGCGCCCGGAAGCCAAACCAGCGCTCGGCGCGGCTCGTGTCGACGCATCGGCGCGGCTGTCCGTTCGGCTTGCTCGTGTCCCAGACGATGGCGCCGGTGAAGTCGGTGAGCTTCGCCACGACCTGGACGAGGTCGCGGATGCTGATCTCCATGCCCGAGCCGAGGTTGACGGGCTCCGCGCCGTCGTAGCGCTCGGCGGCCAGCGCGATCGCCTCCGCCGCGTCCTCCACGTAGAGGAACTCGCGTGTGGGCGTCCCGTCGCCCCAGCAGACGATCTCCGGCGCGCCGCGCTCGACGGCCTCGACGCACTTCGCGATGAGCGCCGGGATCACGTGCGAGTTCTCCGGGTCGATGTGATCGCCCGGCCCGTAGAGGTTGACCGGCATCACGTGCGTGGCGTTGAAGCCGTACTGCTGGCGGTAGGCCTGCGCCTGCACCAGCAGCATCTTCTTGGCGAGACCGTACGGCGCGTTCGTCTCCTCGGGGTAGCCGCTCCACAGCTCGTCCTCGGAGAACGGTACCGGCGTCAGCTTCGGGTACGCGCAGATCGTGCTCACGCCGATGAACTTGGAGACGCCCGCGCGCCAGGACTCGTGCAGGAGCTGCGTGCCCATCATTAGATTTTCGTAGAAGAACTCGGCCGGATGGGCGCGGTTCGCGCCGATCCCGCCGACCTTCGCGGCCAGATGAATGACCATGTCGGGCCGGGTGTCGCGGAGCACACGCTCGATGTCAGGGAGCCGGCGCAGATCGTAGTCGCGGCTCCGCAGGACGATCACGTCGCGGCAGCCGCGCGCCTTGAGCGTCTCGACGACCCGCGAGCCGAGAAAGCCGGCGCCGCCGGTCACGAGCACGCGGCGATCGCCCCAGAAGCCGCGCCCGGCCGCCGCGCTCACGCGATCACTCCGGTGCGACCGGCGGCCGGCGGCGCGGCGAGCTGGCGGAGCGTGAGGATCTTCTCGCGCGGCACGTTGAGCCGCGCCAGCTCCGCGGCGTGCTGCTCCGGGTGGTCGAAGGCCGCCACGATGACGCCGTCGAACTCCTCACCGACGATCTCGCCGATCGCGCGCACGGGGAAGCCGAGGAAATGGCCATTGGCCTCCCGCGCGAAGACGCCGACCGGCTCGAGCCCGAATTCCTTGAGCGTCAGGTAGGCGAGCTCGGCCGGCTCCCCGGTTCCGTAGAGCACGATGCGCTTGACGCCGGCGCTCGCCAGCTGGCTCAGCGACTCGCGCAGGGTCTGGCGGGAGCGCCTGTAGACGTGGATCGAGTAGGCCATGTGCTCGTAGGTCAGCCGGCCCTTCTCGGCGATGCCCTTGGGCGTGAGCAGGTAGCGTAGGCGCTTGCGGGCCGCCGGCTTCTTCGGGAACTCGACGATCTTGATCGACCCCTTGCGGGCAAGGCGCTTGAGCAAGAGGTTGGTCAGGCCGAGCGCCACGCCTAGACGCTGGGCAAGCGCTCGCTGGCTCAGCGGCCGGCCCTCACCGATGGCGGTGAGGATCTCGAGGTCGCGCTCGGCGTTACGCTCCATGGGACGTGAGGCGGCGGGTCGGCCGTCGTTCATCATTTGAACGTTCAGTATGTGAACATGCCAGGGCCCGGCCAGTCAAGAAATTCATGCAAGAAATTCATTCGCGCTTCCAAGGAAAACCCCCTGAAGTCAGGGGGTTGCCTATAATTGGCCGCAGTGGAGCCCGGGGGGAGTCGGTACGCGATC
>Ga0114129_10008587_pt1 | contig 14566 bp, 14 predicted proteins | sample RhiMetdeltSRZDD1_FD_80071 | JGI IMG/M metagenome (GOLD analysis project Ga0114129, IMG submission 80071) | Populus rhizosphere microbial communities from Tennessee, USA - Rhizosphere MetaG P. deltoides SRZDD1 (version 2) (version 2) | ecosystem: Host-associated > Plants > Roots > Rhizosphere >... | reverse complement strand
GCAGGCCTCCACCGACATCTATCCGGGGGAGCAGCTGACCGCCTCCGACTTCGAGAAGGCGAATAACTCGCTCGTGAACGAGATCACGAACCGCGAGCGGGCGATCTCGATTCCGCTCGACTCGGCACACGGCATGATCGGGGATGTCAGGGCCGGCGATCACGTGGACGTGCTGGCGGGATTCAACGTGCAGCCGGACGGGGCTGCGAGGCCGCGGCCCGTGCTCAAGGCGATCATGCAGGACGCGCTCGTCCTGAAGGCGCCCGACAAGCCACTGAACGGAGCGCTCAACGCGGCCAACAGCACGCAGAACGTCGTGCTCCGTGCCCCGGACGAGCACGCATGGGACTTCGCCTTCTCATCCGAGTTCGGCAAGGTCTGGATCGTTCTCCGTCCCAAGGTCGGCGCGGCTCAGAGCACGCCGTCACTGGTGACGCTCGAGCGGCTGCTGTTCGGCCTCAAGCCGATCACGGTGAGCCGCCTGCTGAGGGGCGTGACCGGATGATCAGGCCCGTGACGGCAATCGTGGCACTCGACGGGGGCATCGACCGCGAGGAGGCGGCCGCCTGGCTGTCGGCGGCAAGCGACGTGCAGGTCGCGGCCTTCGTCGAGGAGCTCGAGCACGGCTGGGGCTCCGCGGTCGAGATGCCGGCCGACGTGATCGTGGTCGTGTGCCGTGGCTACTCCGATCAGGTTCTGTACTTCATCGACGGCGCGGTCCGGCAAACGCCGGACCGCCCGGTGATCGTGCTCTGCACGGGGTCGCCCAACGGTTTCGTGCGGCGCGTGTTCGAGGCCGGCGCCGACGACATCGTGATGCTCCCCGCCGCCTACTCGGCGGCGGCCGGCGGTGCCACTTCTGAGCAGATCAGGTTCTCGCTGCAAAAGGCGATCGCGCGGCGAAACGGCGCCGCTGGAAGCGCGCGCGCGGCGGCGGGGGAGCTGATCTGCATCCTCGGCCCGAAGGGAGGGACCGGCAAGACCCTCACGGCCACGAATCTCGCCGTCAGCCTCGCCGGCAGCGGGCACAGCGCGGTTGTCGTGGACCTCGACCTCCAGTTCGGCGACGTCGGGCTTGCGCTCGGGCTCGATCCCGATCGCACGATCTACGACCTCGCCACCTCGAGCGGCTCACTCGACGAGGAGAAGCTCGACGCCTACCTGGCCACGCACCCGTCCGGTGCCCGCGCGCTGCTTTCGCCGGCCCGGCCGGACCAGGCAGCCGCGATCACGATCGACTTCCTGCGCGAGATCTTCACGATGCTCCGCGCGGCATTCGAGTACGTGATCGTCGACACCCCACCGGGGTTCACGCCGGAGGTGATCGCGTCGATCGACAGCTCGTCATACGCGTGCGTGGTCTGCACGCTCGACTCGCTGTCGCTCAAGAACACACGACTGGGCCTCGAAACGCTCGCGCTCATGGGCTACGACACCGAGCGGACGCGGCTGGTCCTGAACCGCGCGAACAGCCGGCTCGGACTCGCCGCGGATGACGTCCTGACGATCCTCGGCCGGCACCCCGACGTGCTCGTGCCGAGCCACCGCGACATCGCCCGTTCCATGAGTGAGGGCACGCCGATCACCGCAGCGGCGCACGGCTCTGACGCGGCCAAGGCGTTCGGAGAGCTGGCCACTGCCTTCATGCACCACCAAAACGGCGCGGACGGCGGTCAGGTGAGACCGAAGGCCGGCCCGCGTCGTCGCCTGCTCAGGAGGAGGAGTTAGATGGATCTACACGAGAGGCTCTCCGCGACGCGGGAGTCGATGCTCACGGAGCCGCCGCGCGATTCCTTCTCGGAGGTGAAGAACCGCATCCACTTCGCGGTCATCTCGGGCCTCGGGCCCCAGCTGTTCAACGCGGACATGGATGCGCGGCTGATGCGGGAGCGCGTGCTCAACGACATCCGACAGCAGCTCGCGCAGGAGGAGGGACTCGCCCGTGACGACCGCCAGCGCATCGAGGGCGAGATCGCCGACGACATCCTGGGCCACGGACCGCTCGAGCGGCCGCTGGCCGACGAGAGCGTGACCGAGATCATGATCAACGGGCCCTACGACATCTGGGTCGAGCGGCAGGGCCGCCTGTATGAAACGTCGATTCGATTTATCGACGAATCGCATCTGCGGCGGATCATCAACAAGATCGTCGCGCAGGTCGGCCGGCGGATCGATGAGTCCTCGCCGATGGTCGACGCCCGCCTGCCAGACGGCAGCCGCGTAAACGCGGTGCTTCCGCCCCTTTCCCTCTCCGGGCCCCTCGTGACGATCCGCAAGTTCAGCAAGAAGCGCATGGACCTCGCCGATCTGGCCAAGCTCGGCACGCTCACGCCGGAGACGCTGGACTTCCTCGAGCGCTGTGTCCGCGCGGAGCTGAATGTGCTGATCTCGGGCGGAACCGGCGCCGGGAAGACGACGCTGCTGAACGCGATGTCGACCATCATCCCGGAGGACCAGCGCATCGTCACGATCGAGGACGCGGCAGAGCTGCGCCTGAACCAGCGCCACGTTCTGCGGCTCGAGTCCAGGCCCAAGAACATCGAGGGCGAAGGCGAGATCCCGATTCGCGCGCTCGTGCGCAACTCGCTGCGGATGCGGCCGGACCGCATCGTCGTCGGCGAGGTCCGCGGCGCGGAGGCACTCGACATGCTGCAGGCGATGAACACGGGCCATGACGGCTCGCTGTGCACGGTGCACTCGAACTCGCCCCGGGACGCGCTCTCGCGGATCGAGACGATGGTCCTGATGGCCGGCTACGACCTGCCGGTCCGCGCGATCCGGCAGCAGGTGGCATCGGCACTCGACCTGATCGTGCACCTCGAGCGCCTGCACGACGGCTCACGGCGCGTGACGAGCATGACGGAGGTGCAGCGCATGGAGTCCGACGTGATCACGCTCCAGAGCCTGTTCGAGTTCAAGGTCGACAGGGTGCGAGAGGACGGCGTGGTGTTGGGGGCGCTTCGGTCGACCGGACTCCGTCCCACCTTCCTGGGCAAGTTCGAGAAGCACGGTGTGACGCTGCCCACCGGCCTCTTCGGGGACGTGCCTCTGGCGGTCCACGAGCTTATGAGGACGCGATGAAGAGAATTGCGCTGACCGGAGCCTCGGTCGCCCTCGCGTCGCTTGCGCTCGCGGCGGGTACCGCGGCGCAACCGCCGCTCCAGCTCACCGAGGCCGGATCGGCCGCTTTCCCGTCGCGGTTCTTCGTGCTGAGCCTGCCCCAGGGCGCCCAGGCGGACCCGGCGAAGGTCCGCGTGACCGAGAACGGCGATCCGGTCGCGCACCTCTCCGCCACCGCCACGGGGTCGTCGGAGTCCGGCACCGTGCTCGTGATAGACGCGAGCGACAGCATGCGCGGCGAGGCAATCCGGGACGCGATGTTCGCGGCGCGCGTGTTCGCGCGGGCACGGCAGCCTGGCCAGCGGCTGGGTGTGATCGCGTTCAACAGGACCATCACGACGTTGACCGCGCTCACATCGGATCCCGCGCCGATCCAGTCGGCGCTCGCCGGCGCGCCGCCACTGCGAGGGGGGACGCGTCTCTATGACGCGGTTCGCGCGGCGATCTCGGTGCTCCAGAGCGAGGGCGTGACGGCCGGCTCCGTGGTCGTCCTGTCCGACGGAGCGGACACCGGCAGCCGCACCGGGCTCGATCAACTCACCGCGACCGCGCGGTCGAGCGGCATCCGTGTCTTCACCGTGGGGCTCCGGTCGAGCTCCTTCGACATCGCAGCGCTCCAGCAGCTGGCAACCGCCGCGCGCGGCGAGTATTCGGATGCGGGCTCTCCCAGAGACCTTGCGCCCATCTACCAGCAGCTCGGGTCACGGCTGGCCCACGAGATACTGCTCCGCTACCGCTCGCGTTCGCAGCCGGGCAGCAAGGTGCTGGTCAGCGCGTCGGTGCCAGGCATCGGCAACTTCGCCACGACTTCCTATGTTGCGCCTCGCCCGCCGGGCCACGACGCAGCTCCCCACGGCACCGGTTTCTGGGCATCGACCGTCGTGATGGTCGTCGCGAGCGTCGTCGCAGGGATCCTGCTCGGGATCGCGGTGCTGATGTTGATGCTGATGCGTCGTCGCAAGTTCGTGCGGGCGCGCGTGGAGGGCTTCGTCTCGCTCCCACCGGGAGCCGAGGCCGCGCCTTCGGCTCCGGCACTCGCGAAGAGGCTCCTGGAGCGCGCCGAGCAGTCACTGGAGCGCGCACGGCAGTGGCCGGCGATCAAGGAGGAGCTCGAGGTGGCGCGCATCCCGATTCCCGCCACACAGTTCGTGCTCTGGGTGGCCGGGGCAACGATCCTGTCGTTTGCGCTGCTGATTCTGGCCGGCGGCACGCTGCTCACCGGGGTGCCGGCGCTCCTGATCCCGCTTGTGGCCCGCGTGGCTGTCAGGCGCCGCGCGCTCCAGCAGCGCAAAGCGTTCGGTGACCAGCTCGCGGACAACCTGCAGGTGGTGGCGTCGGCGATGCGCGCCGGACACAGCCTGATCGGCGCGCTGTCCGTGGCCGCCGACGATGCGGCCGAGCCGGTTCGCACCGAGCTCCGCCGGGTGGTTGCCGACGAGCAGCTCGGCGTCCCTCTGGAGGACGCGCTGGCGAACGCCATGCGCCGCATGCAGAGCAGCGACCTCGAGCAGCTCGTGCTGGTCTCGGTGGTCCAGCGCGAGGCCGGCGGGAACACGGCGGAGGTGATCGACCGAGTGTCCGACAACATCCGCGAACGCGCCGAGTTGCGTCGCATGATCGACACGCTGACGGCACAGGGGAGGCTTTCTCGCTGGGTCGTCTCCGCGCTGCCGGTGGTCCTGCTCGGGCTGATCACGGCAATCAACCCGAGCTACATGCAGCCCCTCTACCACACCGGCGTAGGACGTCTCATGCTGGCGCTGGCCTTGGTGCTCGTGATCCTCGGATCACTTGCGATCAAACGCGTCGTGGACATCGAGGTGTGAGGGAGGCAAGATGACCGTACTTCTGCTGCTGATCGGCTTGGTGCTGGTGGGGGTCGCGGTGGCGCTCGGCCTGCGCGCGGCGGCGATGCCGCGGATCGATGCCGACAAGCGCGTGGGCCAGATTCGCGCCTATGGCTTTGGCGAGGCCGAGCGAACGGGCGAGTTCGAGGCGCCGCCACCCGCGGGCCCGGCACGGCTGGTCGAGCTCCTCGGCGCGCTCGTTCAGGGGCGCTTTGCCGGCACGGAGGAAGCAAAGATCCGCAGCGAGCTGATGGCCGCGGGCGCGTACACGCTTTCGCCGACGACCTTCCTCGGTTACCGCGTGCTGTCGTCGCTCGCCCTCGCAACGCTGTTCCTGTGGCTGACGGTTGCGTGGGGCTCTTCCCCGTTCGCGATCGTGATGCTGATCTCATTCGGGGTGGCAGGTGGCTGGCTCCTTCCGATCGTGTTCGTGCGGCGGCGAGCGCGGACGCGCATCGAGAAGATCGAATACGGCCTGCCGGAGCTGGTCGACCTGCTGGTCGTGACGATCGAGGCCGGACTCGGCCTGAGCAGCGCCATGCAGCTGGCGTGCAACCGAGTCACCGGGCCGCTCGGCGACGAGCTCAGGCTCGCGCTTCAGGAGCAGCGCATGGGGCTGTCGACGACGGAGGCGCTTGCGAACATGCTCGGCCGGTGTGAGACGCCGTCGATGCGTTCGTTCGTTCGCTCGATTCTCCAGGGGGAGACGCTCGGCGTCTCGATCGGGACCATCATGCGGAACCTCGGGCACGACATGCGCGTCCGCCGCCGGCAGGGAGCGGAGCAGCGTGCGCAGAAGGCGCCGATCAAGATCCTCTTTCCGCTGGTCTTCTTCATCTTCCCGCCGATGTTCATCGTGCTGCTGTTCCCGGCGGTCTACAACTTCAGCCATACGCTCGGCAGCGGATTCTGAGATGGGCAGGTGGCCCCTGGTCGGGGTGTTCTCGCTGATCGCGGCGCTCGCGAGCGTGACCGCCGTCGAGGCAACTGAGCACGCGCTTTCGGGCATCAGCCTCCACGGCAGCCTCGTGGCGGTGTACGCGCTGCTCCGCGCCGGCCTCGTGGCCAGCTTCACGCTGTTCGTGGTAATGCGCGGACCCGCCCTGCGGCGATCTCGCGACCCGGTCGCGTTCATCTCCTGCGCAGCGGCGATCGGCTCGCTGGCCGCCTTCCGCGGGCCGGCCAGCTCGTCCGCCCCGGGACTGGTGATCGCCGGTGAGCTGATCGCCGTCGTGTCGTGTGGCTGGCTTTTGTGGGCCGCGCTCGTGCTGGGCCGATGCTTCGGGGTGCTGCCGGAGGCGCGGGGCCTCGTCATGAGCGGTCCCTACAGGTTCGTGCGCCACCCGATGTACCTCGGCGAGCTTGGTGCATGCCTGGGGCTGTTCGTCGCGTCGCCTGGCGTGTTGAATCTCTGCCTCTCGTGCGTCTTCGCGATCGCACAGGGAATCCGGATGCGGCTCGAGGAACGAGCGCTCACGAACGAGTTCCCTTCCTACGCCGGTTACGCAGCCCGCACCGCGCGGCTGATCCCCGGCGTCGGCTCGTGGCGCACCGCCCGTGAGCAGATGGAGGTCGCATGAGGCGCAATACACGGCGGGAGCCGTCCGTCCTCGTGAGGCGCCGCTCGCACGCGGTCGTGTGCGAGCGCTGCTTCGTCGCGGACCGGCCTCTCGCACGGCTTCGCGGGATGCTGGGGCGCAAGGAGCCGGCGCACGGGGAGGGGCTGCTGCTCAAGCCGACCGCCGCCGTCCACACCTGCTTCATGCGCTTCCCGATCGATGTCGTGTTCCTCGATTCGGAGCTTCGCGTGGTGGCCGTGACGACGGACCTGAAGCCGTGGCGCGGCGCCGCGCGCCGCGGCGCGCGGTCGGTGCTCGAGCTGCGCGCCGGGGAATCCAGGCGCCGCGGGATCGAGATCGACGACGAGCTCGTGCTCGTGCCGCGCGACTAGTTCGACGAGCGCCGCTCGCGATCTCCGACTACCCTGGATTACACGGAAGGTCCCCCTGCCATGGAAGGCAGACACTCCATATTGATCGCGCACGGGCACGCGCCGACGCGCATCGGCGTTCGTCAGGCCCTGCGGGAATCTCCTTTCGAGATCGTCGCCGAGGCCGAGTGCGCCGACCGGGCGGTCGAGCTCTGCCTGGCCCAGCACCCCGAGTTGTCGCTACTCGACCTCGAGCTTCCGGGGGGAGGCCTGTGGGCCGCCCACGAGATCTCGACGCGGACGCCGGACTCCGCGGTGATCATGCTGAGCGCGTGCGCCAGCGACGGCAGCCTCCTCGGTGCGCTTCGAGCCGGGGCGATCGGCTATCTGATGATGGACCTGGATCCCGCGCGCCTGCCGAACGCGCTCCAAAGCGTGCTCGAGGGCGAGGCCGTGGTCCCACGGCGGCTCGTGATCAGCCTGATCGAGGCCGTGCGCGCTCAGGGACGCCGGTCGGTCACGGAGAACGGCCGCGGGGCGCGACTCACGAGGCGCGAATGGGAGGTGTTCGAGCTGATGAACGAAGGGCTCACCACGGTCCAAGCCGCGGAGCAGCTGTTCGTGTCTCCGGTCACGGTACGGAGACACCTTTCCAACCTGGTGAAGAAGCTCGAGGTATCCGACCGCGAGGCCGCGCTGCAGCTCCTGGGCCGCCAGGCCTGAGCAGCCTCAGATCAGGCCACGCCGCACGGCGTAGACGGCGGCCTGCACCCGGTTCTCGGTGTGCAGCTTCCGGAAGATGTTCGAGACATGGTTCCGTACGGTCTGGCGGCTCACGAAGAGGATCCTGGCGATCTCGTTGTTGTCCCTGCCGTCGCCGATGAGCTTGAGCACCTCGCGCTCGCGCGGCGTGAGCTCGAGATGGTCGTCGGCGGGGCCAAGGGAGTGCGCCTCACGGAACCACGTCACGAGCTTGGCGGCGATTCGCGGCGAGATCGGAAAGCAATCGGCTTCCACCGCCCGGACGCAGCCGAGCAGCTCCTCGAGCGAAGCGTCCTTGAGGACGTAACCGCATGCGCCGGCGAGGATCGCGTCCGCAACCCTCTCGTCCTGATCGGCGCTCGTCAACACGACGGGCCGCACCCGCGGCGCGCGGGCGGCAAGCGCGCGAATCACGTCGATGCCGGAAGCATCGGGCAGATCCAGGTCGACGATCACAATGTCGGGGACGAGCTTGACGGCGAGGCTGATCGCGGCATCCACGGTCGCCGCCTCGCCGACCAGGTCGATCCCTTGATCGGTGAAGAGCTCGCGCAACCCGTCGCTGAACAAACCGTGACCGTCCGCCACGAGCACGCGGACCGTTGCCGGCGCGGAGCGAACCCCCGCACCGTTCGAGATTGGACCCATGCGTGCGATATCGACACTGCCGATACGTGCCATTAGTAGCTTTCGAGCGATGAACGAACTCCATTACGGGGACAACTGGCTGGAGGGCCATCTCTGGCTCACGAAGGGATCGGCCGATGCCGTCGTGCCGCTGGTGGCGGACCTGCTCGAACCCCGGTCCGTGTGCGACGTGGGGTGCGGCCGCGGAATCTGGCTCTCCGTCTTCAAGGAGCACGGGGTCACCGAGGTGCTCGGCATGGACGGCGACTACGTCGATCGTGAGCTGCTCGAGATCGGCGAGGAGAGCTTCCTGGAGGTCGACCTGGAACAGGGCGTGCCCGCCGCGGGCCGCTTCGACCTGGCGGTTTCCCTCGAGGTCGCGGAGCACCTTCCGGACTCCGCTGCGGAGGGCTTCGTGGACGGCCTCGTGGCCCTCGCCCCCGCGGTCCTCTTCTCCGCCGCCGTGCCGGGCCAGGGCGGCACCAGGCACGTGAACGAGCGCTGGCCCGACTACTGGCGCGCGTTCTTCGCGCGTCACGACTACGTGCCGGTCGACTGCATCCGCCCGCTGATCTGGGAGCGCAGCGACGTGCGCGTCTGGTACCGGCAGAACACGATCCTGTTCGCCGCCCGCTCGCTCCTCGACACGAATGCGCGCCTGCGCGAGGCGCACGAGCGCTACGGCGGGCGCCCCCTGTCGGTGGTGCACCCGGGCGTGCTGCAGCTGGCGCTCGAGCGGCCCTGGAACCTGCTGAAAAAGCTGACCGAGGAGCTCGAAGCCGGGCGAATCGACCACGCCGAGGTGAACGAGCGCATGGCCCGTCTGCTGGAGCGCTTCGCCGACCGCGCGCGCGCGAACTCCACCGACTAATCAGCTACACGGGAATTAGAGGCTGGTAAGGCCGCCGTCCACCACGAGCGGCTGACCGGTGATGTAGCTCGCCTCCTCCGACAGAAGGAAGACGGTCGCCTGCGCCACTTCCCAGGCCGTGCCCTGCCGGCCGAGCGGGACGCGCGCGGCCATGCGGTCGCGCGCTGTGTTCTGGGCCGAGGCGGCCCGCCCGATGGGCGTGTCGATCAGGCCCGGGACCACCACGTTCGCCCGTATACCCCGCTTCGCTGCCTCGCGCCCGACGTGCCGGCAGAGGCCGAGCAGCGCGGCCTTCGAGGTGTCGTAGGAGGGCGACCCGCTGCCGGCCCGCAGGCCGGCGACCGACCCGAGGAAAACGAGCGCCCCTCCGTCGGCCATCACGGGGAGGGCCGCCTTGCAGACCAGGAAGTGGGCGCGCACGTTGACGGCGAGCGCGCGGTCCCAGTCGTCGGCGCTGGTGCCGTCCAGTCCCGCGCCGAGGCCGATGCCGACGTTCAGCACGACCCCGTCGAGTCCTCCGAGCAACTGCGCGGCGCTCGTCACCATCTCGCCGGACTGCTCGGCATCGGAGGCGTCGGCCGTCAGCGCGACCGCGCGACCGCCTTCCTGCTCCACCATTCGGACCGTTTCAGCGGCGGCCGAGTCGACCAGATCCGCGCACGCGACCGCCGCGCCCTCGCGTGCGGCGAGCACCGAGATCGCTCGCCCGTTGCCGATCGGCGCGTCCGGATCGTCGCTCCGGCGCGTGCCCGCGCCTACGATCAGCACACGGCGATTCTCGAGCCGCGGGGTCATAGCGGGAAAGCTACCGGTAGCCTGGCCGCCGCATGCGCTTCGCGGTCGTGGGGCACGTCGAGTGGGTCGACTTTCTGGAGGTCGGCCACGTTCCCATCCCAGGCGAGATCGTGAACGCGGCCGAAGCGTGGGCCGAGGCTGCCGGAGGCGGCGCGGTGGCCGCCGTCCAGCTCGCGAAGCTCGCGAGCGGCGCGCTTTTCATCACAGCCCTCGGCGACGACGATTTGGGGGACCGCAGCGGAGCCCAGCTTCGCGGGCAGGGCGTCGAGGTCGCGGCTGCCCGTCGCGGCGCGCCGACGCGGCGCGCGGTCACCTTTCTGGACGCAAACGGGGAGCGCACCATCACGACTATCGGGCCGCGGCCGGTGCCGCGCGCGGAGGACGATCTGCCGTGGGCGCGCCTCGCCGAGATGGATGGCGTGTACTTCACGGGCGGCAACGTGGGCGCGCTGCGCGCGGCCCGCGCGGCGCGCGTGCTGGTCGTGACTCCGCGGGCCGGAACAGCGCTCGAGGGCAGCGGCGTGGAGGTCGATGCGCTTGTGCGGAGCGGCAGCGACGCCGGCGAGCAGGGCGACCCCGAGCGACTCGGTTACTCGGCCCGGCTGGTGGTGACGACCGAAGGCCCTCATGGCGGAACCTGCGCCATGCGGGACGGACGCACCGAGTCATTCAAGGCAGCGCGGCTGCCCGGCCCGATCGCGGACGCCTACGGCGCCGGCGACTCCTTCGCGGCCGGCCTCACCTATGGGCTCGGAGCGGGCATGGACGTCGAGGGAGCGCTCGAGGTCGCCTCGCACTGCGGGGCCGGCAACCTCACCGGCCGGGGTCCGTATGCGGGCCAGCCCGACGCCCGCGCCCTGGGACTAATGTGAAGAGCTCATGGCGACCACCGCCGAAGACCGGATAGACCCGGCCACGACGATCGGCGCCGTCGCGCTGACGGTCGGCGACGTGGACACCGTGCAGCGCTTCTACGAGCAGGCGATCGGGCTCGACACGCTGGAGCGCGAGGGCAACACCGTCCGGCTCGGCGCCGGCGAAAAAAAGACGCTCGTCGAGCTGATCGGAGACCCCGACGCTCCTCCCCGCCCGCCGGGGACCACCGGCCTCTTCCATCTCGCGATCCTGACGCCCACCCGGCACGAGCTGGCCCGCGCCCTGCGCCGGGTGGCGGACGCGGGCTGGCGGTTCACAGGCGCCTCCGACCACCTGGTGAGCGAGGCGCTCTACCTGAACGACCCGGAGGGCAACGGCATCGAGATCTACCGCGACCGGCCGCGCGAACAATGGCGCTACACCGATGGCCGGCTCGAGATGGCCACGCTGCCGCTCGACCTCGACGACCTCATGGGCGAGCTTGCCGGCGCGGAGTCGGATCGGACGCCGATGCCCGCTGACACCCGTATCGGTCACGTGCACCTGAACGTCGCGGAACTCGACTCGTCGGAGCGCTTCTACGACGGCGGGCTGGGCCTGGACGTGACCGTGCGTGGCTACCCCGGCGCGCTCTTCGTCGCCGCCGGCGGCTATCACCACCACGTCGGCCTGAACACCTGGGCCGGCGAGGGCGCGCCTGCGCCGCCGGCGGGCGCGCGCGGTCTCGCCTGGTTCGATCTCGTGGTGCCGAACGAGCATCAGCTCGAGCGCATCGAGCAGCGCATGCGCGCGGCCGGTTTCGCCTCCGAGCGCCGTGAGTCCGGCCTGCTGGCGACCGATCCTTCGCAGAACCGCGTACTGACCCGCGCTTGAGCGCTCCTTCACGTCGGCGCCTCGCGCGGCGGCTCGTGCTCGACACGAGCGCTCTGCGCGAGTCGCGCGACTTCCGGCTGCTGGAGCTCGGCTCCTTCCTCACCGGGATGGGCACGCAGGCCGGCCTGGTCGCGCTGCCCTATCAGACCTACCTGATCACGCGGTCCCCGTTCTTGACCGGCCTGCTGGGCCTGGTCGAGCTCGTGCCGCTGATCGCGTTCTCGCTGTACGGGGGCGCGATCGCCGACCGCCTCGACCGGCGTGTGCTGCTGGCCGGCAGTCAGGCAGCGCTCGTCTGCGTCTCGGCGGCGCTCGCGATCGGCGCGTTCGCTCACACGCAGGAGGTGTGGCTGCTCTACGTGCTGGCCGGGCTGCTGGCCGGGTTCGGCGCCTTCGAGAGCGTCGCCCGGCTGGCGGTGGTCCCGAACGTGGTGCCGCCCGACCGTGTCCGCTCGGCGCTGTCGTTCAACTTCGGCCTCCAGCAGCTCACGCTCGTCATCGGCCCTGCGGTGGGCGGCCTCGCGATCGCGGCGTTCGGGGTCGGCAGCGTGTACGTGGCGGACGGGGTCACGTGCGGCGCGATGGCGGCCGCCGCGATCGCGATGGGACCGCAGCCCCCGCCCGTGCCGGAGGGCGGTGACCATCCACCCGTGCTGCGGTCGGTGGTGGAGGGCTTGCGCTTCGTGCGCGGTGAGCAGGCGCTGCTCGGCAGCTTCGCGATCGATCTGCTCGCGATGACGTTCGGCATGCCGCGCGCGCTCTTCGCGGTGCTCTCCGTCAGCGTCTACGGCGCCGGCGCGACCGGCACCGGCCTGCTCTACGCGGCGGTCTCCGCGGGCGCCACGGTCGCGGCGCTGACGGCCGGCTGGATCGAGCATGCGCGCCGCCTGGGCCGCATCGTCGTGATCGCGGTCTTGGTCTGGGGCGGTGCGATCGCGGTCGCGGGCCTCTTCACGACGCTCTGGCCGGCGCTCGTCCTGTTCACGGTCGCCGGGGCCGCCGACAGCGTGAGCGCGGTCTGCCGGACCACGATCAACCAGACGATCACGCCGGATGCGATGCGCGGTCGCATGTCGTCCGTCTTCATGCTCGTGGTGCGCAGCGGCCCCCGCCTTGGAGACGTGGAAGCGGGCGCGGTCGCGTCCGCGGCGTCGCCGCGCTTCTCGGTGGTGTCGGGCGGGCTCGCCTGCATCGCCGGTGTGGCCGCGATCCTGCTCGCCTTCCCGGCACTCGCGGCCTACGGGTCCGAGGAGGACCCACGGCAGGGCGAAATTCAATCCGCAGTTGACCCCCTATGACGTGGTCAAGTGCGGGAGGAATGTTGTGACACGATTCGAAGCAGCGAGCACGTGAGAGGATCCCGGTATGGCGATCGAGGTCACGTACTTCTCGGACCCGGGATGCCCCTGGGCCTACTCCGTAAGCCCCGCGCTCACCGTGCTCCGCTGGCGCTACGGCGACCAGCTCGACTGGCGCCTCGTCACGATCGGCCTGACCGAGGATGCGGAGCAATACGTGCAGCGCGGATACACGCCGGTGCGCTCGGCGCGCACATACATGTGGTTCCGCCGGTACGGAATGCCGTTTGCCACCGAGCCGCGTCCCCGCATGGTGGCCACCGCGCCCGCGTGCCGCGCGATCGTGGCCACCCGGCTCGACTTCCCGGGCAGGGAGTTCGAGGTGTTCCGCGCGCTGCAGTTCGCCTGGTTCACGACGCCGCTGGTGCTCGACGAACCCGATCAGATCGCGAGCGCGCTCCAAGCGGTCCGGGACCTCGACGTCGACGCGGTGATCTCGCGCCTCGGCGATCGTGACGTGGCCGACGCCTACGAGCACGATCGCGCCGAGGCCCGCGCGGCGGCGGGCAGCGCGACCGAGCTCCAGGGCAAGGCCGCGGCCACCGACGGACCCATCCGCTACACCGCGCCGTCACTGGTCTTCAGCCGTGACGGCACGCGGCTGGAGGCGGGCGGGTTCCAGACGATCGAGGCCTACGACGTGCTGGTCGCGAACCTGGACCCCTCGCTGGCCCGGGTGGGGGCACCCGACGACCTGCTGCCGGTGCTGGAGCGCTTCCCGCAGGGGCTCACCACGCAGGAGGTGGCGGCGGTGATGGCACGCGGCAACCTGGACCCCGACCGCGACGCGTCCGAGTCCGCACTGGTCGAGCTGGTCGCGAATGGCGCGGCGCGGCGCACTCCACTGGGCGACGACGCGCTCTGGAGCCCACGCGCGCCGGTGGCCATGGCCGCCCCTGTGCCGCAGGCCGCCTGACGGTGAGCGAGCCCGGCCCCGCCGGTGTGCGCAGGCCGGCGACACTCGACGAGGAGCTCCTCAATGCGGAGTCGCGAGCGGTCGCAGCGACGCAGTCCGAAGAGGCCCGCTTGGAGCGCATCCAGCGCGAGCTGGCAGACGGGTTCTCCGCACTCGGGGGGATCGGCCCGGCCGTGTCCGTATTCGGCTCGGCGCGTGCGCACCGGCACGACCCGGAGTACGAGCTCGCGCGGATCACCGCGCGGAAGCTCGGGGAGGCGGGGCTCGCGGTCATCACCGGGGGCGGGCCCGGCGTGATGGAGGCCGCCAATCGCGGCGCCCGCGAGGCCGGTGTGACTTCCGTAGGGCTGAACATCGAGCTGCCCTTCGAGCAGCAGCAGAACGAGTACGTCGATCTCGGGCTTCACTTCCACTACTTCTTCACCCGGAAGGTGATGTTCGTCCGCTACGCGTGCGCGTTCGTCGTCTTTCCGGGCGGCTTCGGGACCCTGGACGAGCTCTTCGAGGCGCTCACGCTCATCCAGACCGGGAAGGTCCGGCATTTCCCGGTGGTGCTCGCGGGGTCCGAGTACTGGCGCGGACTGCTCGCGT
>Ga0114129_10008586_pt1 | contig 14567 bp, 15 predicted proteins | sample RhiMetdeltSRZDD1_FD_80071 | JGI IMG/M metagenome (GOLD analysis project Ga0114129, IMG submission 80071) | Populus rhizosphere microbial communities from Tennessee, USA - Rhizosphere MetaG P. deltoides SRZDD1 (version 2) (version 2) | ecosystem: Host-associated > Plants > Roots > Rhizosphere >... | reverse complement strand
GAGGAGGAGCCGGCTTTGCCGGCGACGGGCGGAGCGCGAAGGCGCGGAGCATTGGAGGAGGAGCCGGCTTTGCCGGCGACGGGCGGAGCGCGAAGGCGCGGAGCATTGGAGGCCAGATGAAGGGAGCGATCGTCGGATTTGGTTTCATCGCGGGCAAGGGGCACCACCCCGCCTACGCCGCGCGCAACGACGTGGAGATCGCCGCCATCGCGGACGTCTGCCCGGCGCGCCTCGAGGCCGCCCGCGCGGCGGCGCCCCAGGCACGGCTGTATTCGAGCTGGCGCGAGATGCTCGACCGCGAGACCGGGCTCGACTTCGTCGACGTCTGCACGCCGCCGGACGCGCACGCGGAGATCGCGCTGGCGGCGCTCGCCCGCGGCGCGCACGTCCTGTGCGAGAAGCCGCTCACGACGAGCACCGCCCAGGCGCTCGAGCTGGTCCGCGCCGCGCGGGAGCGCCGCCGCGTCGTGTTCCCCGCGCACAACTACAAGCACGCGCCGGTGGTGAAGTTCGCGCTCGACACCATCCGCGGAGGCCGCATCGGGAAGATCCGCGCGGTGACGCTGAACACGTTCCGCACCACGCACGCCAAGGGAGTCCCCGAGTGGCGCACCGACTGGCGCCGCGACCGGAAGACCTCGGGCGGCGGCATCGCCATGGACCACGGCAGCCACAGCTTCTACCTGACCTTCGCCTGGCTGGGGTCCTTGCCCACGCAGGTGACCGCGAAGACGCTCACGCTCGACCGGCAGTGGGACACCGAGGACAACCTCAACGCGGTGCTCACCTTCCCCACCGGCTACGCGCACTGCTTCCTCACCTGGACCGCGGGCGTTCGCAAGGTGGTGTACTCGCTGCAAGGCACCGACGGCGCGCTCGTCATCGACGACGACGACTGGGAGCTGACCACGGGCGTCTCGTCCGGCAAGCCGCGCGTCGAGAAGGGCAGCATCGCCTCGCACTGGATGGACGCCTCGCACACGCAGTGGTTCGACTCGCTCTTCGATCAGTTCAAGGCGGCCACGCAGTCCGGCGACTTCGTCGGCCGCGAGCTGCGCGAGGCAGTCGCCTGCGTGCAGATCATCGAGACCTGCTACCGCTCCAGCGCGGAAGGCAGCCGCGAGCTGCCGCTGCCGCTGGACGTCCTGGAGATCTGAATGGCGCAAGGCACGGTGATCGTCACGGGAGGGTCGGCGGGGTTCGGCGAGGCGACGGCGCTGGCGTTCGCGAAGCTGGGGCATCCGGTGGTCCTCGGCGCGCGGCGCATGGACCGGCTGCAGAAGGTCGCGGAGGCAGCGCGCAAGGCCGGCTCCCCGCGCTCGCTGGCGCTCCCGCTCGACGTGCGCAACGCCGATTCCATCCACAAGTTCGCCGCCGCGGCCGAGCTGGAGACGCCGTTCATCCTCGTCAACAACGCCGGCGGCGCGCTCGGGCGCGACAAGCTCGCCGAGTTCAAGGACGAAGATCTGCTCGGCATGGTCGAGGCGAACCTGACGGGCCTCTTGCGCATGACGCGCGCGTTGCTCCCCGGGATGATCCGCCGCAACGCGGGCCACATCATCAACGTCTCGAGCTACGCTGCGTACGGCACGTACGAGGGCGGCGGGATCTACGCGCCGGTGAAGACCGCCGTGCGCGCCGTCTCCGACACGCTCCGCCTCGAGCTGAACGGCACGGAGATCCGCGTCTCCGACATCGCTCCCGGCCTGGCGGAGACCGAGTTCTCCATCGTCCGCCTCGGCTCGGCCGAGAAGGCGAAGCAGGTCTACGCGGGGATGCGCCCGCTCACCGCCCAGGACGTGGCGGAGGTGATCGTCTGGGTCACCACGCGCCCGCAGCACGTGAACATCTCGCAGGTCCTCATGAACCCGACGGACCAGGGCTCGCTGACCAAGGTGCACCGGCGCTGAGCGGATCCGCTCGTTTCCATCGCTTCCGCTCGTCTCGATCGCGGCTCGCCCGATTCGCTCGTCTCGATCGTCGCGCTCCGTCGGAAGTGCGGTCGCGCGCGTTCAGTTGTCCCGCGCGGGCAGCAGCTTCACTTGACCCTCTGCGCCGCATCTCGGCGCAGGAGGGATCCGCATGCTTCGCTTGCAAACGACCCTGTGCTCCTCGGGGGCGGCGCTGCTGCTTGCTTCCGCCGCCGCGTCCGCGGCTCCGCGCTACCACGAGGTGAGTCTCGACGCCGTCGCCGGCCTGCAGGCGACCGCCGTCGCCATCAACAACCGGAACGTCGTCGCGCTCCAGGTCTTCTCGGCGGGCACGTTCTTCTCGATCCTCCTCGACAGCAAGACGGGTCGGGTCCTCTATCGTTCGCCCGCCGGCGACCTGGTGAACGCATTGAGCGACAACGGAAACGCCGCCGGTGACGCGCGGACGGGCCCGTGGGTGCTGATCGACGGAGAGCGGCGCGCCGTCCCCCTCGCGCACGCGTTCGGCGTCAACGACCGCGGCGAGGTCGTCGGCTTCAACGGCGGCTTCTTTCCGCAGGCCGCGCTCTTCTCGAGCAAGGACGGCACGGTGACGCAACTGGGCACGCTCGGCGGGATCCAGAGCGTGGCGTTCGCCATCAACTCGTCGGGACAGGTCACCGGGCAGGCGGATCTGGCGGGCCTGCCCGGCCACGAGTCGCACGCGTTCCGCTGGGAGCGCGGCGTGATGGAGGACCTCGGCACCCTGGGCGCGAGCCCGAGCCTGGGCAAGGCGATCGACGAGGCGGGCCGGGTCGTGGGCTCCTCGGTCACGCCCGACTCCGTGTTCCATCCCTTCCTGGCCGGCAAGGACGGGGTCATGCAGGACCTCGGTACGCTTCCGAATTGCTCCACGAGCGTCGGCGCAGGCGTCAACACGAGGGGAGAAGCGGTCGGGACGAGCTCCGCCTGCACGACGGTCCGGTCGCGCGCATTCGTAGTCTCCGACGGAACGATGTTCGACTTGAACGATCTCGCCACTACGGTCGACGGGATCCTCTTCAGCAGAGCGCACGCCATCAACGAGCGCGGCAGCATCGTCGGCGAGGCGTTCGGACTCGCACCATCGGGTCGCGGCATTTCCCGCCCGTTCCTCCTCGTCCGGGACGGCGCGGACTGAGCCGTCCCGAGCGGCCGCTGTCGGGCGCTCGCTTGCGTACGCGGAGCTAGGGGCCTTTCGGCGCGTTCGGTCCGCGCCCGCCGCCGGGGCCGCGTCCGCCGCCAGGGCCGCGTCCTCCTCCGGGGCCGCGGCCACCGCCCGGACCGCCGCGACCGCCGCCGGGGCGGCGGCCACCGCCCGGGCCGCGCTCGTTGCGGCGATCCTGCATCACCGACTCCATCGAGAAGGACCCCTCCAAGGAGTCCGACTTCTGCTTGCCGCCGCCCGAGGGACGGCGCGGGCCGCGGGAGCGGCCCTTCTCGTCGCGCCGGAACTCCTGCTTCATGGATTGCGGCATGAGGTCGACGATGTACTGGAACTCGCCGATCTTCTTCGCGCCCGGGACCGGTTCCTCGGCGGGGAAGACGCGGACGAGCCGCACGCGCTCCGCCTGGTTGCCGACCGCCTTGAGCGCGTCGCGCAGCCGCTCGAGCCTCTCGCCCGTCGTGCCGGTCGCCTTCTCCACGGCGTCGTCGAGGACCTTCTTCGCCGCCTCGCTCTCCGCCTCCTCCGGGTCGGTGCGCGGCGGCGGGCGCTGCTCGGCTTCGACAGCCTCGCGCGGCGGGCCGTCCTGCGCCTGCCCTTCCAGGTCCTTGCCGGCGACCTCCTCCTCGCGGCGGAACTGGATGTCCGGATCCTCGTGCGCGTCCCGGTCGGCGGGGATCTCCGCTTCGCCGGGGCGGAACTCGTGCGGCTTGGGCTCGGCGCTCGCCGGCACGTGGCTCACGGCATCCTTCGCCAGCTCGACGTCGGCGGCGTCGGTCGCGCTGTCGAGCCCTTCCTCGGGCGGCGCCTCGTTCTTGTTGTCGTGCGGCTCGGCGTCGGGCTGCGGAACCGGCTGGGGCGGCGGGACGCGCATCGGGAACGCGTCCTTGGGAAGCTGCTTGCGCGCCTCCCCCACGGCCTTCGCGGCCATGCGGACCAGGGTGCCGGAGAACTCCGTGAGAGTCTTCATGCGGTCCGTTCCTCCGAAGGGCGGGCGCGGGCATAGCACACTTCGGTTCGCTGTGGACGCGCCGGCAAATCCTGTGCGGCGAACCGCAAAACGATCCGCGGATCGCACGCTTGTGCGCCCGCCGCGACCCTCCACAACCTGTGGCCATGCCGCTATGGGTTGCGGATGACGCATCGCATGCATACCATATCTGGTAGGATCGGTTTGACTTCCGCGCCGGCGCTGTGGCACACCTTCCGCTCGAAGAGAGCCCGCCGGGCCAGGGCGAGCTCGCGACGTTCCACGACGAAGTTCGTCCAATTGAGGAGGGGCACGGATGGCGAAGAGCGGGAACAAGGAGCAGACCGGCCTGCAGGCTGCCGCACCCGCGGCGTCTCCCGTCGCGCACGGCAACGGGCACGCGGTGCCCCGCGCCGCCCGGCGGGGCAAGGGCCTCTCGGTCGAGCGGCGCGTCACGCGGGAAGGGGCGACTGCCCAGGACGTGCTCGACGAGGTGGAGTGGACGAGGCGGCCGGCGAAGATCTCCGGCGCCGACGGCGAGGTCGTCTTCAAGATGGACGACGCCGAAGTGCCGGCCGACTGGTCGCAGCTCGCCACCGACGTCGCCGTCAGCAAGTATTTCCGCAAGGCGGGCGTCTCGGCGACGAAGAGCGGCGCGGAGGAATCGGTCCGCCAGCTCGTCCGGCGCGTCGCGCACACGCTGCGCACCGCCGGCGAGAAGCAGGGCGGCTACTTCGCCACCGCCGCCGATGCCGAGGCGTTCGAGGCCGAGCTGACGTACTACCTCGTGCACCAGGTCGGCGCGTTCAACAGCCCGGTCTGGTTCAATTGCGGGCTCTGGCACGAGTACGGGATCCGCGGATCGGGCGGCAACTGGGCAGTCGATCTCGCCACCGGCACCGCGTACAACACCGAGGACGCCTACAGCCGGCCGCAGGTGTCGGCCTGCTTCATCCAGAGCTGCAGCGACGACCTCGAGTCCATCTTCAACCTCGTCCACGACGAGGCGCGCGTCTTCAAGTACGGCTCCGGCAGCGGCACGAACTTCTCCAAGCTGCGCGGCAAGATGGAGCGCCTCTCGGGCGGGGGGACCTCCAGCGGCCTGATGAGCTTCCTCGAGGTGCTCGACCGCGCCGCCGGCGCGACCAAGTCGGGCGGCATCACCCGGCGCGCGGCCAAGATGGTGGTGGTCGACGCCGACCATCCCGAGATCCGCGACTTCGTGCAGTGGAAGGCCCGGGAGGAGAAGAAGGTCCAGGCGCTCATCGCCGCGGGCTACCCGTCCGACTTCAACGGGGACGCGTACCGCACCGTCTCGGGGCAGAACGCGAACAACTCGGTGCGCATCAAGGACGCGTTCATGGCGGCCGTGGACAAGAACGGCCCGTGGGAGACGACCCAGCGCACCACCGGCGAGGTGGTCGACCGCCTGAACGCGCGCGAGCTGTGGATGGAGATGGCCGAGGCCGCCTGGAAGTGCGCCGACCCGGGCCTGCAGTTCGACGACACGATCAACAAGTGGCACACCTGCAAGGCGACGGACCGGATCTACGCGTCGAACCCGTGCAGCGAGTTCGTCTTCCTCGACGACACTGCCTGCAACCTGGCGTCGCTCAATCTCCTCAAGTTCTTGGATGAGAGAACAGGGAAGTTCGACGTCGAGGCGTACAAGCACGCCTGCCGCGTCTTCTTCCTGGCGCAGGAGATCGCGGTCGACCTCGCGTCCTACCCCACCAAGCGCATCGCCGAGCGCAGCCACCAGTTCCGGCCGTTGGGCCTGGGCTACGCGAACCTGGGCACGCTGCTCATGGTCGAAGGGCTGCCCTATGACTCGGACGCGGGCCGCGCCTACGCCGCTGCCGTCACGGCCGTGATGAACGGCGAGGCGTACGCGCTCTCCGCGGAGATGGCCGGCACCAAGGGACCGTTCCAGGGATACGCGCACAACCGCGAATCGATGCTGGAAGTCATGCGCATGCACCGCGACTCGGTGCAGAACATCGACCGCGACCTGGCCCCGTCCGAGCTGCTGGCCGCCGCCCACGAAGTGTGGAACCGCGCCGTCGCGCTCGGCGAGCAGCACGGCTACCGCAATGCGCAGGCCACGGTGCTCGCGCCCACGGGGACCATCGGGCTCCTGATGGACTGCGACACGACGGGGGTCGAGCCCGACTTCGCGCTCATCAAGTTCAAGAAGCTGGCAGGCGGCGGCTCCTTCAAGATCGTCAACCAGAGCGTGCCCCGGGCGCTGAAGAAGCTCGGGTACAAGCCCGACGAGGTGCAGGCGATCGTCGACTACGTGCGCGGGACGGCGACGCTCAAGACGGCCGGCGAGCTCGCCCCCAAGGAGCTCCTCGCGCGCGGCCTCACCGAAGCGGAGATCGCGCGGGCGGAGAAGAGCCTCGAGTCGGTCTTCGACCTGCGCGCCGCGTTCGCGCCTCACGTGCTCGGCGCGGCCTGCCTGCAACGCCTGGGGCTTTCCCCGACAGCGAAGGGCGAGGCCGTCCTGAGGAAGCTGGGGTACACGATCGAGCAAATCGACGCCGCGTCCCTCCTGGTCTGCGGGCGGCAGACGGTCGAGGGAGCGCCCCACCTGAAGCCGGAGCACTATCCGGTCTTCGACTGCGCCAACCGCTGCGGTCCGCTCGGGACGCGCTTCATCGAGCCGATGGGCCACGTGCGCATGATGGCGGCGACGCAGCCGTTCCTCTCGGGCGCCATCTCCAAGACCATCAACATGCCGCACGACGCCACCGTCCCGGACGTGGAGCGCATCCATCGCGAGTCGTGGCGGCTGGGGCTCAAGGCGATCGCCATCTACCGCGACGGCTGCAAGCAGTCGCAGCCGCTCTCGGCGGGCGACAGCCAGGCGACGAAGAAGGTGCCGCTGCCCAAGGACGCGCCGGGCCTGGCGCAGGCGCTGCTCGTGCTGTTGCCCGACCTGACTCCCGCGCAGGCGCAGCGCATGGCCGAGGCGTGCTTCGCGCAGCCAGGAACCGGGCCGCGGCTCCCCTTGAGCTCGCGCCGCAGGCTCCCCGCCAAGCGGCACGGACTCACCCAGGAAGCGAAGGTGGGCGGGAACAAGATCTTCCTGCGCACCGGCGAGTACGAGGACGGCATGCTGGGCGAGATCTTCATCGACATGCACAAGGAGGGCGCCGCCCTTCGCAGCGTGATGAACTGCTTTGCGATGTTGGTGTCCATCGCGCTGCAGTACGGAGTGCCGCTGGAGACGCTGGTCGAGCAGTTCGTCTTCACACGCTTCGAGCCGCAGGGGCCGGTGCAGGGCCACGACCGGGTGAAGTTCGCGACCAGCGTCATCGACTACGTCTTCCGCGCGCTGGGCGTCGAGTACCTGGGCCGCGACGACCTCGCGCACGTGACGCCCGAGGCTGCCGCGGCGACGCCCACCTCCTCGATGGGAGCAGAGCCCGGCTCGCAGTCGGCGAGCCCCGCGGCGGCGGCGAAGGCGCTGCAGAAGCCGAACGGCGGCGAGGGCGTGCGCAAGGCCGCCTCTCCGCAGGACGAGCTCCTGGGCAAGCTGTCGGGCGACGCGCCATTCTGCGACGCCTGCGGGCACATCACCGTCCGAAACGGCACCTGCTACAAGTGCCTCAACTGCGGAAACTCGATGGGCTGCAGCTGACCGTCGGACACGCATGGCCGTCCGGACCACCCCCTTCCGGACGAGCCCGCCGCTCCCCTGCGGAGCGGTGACCAGGAGGGCGGCCAGGCGGAAGCCCGGCCGCCCTCGTTTGCTTCGAGCCCTTCCACCGAGCTGCCGTGCGGGCGTGCGCAAGCTGCCCGCGCCTCACTCATGGCGTCTGGCGCGCCGGGTGCAGATCGTATCTCGGGAGGAGGCGCGCAATGGCGAAGGGGTGGCAGACCGATTGCGGGATCTCCGACGAAGGCGTCGAGATCCTGGGATGGGTGGAAGCGCTTCCCAGCGAGGCGCGTCGGGAGCTCGCTGCAACGATCGAGATGCTGTGCCGCGCGCAGGGCTACGTCTCGCTGAACGACGAGATCGTCGTGCTCGACGAAGAGCGCCGCACCCGCAAGCCGCAGCGCGCCCGCCGCAGCCAGCGCGAAGGCCAGCTGGCGCAGGTCATCCGGCACCCGCGCTGGAGCACTCCGGACGAGTGATCCTCGCCGCGTCGGGCGCTCGCGATCTCTCCGCGGGCCCGCGCCGAGCTCATGCTGCACGTAGTTGGCCGCCGGCCAGCGCTCCACAGCGCGCGCGGCGGAGTTGATCGGAGCCTGTGGACCGGGCCGAAAACCGCCCCGTTTCCGCGCCCCGATCCGGAGCGCAGCTGTGGAAAACCTGTGGTGCAAAAGTGATGATTTCCTGAGTATTGACGCGGGTTTGCGTGCTCTGCTAGACCGCACCTCCACCGCGGGCGGACAGCCGCCTGCTCCCCCGGGCTTGGTCAGACCCCGCATCTACGATGGAGCGCTGACGTGACGCCGCGCGAATACATCGAGGGAATCGCCGCGGAGCTGTCGCGGCTGCGCGGGCGCGGGCTGCTCCTCTCTCCGGCCGACGCCCAGCTGGCGCTGCGATGGCACGCGGCAGGCGTCCCGCTGTCCCACGTCCAGGCGGAGCTTCGCCGGGCGAGGCGCCTCAAGGCGCCGTCGGCCCGCGGAGCCGCGGAGGTGGGTCTGACGCTGCAGCTCCTCGAGCCGTCCATCGCGGCGCACGTGAAGCGCAGACCACGGCCGCCCCCGCCCGCGCCGGGTCTCACGGGCGAGCTCTTGCGCGCCCTCCGCTCGCCGCGCCTCGCCGCGCGCCAGGCATGGGAGGCGCTGGCGCGCAGCGCCGAGGAGCTGCTCGCCGCCGGCGGCGACGCGTACTGGGCGGCCGCGTTGCGCGCGCTGCAGGCCGCTCTGCGCGAGCTGCCGCGCGAGACCGTCCTCCAGCTCGGACGGGACCTGCGGGCGCGGATGGCTCCGCGGCCAGCCAACATGTCCCGCTCCCGGTACCGCAAGAGCTTGCAGCTGCAGCTTCTCGCCGCCGCGAGCGAGCGCCTCGGCCTGCCGCCGCGCGCCTTCCTCCTGTAGGAGCCTCCATGGACCTCGTGCCTGCCCCGCCCGCTCCGGAGACCTGCGCAACGTGCGGTGGCGACGGCGCCGTCTTCCGCGTCCAGGACGGGCGCGCGATCGCCGAGGCCTGTCCGCACACGCGCGACTGCCGCGCCTGCGACGGCACCGGGCGCGTCTTCGCCACCGACCAGCGCGGCTATTCGCTCGTGCGCGGGTGCGCGTGCGGCGCCGACCCGCGCAGGCTCGCGCTGCTGACCGGGCTCCGCCTGCCGCTGAAGTTCGTCAACCGCACGCTCGACGGCTACCGCCCGTACCGGACCGAGCAAGCGCGGGCGTTGGCGCGCGCCCGCCGATTCGTCGACGAGTTCGTGCCACAGGCAGCCGGGACGCGCGCGCTGCTCTTGTGCGGCCCTCCCGGGACGGGCAAGACGCACCTCCTCGCCGCCATGCTGCGCGAGCTGGCGGTCCGCAAAGGCGTGCGCGGGCGCTACGAGGAGTTCTTCCTCCTCCTGAGCGACATCCGCGACGGCTTCTCCCGCGGCCTCTCCAGCCGCGAATGGCTCGAGCCGCTGCGCCAGGTCGAGGTGCTCGCCATCGACGAGATCGGCAAGGGCGGCAAGAACCGCGAGTTCGAACAAGGGGTCCTCGACGAGGTCATCTCGGTCCGCTACAACGCCGGCCGCCCCACGCTGCTCGCCACCAACTATCCGCGGGCGGGTGCGCCTTGGAGCTTCGGCGCCGAGGGGGAGATCCGGGAGACGCTCGAGCAGCGCATCGGGCAGCGCATCTACTCGCGCCTGCACGAGCTGTGCGACCTCGTCGACGTCCTCGGACCCGACCACCGCCAGGACCAGCACCAGAAGCGCGAGTTGCTCGACGACAAGGAGGCGACGCATGGGATACCGGACCGCAGCGCAGCCGAAGGCCCTTCCTTCCACCACTCCGCGGGTGCTCCTGGTCGGACGAGACCTGCACGAGGGTGAGCGGGTCCGGCGCCTGCTGTCCTACGGCCGCGCGGCCGCGCAGGTGGCAGTGTGCAGCTCGCCGTGCGACGCGCGGCGCGCGGTGGCGGCGCACGGCGCTCCCGACGTCGTGGTCCTCGAGGACCGCGCCTGGCCCGCGGTCGACGCCGAGGCGCTAGCCGAGCTTCGCGAGCTGTGCCAGCCGCAGGCCCGCGGCATCGGGCTCATCCTCTCGCGCCGCTGGGGCGAGCTGCACCGGGGCGAGCGCGTCCCCGAGGGCGTTCCCGTGGTGGAGCGCCCGTACCGGCTCGACGAGCTGGTGCCGGCGCTGCAGCTCGTCCTGCTCAGGAGCCGCGCGTGAGCGAGGCGCACTTCTTCCCGCGCCGCCGGGCGGAGGCGGTCGGTGGCATCCTGCAGCGCACGCTCCATCGGCACGGACTCGCGCGCAGGCTCGACCGCCACGTCGCCGCCGCCGTCTGGGCAGAGGCGGTCGGCGCGGAGCTGGCCTCCCGGGCGCAGCCCACGGTGCTTTCGGCCGGCACGCTGCACGTCCTGGTGCAGGACCACCGCTGGCGCGACCAGATCGACGCCGCCCGGGCAATGGTGATCGAGCGGCTCAACCGCCGCCTCGGCCGGAACGTGGTGCGCGCGCTGCAGTTCGGCCTCGCGCACGAGGGCGCCCTGCGGCGGAGGTGAGGGTCCGCCAGCGGTCCGCGCCGGGCCCCGCGCTTTTCGCAGCGCGGAAGTTGTGCGATGCGCTCTCGGAGTGCGCGCCAGGCGGGCGAAGACTGCGGCTCAGGCTCCGAGCGGCGCGGCGGCCGAGGCGCTGGGCCCCTATGCGCGGACGCGGCTGACGGTCCGCGCGCTCGGCCTCGAGCTTCCGCTCGACGTGCCCGCCGACGTCTTCGCCACCCGCGCGATCGACGACGGCACGCTCCTCCTCTTGAGAAACCTCCCGCAGCGCGCGCCGGGCTCCCTCCTCGACCTCGGCTGCGGCTACGGCGCGTTGGGGTTGCCGCTCGCGGCGGCGCACCCCGGGACGCGCGCGCTGCTCGTCGACCGCGACCTGCTCGCGGTCCGCGCCGCCGCGCACAACGCCCGGTCCCTGGGCCTGGGCAACGTCGAGGCGCAGCCGGGCCTGGGGTACCGCGGCGTGGAGCGTGCGCGCTTCGATCTGATCGTCTGCAACGTGCCGGCCCGGATCGGGCCGCGCGGCGTCGCCTACCTCCTCGACGCCGGGCGCCCGCTGCTCACGCCGGGCGGCGAGCTGCGCGCGGTCGTGATCCGCGACCTGCGCGAGCAGGTCGAGGCGGCGGGCGTGCCGGGCCTGCGCCTCATGGCGGAGGGGCGGAACCACCTCGTCTACTCGGCACCGCCCGGTCCCTCGCGCTTCGGAGCCGACGACGACTCGGTCTACGCGCGAGACGAGACCTGCTTCGAAGCGGCGCCGGGAAGGACGCTGACGTTGTCGCGGCCGCACGACGCGAGCGAAGATCCGGCGCACGCCTCCGCGCTCTCGGCGCTGCTCGATGCGCTGCCGCGCAAGGCGCCGCAGCGGGTGCTGTGCTTCCGCTGCGGCTACGGCGCCCTGCCGCTCGCGGCGCGGATCCGTTGGCCCGACGCACACGTCGTCGCGCAGGACCGGGACCTGCTCGACACCGCCTTCCTGCGGCGGAACGCAGAGAGGCTCGGCCTCGCGGGCGAGAGGCTCCGCATCGCGGAGACGCTGTTTCCTTCCGAAGCCCTGCCGGAAGGCGGCGCCGCCCTCGTCCTGGGAGAGACGTCCGCGCCGGCAGGGGAGCCGGTGTTCGCGCGCGAGCTCCTCGAGGCGCGCGCCGCGCTCGCGCCGGGAGGCGAAGCGCTGGTGCTCGCCTCGGAGAAGCAGGCGCGCGAATGGCTCCCGTCGGCGGGACCTTCGGGCGCTGCCGTGCTCCTGCGCCGCCGCGGCGCCTGCGTCCTGCGCATCACCCGGCCGATGGGGGCTTGACATCCCCGGTGCTTCGGTGCCTCGCGGCCCGAGCGGGGAAGGGGCCTCTTCCGAGGGAAAAAGGGCTTTACTCCGTCGAGTCTCCTCTGTCAGAGTGCGCCTGGTTTCGGCAGCAGGGGAGGCCCTTTCCAGGAGGAGATGCCCAAGATGCCCGCCAAGAAGGCAGCAAGGAAGTCCGCCGGCAAGAAGTCGGCCCGCAAGCCCAACGCCGCGTTCATGAAGCCGCTGCAGCCCAGCGCCGCTCTCGCCAAGGTGGTCGGCGAACGGCCGCTCCCACGGACCGAGGTGGTGAAGAAGATCTGGGCGTACGTGAAGAAGAACGGCCTGCAGGATAAGAAGGAGAAGCGCAACATCAACGCGGACGACACGCTCCGCGAGATCTTCGGCGGCAAGAGGACCGTCTCGATGTTCGAGATGACCAAGCTGGTGAACGACAACCTGAGCTGAACCAACAAGCAGCTGGCAGTCCGCTGAGGGCGCGCGTCCCCGTGGGGAGACGCTGCGCCCTCCGGCGCTTCGGAGTTCGGGTACAATGATCGCGGAGGCGCCGGATGATGCAGCGCCGCAAGAACGCACCCGACCTCGCCGCCCAGGTGGCGACGTTCGCCGAGCATTGCCGCAAGAGCGGGTTGTCCGTGACGCGCCAGCGCCTCGCCCTCTTCGAGGCGCTCGCGGCTTCGCGCGAGCATCCGAGCGCGGAAGACCTCCATCGCACCGTGCGCAAGCGCCTGCCTCACTTGTCGCTCGCGACCGTGTACAAGAACCTCGAGGCCCTGCGCGAGATCGGCGCGGTGACGGACGTCAATGCCTTGCATGAGCACGGGCGATACGAAGCTGCCCTGCCCGGGACCGGAGCGGGCATCCCGCACCACCACCTGGTCTGCATGCGCTGCCGCAAGGTCGTCGACTTGCACGACACGCGCCTCGACTCGCTGCGCGTGTCCGACGCCCAGGGATTCCAGGTGCGCGCGCTGAAGGTGCAGGTCGAGGGGATTTGCCCGGAGTGCGCCCCGCGGAAGCGACGTCAGGGAGCCTCGACGAACCGGACCGTCAGCGCGTCGAGGTGATAGACCGTCCGGCCGGGATTTGCGGCCGCGACTCCGACGACCACCGTCGCAAACGCGCCCCTGACGTCGAACTCGTAGGCGTGCTGCGTCCATTGCGTGCCGCCGATCCCTTGCGCCTGCAACGCCGGCTGCAGCGCGTCGACGTTGCGCGGCGGCGAGGGCAAGACGCCCACGATGAGGCGGTCCGCGGGAGGCGGGTCGACGGACCCGAGCACGGCGAAATCGACGTGCGCGCGATGTCCGACCACGCCCGAAAGCGCGAAGGTCTGCTCCATCCAGATGAGCCCGTTCGCGGCCCCGTTCTCGATGCCGAGCCGGACGCTCGAAGGGCCGTCGTACGGCGTGCCCGGGTCGGTCGTCACGGACCAGGCGGGCGTCCCGACGTCGAGCGCCTGCGGCGTCCAGCCCTGGAGGGACCCTTCGAAGGAGTAGAACGCGGTCTGCTCGCGCGAGGACCCGCATCCGTGGAGCAGGCAGGCGGCGAGCAGGCCGAGGGACCGCATGCCTGCTTGCTAACCACGGCCGACGGGGCACGGGCAAGCCGGCGTACTTCCGGCGAGGTCGCTGTCGCGCTTTTCTCGCCGCGGACATTGTGAGAGATCCAGAAGGAGCCGTGGGCGCGATCTGTCAGGACATCGTGGGCCGCTGCAGCTTCATCGACGTGCTCGAGGAAGCGGTCCTGGTGCACCGCCACGTGGCCGTCGCCCTGCGGGACGGAACCCGGTTCATCGACCTGGTCGTCGACGTGGTCACCGAGAACGGCGAGGACTACGCCTGCTTCCAGAGCCGCGAGCGGGTCCCGGTCACGCTCATCGCGGCTGCCACCCGCGCCGACCCGCACCGACACGGCTGATCGCGTCGTGTTTTCCGCGATCGAGCCGGGCCCGCGCGATACACTCGCGCACCGATGAGCGAACCGGCTGTCGACTTGCGCGGCGGGACCCGTTGGCCCCGCCTGGGGATCCCTGGCTTCTCGTACCCGGACCTGCACGATGCGCTCCGCCTGGCGGACCTGACTGCCGCGTTCGACCGCGACCTGCACGCCGCCGATCCCGCGCTGTTCGCCCGCTTCGAGCAGCACCGGCGCGAGCCGCTGACGGGCCCCGCCGAGGGCGATCTCCTCGTCGCCGTCTCGGGCCACCTGTCGCGATTCGTGGGAAAGCTGTTCGGCGTCGCCGGCGAGCTCGCCGCGCTCCGCGCCGCCGCAGGCCGCGACGCGCCCGTCTTCCGGATCAAGCGCGAGTTCGTGCAGCGCCGCGTGTTCAAGAAGGGGGCAGCGAACCGTCCCTCGGCCGACGAGTTTCCCGCGCTGGACGACCAGGTCGAGCCGCTCCTCGCGGCGGCGGCGGCCCGCGACGTCGCCGCCTCCGCGGCCGCGGGCGATCCGGAGCTGATCGTCGCGCTGATCGTCGAAGCGCTGCTCGACG
>Ga0114129_10008585_pt1 | contig 14567 bp, 8 predicted proteins | sample RhiMetdeltSRZDD1_FD_80071 | JGI IMG/M metagenome (GOLD analysis project Ga0114129, IMG submission 80071) | Populus rhizosphere microbial communities from Tennessee, USA - Rhizosphere MetaG P. deltoides SRZDD1 (version 2) (version 2) | ecosystem: Host-associated > Plants > Roots > Rhizosphere >... | reverse complement strand
TGGTGGATCGCTGACGGCACTTCCGATCATCGAGACGCAGGCTGGTGACGTCTCCGCATACATCCCGACCAACGTCATCTCCATCACGGACGGGCAGATCTTCCTCGAGGCCGACCTGTTCTTCGCCGGTGTGCGTCCCGCCGTAAACGTCGGCATCTCGGTGTCGCGCGTGGGTGGCTCGGCGCAGGTGAAGGCGATGCGCTCGGTTGCGGGCAGATTGCGTCTCGACCTCGCCCAGTATCGTGAGCTGGAGGCGTTCTCCTCCTTCGCATCGGACCTCGATGCGGCGACGAAAAAGCAGCTCGAGCGGGGTGCGCGCACCGTCGAAGTCCTGAAGCAGCCGCAGTATCAACCGATGCCGGTGGAGCAGCAGGTAATGGTCATCTACGCAGTCACCAACGGTTTCCTGGATCAGATCGCGGTTCCGCAAATCAAGCAGTGGGAGCGCAGCTTCCTCGAGTTTGCCGACAAGCAATTCCCGCAGGTCGGGCAGAAGATTCGATCAGAGAAGGTCCTGTCGAAGGAAACCGAGGCCGACCTCAAGAGAGCGATCGAAGGCTTCAACCAGCAGTTCACTCAGGCGAAGAAGTAACGCATGGCAAAGGGCCGTGAGCTGAAAGGACGGATCAAGTCCGTCGAGAATACGCGGAAAATCACGCGGACGATGGAGATGGTCGCCACGTCCAAGATGAAGCGCGCGCAGGATCGGGTGGTAGCGGCGCGTCCTTACGCGAACTCGCTCACCGAAGTCATCGCCAATCTTTACACTCCCGAGCTTGCCGAGCGCTTCCCGCTGATGCGGCAACCGCAGTCCATCAAAAAGGCGGCGGTGCTGCTGCTCACCAGCAATCGCGGTCTGGCCGGAGCGTTCAACGCCAATCTCCTCAAGGAAGCGCGCAATCTTCTTGCGCGCCTTACCGAACAGAGCGTCGAGCAGGAGCTGCACGTCGTCGGCAAGAAAGGACTCGGCTACTTCCGTTACATTGGCCGCCAGGTGGCATCGAGCCGCATCGACATCACCGGTCAGCCGACGGCTCAGAATGCCGCCGAGCTCGTCGATGGACTGATCGAGCGTTTCGCTTCGGGCGATATCGATGCTGTGTACGTGATTTATTCGAAATTCAACTCGGCGCTGTCAACGCCGCCGACTTCACAGATGGTTTTGCCGGTCACTCCGCCGGAGCGCAAAGGACAGCAGCCAGATTACATCCTGATGCCGTCGGCGGAAGAGATTCTGACCCAGCTTCTTCCTTCTTACGTGCGCAACTCGGTTTATCGCGCATTGGTGGAGAACGAAGCTGCTTTCCAGAGCGCACAGCGCACGGCGATGAAGAACGCGACCGATAACGCCGGCGAGATGCTCAACGTTCTAAGACGCACTTTCAACCGCGCCCGGCAGGCGCAGATCACGCAGGAGATCGCCGAGATCGTTGGCGGCGCTGCTGCGTTACAGGGGTAATCATGGCAACAGCCGTCCGCACTGAGAGAAAAAAAGCCGCCAAGACCGAAGACGGCACCAAGACCCAGCACAATATCGGCAAGGTAGTGCAGGTCATCGGACCCGTGCTCGATGTCGAGTTCGAGGCCGAGCACCTGCCTGAGCTCTACAACGCGCTGCGCATTCGCGAGAAATCCGATTCGGGCGTCGACATTGATGTCACCGTCGAAGTCCAGCAGCACATTGGCCGCAATCAGGTTCGTGCCGTCGCGATGTCGTCGACCGACGCAGTCGTGCGCGGAATGAACGTCGAAGACACCGGCGCTCCGATCAAGGTGCCGGTTGGTGAAGCAGCGTTAGGGAGAATTCTCAACGTGATCGGAAACCCGGTCGACAACGGTCCGGCGATTCCCGACGATGTCGAGCGCTGGCCGATTCATCGTCCCGCTCCTGAGTTCGCCAACCTCGAGCCCAAGACCGAAGTGTTCGAGACGGGCATCAAGGTCATCGACCTGATCGCGCCGTTCGTGAAGGGTGGAAAGATCGGACTGTTCGGCGGTGCCGGCGTCGGCAAAACCGTCGTCATCATGGAGCTGATCAACAACGTGCAGAAAGGCCATGGCGGAAAGTCGGTGTTCTGTGGCGTTGGCGAGCGCACCCGTGAGGGGAACGATCTCTATCTCGAGATGAAGGAGTCGGGCGTACTTGGCTCGACCGCCCTCATCTACGGTCAGATGAACGAGCCGCCGGGAGCACGCCTCCGCGTCGGGCTGAGTGGACTTACCGTCGCCGAGTATTTCCGTGACGTCGAAAACGCCGACGTTCTCGTTTTCATCGACAACATCTTCCGCTTCACCCAGGCCGGCTCGGAAGTCTCGGCGCTGCTCGGGCGCATGCCGAGCGCGGTGGGATATCAGCCGACGCTGGCGACGGAGATGGGCGATTTGCAGGAGCGCATCACTTCGACCAAGAACGGGTCGATCACGTCGGTGCAGGCGATCTACGTCCCTGCTGACGACATCACCGATCCGGCGCCGGCGACGGCGTTCGCGCACCTCGACGCAACCGTCGTGTTGTCACGCGCGATCACCGAGCTCGGCATCTATCCGGCGGTCGACCCTCTCGCTTCGTCCTCCCGAATCCTCGACGCGCAGTTCATCGGCGATCGTCACTATAAGGTTGCCACGGACGTTCAGCGGATTCTGCAGCGCTACAAGGAGCTGCAGGACATCATCGCGATTCTGGGAATGGACGAGCTTTCCGAAGAGGACAAGCTCGTGGTGGGACGCGCCCGCAGAATTCAGCGCTTCATGTCGCAGCCGTTTGCGGTCGCCGAGCAGTTCACCGGCATCAAGGGCCAGTACGTGAAGCTCGAGGAGACGATCTCTTCGTTCGAGCGCCTCGTCGCCGGGGAGTTCGATCAGTATCCGGAGCAAGCCTTCTTCATGCAGGGCGGCATCGACGGCGTCGTCGAGGCCGCGAAGAAGCTGTCGGCGAGCTGATGCTCAAAGTCTCGGTAATCTCGCCGGAAGCCGTGTTGTTCGAGGGGGAGACGGATTCCGTCGTCGCTCCCGCCTACGACGGCGAAGTCGGAATTCTCACCGGCCATGCGCCGTTGATGGCCTTACTGGGCGATGGCCAGCTGCGCCTGGGGACGGGCGGCGGCCGCCGCTTCAACGTCAGCGGCGGTTTCATGCAGGTCCTGAATAATCAGGTCCGCGTGGTCACGGAGAAAGCGAAGGCGTCGTAGTGTAATGAAGTTGTAAAAACTGTTTGGGATCTGAGGGCTGAGCAAAGGCTCCGCCCTCTCTCATTTGGCCGGTTTTCAGGAGTAAAGCAGTTACCGTATTGAGCCATCCTTTCGCCGCGAAGTGGGTGTCTTCCGCTAAATGCCCACTGGCGGCACGCCCCAACCTTGAGGCATAGTACTAGCTGACAGGAAGCTTTCTCTGCGATCCAACAAATACGAACGGGGGAAAACGCGCGCTCGGTTGCGTCGCGTCTCGTCTTTTGTTGACCACACACCGCGACTGTCCAAGCGACAGCAGGAGGTAACGAGGAATGATCCAGCTACGTCAGATCATGTCGTTCGCGCTCGCCGTGTTCGTTCCGGCGTTGGCGATCGCCCAGGGTACCACAGGGTCAATTACCGGCGTGGCGCGCGAGGAAGGTACGGGTCGACCACTACCGAACGCGCGTGTGACAGTCGTCGGAACCAGCATCTCGGTGCCAACGCGGGATGATGGCACTTATATCCTGCGCGAGGTACCTGCCGGAGCGCGGGAGGTCCGCGTGATCGCCCTCGGTCACGCCGCGCAACGACTCTCGGTCACGGTTCCGGCTGGCGGCTCCGCAACCCTTGACTTTGCGTTGCCGCAGGCGGCGGTCCAATTGGAGCAGGTGGTGACGACCGCAACTGGACAGCAGGGAAAAAACGAGGTCGGCAACGACATTCCGCGAATTTCAGCCTCCACGCTAAACGCGACCAAGCCTATTGCGAATATCACCGACCTCCTGAACGCCAGAGCTCCGGGCGTCAACGTTCTGGGAGGCACTCTGATCGGAACCGGGCAGCGCATCCGCATCCGCGGTGTCAACAGTCTCTCGCTCGACAACGATCCGATCGTGATTATCGACGGAATCAGGATGACGAGCTCGACCGGCGCCAGCGCGATCGGTATCGGTGGCTCCAGGCCGAGCCGTCTCAGCGACATCGATCCCAACCAGATCGAGAGCATCGAAGTCGTCAAGGGGCCGTCTGCCTCGACGCTGTACGGAACGGATGCCGCGAATGGAGTGATCGTGATCACTACCAAGCGCGGCACAGTCGGCCACCCGAAGTGGGATGCTTACATCCAACGCGGGCGATATAACGATCACAACAACTATCCGACCGCCTACACTATGTTCGGCCACAGTCCAACAGGACTGCTGACCCGGACCGATGCTACTGGTGCAGCGGCGTGCACTCTCCCGGACGTTTCGCGTGGCACGTGCATCGTCGACAGCGTCAAGTCACTCAACATCTTCGCCGAGCCGGACCTCACACCACTTGCGCCGTCTTACGAGGAGCAGTACGGAGTGGGCGTATCGGGCGGAACCGAGACGCTCCGCTATTTCCTTCAGGGCACCTACAGCGGTGATCAGGGGATGTACAAGGTTCCCAAATTCGAGATCGACCGCCTTCTCGCCAAGAATGGTTTCATTCCCGGCGAGCAGTTGCGACCCAACGCGCTGACGCGAGCGACGCTTCGGGGGAATACGAACATCCAGTTATCGCCGTTGGCTGACATCGCCGTCTCTACCGTTTTTATCTCGAGCGCGCAACGTTTGCCGCAGACAGAAAACAACACGACCGGCCTTACCTCCAGCGCGTATCGCGGGCCCGGCTACCGTGAAAACGGGTTCATCTCCGGAACTACGATCTATCGAAATGGTTACCGCGCGTTCACCCCTGGTGACATTTTCCAGGAATCGGTAACGCAGGACATCAACCGATTCATCGGAAGCATCAACCCGAACTGGCGTCCGCTGGGCTGGCTCAGCACGCGCGGCAACTTTGGGATCGACTTCACGAACCGCGTCGATGCCGACATCTGCCGACAAGGCCAATGCTCCGATTTCGGCAGTAGCCGACAGGGATTCAAGATCGACAGCAGGGCGAACACCTTTCAGTATACAGTCGACCTTAGTGCTACCGGGCAGTTCCATCTTTCTGACGCCCTATCCTCGAAGACGACTGTTGGCGGGCAGTACTTCCGCAGCAACTTCCACCGTAACGTCGCTGAAGGTGACGTGCTTCCGCCGGGCGGCACAACCGTGACCTCCGGTGCCGTACCGTTTGCGAGTGAAGCGACAACGTATATCGTGAACGCCGGGACGTTCCTTGAGCAGACGTTCTCGCTGCGCGACAGACTGTTCCTCACGGGGGCGTTCCGCGCTGACAACAACAGCACCTTCGGAACGAAGGCTACGTCGGTGATTTATCCGAAGGCGAGCCTGTCGTGGGTGTTATCGGAAGAGCCGTTCTTCCCGAAGCTTGGCTTCGTGTCTCAGCTTCGCCTCCGTACCGCGTACGGTCAGTCCGGGACTTCGCCCGGTTCGAACGACGCAATACCGTTCTTCGCGGCAGCCAACGCCAACATCGCCGACAAAGCAACCGCCGCGGTAACCTTCAGTGCCGTCGGCAACCCGGATCTGAAACCCGAGCGGGCTACCGAGGTCGAGGGGGGTCTCGACATCGACCTGTTCGACAACCGCGCATCGATCACTCTGACGGGCTATAAGAAGAGGACTCGAGATGCTCTCGTTTCGAGAGTTCTGCCGCCCTCGGCCGGTGTGTCCGCCAGCCGCTTCGAGAACATCGGAGCCGTGCAGAACAGCGGCTTCGAGTCGAGCATTCGCGCGCAGTTGATTCAGACGCGGTTGTTCGGTTTCGATGCCCAGCTCAACTACGCGACCAACAACAACAAGCTCCTCAAGCTTGGTGGCGTACCACCGATCCTACTCACCTCTGCCGGCGATATCCGTCAAATGGAAGGATATCCGTTGTTCGGTGCCTGGCCGCGGCGAATCCTCAACTTTAACGACTTCAATGGCGACGGAATTCTAACTGCCAACGAAGTCATCGTCAGCGACTCGAACATTTTTCTTGGTCGCACCTCGCCACACGTCGAGCTGTCATTCAGCCCGGGCGTAGATCTCTTCAACAACATGGTGAGAGTTACCGCGCTGCTCGATCATAAAGGTGGCTACTTCGTCAAAAACTCCAATGAGCGTATTCGCTGCGGAACGAACGTGAACTGCAGCGGTGTCGCGAACCCGCAATCGCCGCTGTGGGAACAGGCGCGAGTCGTTGCGCTGCGCGAGCATCCGGCGAGAACGGACGGGCCGTTCTGGGAGAAGGGCGACTTCACGAAGCTTCGTGAAGTTGCATTGACACTCAACGCCCCCAAGAGCTGGACGGGCGGGCGCTTTATGAGAGTCGACAGACTCAACGTGACTCTCGCCGCTCGCAATCTGGGAACGTGGACAAAGTTCACCGGAATCGATCCGGAGCTTTCGACCAGCCCCGGTGGTACGGGGGTCGACGTCGAAGTTCAGGACCCGTTCCAGGCGGTACCGCCTCCGAGACTCTATACAATTCGTTTCAACTTCGGATTCTAGACGCGCGCTAGCGCTTACCAGAGGAATTACCCATGGCAATCGTTAACCACGGCGCGCGCCTTACGCGAGTATTCTCGCTGGCGATTACCGCCGCTGTCCTTGCATCATGCAACCGGGATCGTGTGCTTACCGTCACGGATCCTGACGTCATCAATCCGTCAAACCTGGCGTCAGCCGAGGCTGCGGAAGCGCTCCGTGTTGGGGCGATTTCCCGGCTGACAGATGTCACCGCCGGTCTGATCCCCCAGGGTGGCTCGCTCGGCGAAGGAGTTTTCCAGTTCGGCGGGGCGTTGGCGGACGAATGGCGCTCCACCGACACCTTCGTACAGCGCGATCAGACTGATCAGCGCGCGATCGACGCGACCAATTCGGCGATGACGCTGATTGCTCGCAGCCTGAACCGCACCCGGGTTGCGGCAATTCAGGCGATTCCGGTGCTCAAGCAATACAAGCCGCTGAGTATCTCCGATGTGGGCCAGATGTTCTGGATTCGTGGCTGGGCGGAGATGAGCATTGCCGAGACGTTCTGCAATGGCTCGCCAATCAGCTTCCTCGATGCGAGCAACGCGATTCAATACGGGGATCCGGAGCCCAACACAAAGATCTACGAGCGTGCGCTCGCAAGCTTCGACACCGCTACCCAAAACGCGCCTGCTGGCGACGCCCGCGCGGACACCGTGAAATGGCTATCGGCAATTTCGAAGGCGAGAGTAATGTTGGATCTCGGTCAGTTCGCCCAGGCGGGCACGACCGTGACGGCGGCGAACATTCCCGACAGCTTCAAGTTCTTTACGTCGTATTCGCAGCCCACCACCGACAACCAAATCTGGGCGCTGAATAACAGCGCAGGGCGCTGGATGCCGGCCGACAACGAGGGACCGCTCGGGCTGAACATCAGGACCGCCAACGACCCTCGTGTACCAGTATGTGTGGGTGGTCAGGGAACGGCGACGACTGCGTATCCAAACAGCTGCAAGGCTTTCGATCCGAACCAGACACGCGCGACGGGCTTCGACAACCTGACCGGTTCTGGCAACTTCCTCGTACAGCTTGTCTGGCCGACACGTGAGTCCGATGTCGCAATTGTCATGGCCACTGAAGCCCACCTTATCAGGGCCGAGGCTGCACTGAGAAGCGGCGATCCCGTGGAGTTCCTGGCACGTCTGAATTTTCTGCGCGCGAACTCCGATTTGTTCAAGCAGCCGGCAACGCTGTGCCGCGCCACCGTTCAGGTTCAGGGCTGCCCGACGGTTCCGGTTGGCGGAACGCTACTCCCACCGCTCACGGATCCAGGAACGCAGGCAGGTCGTGAAGACCTGCTTTTCCGTGAGCGTGGCTTCTGGCTTTGGAGCACCGGCCATCGGCTACCCGACTTGCGCAGACTCGTGCGTCCTGTGGCGGACGGAGGGTTTGGTCGCGCGGAGAGCGCTGTCTATCCGACCGGCCCCTATTACAAGGGCGGAGTCTATGGCTCAAACAAATCGCTGGTTATTCCAACCGCCGAGGAGAACAATCCGCAATTCCACGGCTGTCTGGATCTGAATCCATAAGCTTCAACCGTACCCAGTAAAAAGGGAGTCGAAACCGGCTCCCTTTCGACTGGCGCGGCTCGGTCATCATGCTCGCCAAGCTATGAGCTTCCCTCTCTGTAGGATGATTCTTATGAAAAAAATTGGTTTGATCGGTGTTCTCGCCGTTGCTGCGTTACTCGCTTGCGACAACGAAAAGGTGGTTCAGGTTTTCAACCAGTCACAGTTCTTCGCGGTAAGAGTTGACCCACAGGCAGTGACGCTCGCGCAGGGCAGCACGCAGCAGCTGACCGTCACGGCTTTCGACGCGACGTGCATCGGAGCCAACTGCAACCCGCTCGCGCCGGGCAATGCCATCACCGTGCCGGGAACGGCAACCTTTCGGTCGACCGATACTACGGTCGCGACCGTTAGCGAAACAGGACTGGTAACGGCGAAGGCGAAAGCCGGCACCGCCAACATCATTGGCGCCCTTCAGTACCTTCCTGGCGGACAGAGCGTGCCATCGACGACACGTGCGGACACGACGCCAGTCACCGTTCTCGCAGCCGGAGCAACTCCACCCGCGGTCGCCGAGATGACGTTGACGTCATCGCGGTCGACGAACGGCGTCGGCTCGACCGACACCCTCACCATTACCTACACCGACGCTTCAGGGGCAACGGTGGCGACGCAACGCGCCGCCAGCAATCCCTCCGGAATCGGTCGCCCAGCCTTCTTCTCCAGCGATCCAACCGTCGCAACTGTTGGCGCGACAGGGATCGTCACCGGCATAAAGCAGGGTACCGCGACGATTACAGCGGTCAACACTGTCGGCGGTAGCACCAAGACCGCGACGTTCCCGATCACGATAACAGATCCAGTCAGCGGTTTCTTTGCGATCACTCCCGCGACGACCGGTGGATCCGGCATCATCTTCACCCCATCGACGCTGACTGTTTCGGCAACCGAAGCTGTAGTCGAAGGGAGACCCAACACGACGACTCGCGGCGCCGTGGTCACGTGGGGAGTATTCGGAAACGGTGTCATTACCACTCCATTCACTGATACTACGACGCCGAACAACATCGACTGCTTCAACGTGACTTTTACCGACCCGAGTGCTGCGGGAGCTGCGCCAACTGCTCCCTCGGGCTCGACAGTTCCGGCTGGAAATACAGGGAATATCGGAGCGCCGCCCACCGCTACGAACCCGCCACTCTGCAGCGTCCCGACGGGCACCAATGCGTTTGGGAAGGATGCTCAATCGAGACTGTTCACCACGCCCGGTACTTACACGTTCACCAGCACGACGAACGGAGCCACTGCCACGCTGATTGTGAAATAACGCCGCAGTAGATTACGAAGTCGCCGGTTGTGATGAACAGCCGGCGCATTGGAACTGGGAGGCTGATTGACCAAGACGCTCGGAACTTGGCTTCACGCCCTGGTCGCGATACCGTTTCTCGTCACTGCCGCGTCCGGGCAGTCAGTGCTTCTCGGCAGCGTCGTCGCGGATGGCGATCCTTCGCCTCCTCTTTCCGATGCGGAAGTCAGCATTCTGGCGCTCAACCTCACGGCTCATACAGACTCACTCGGTCAATTCTCGCTAAAGGGTATTCCGAGGGGCTCGTTCCGGATCAACATTCGACATGTGGGCTACAATGCGATTGCAATCGACGGCCGCTTCTCCGGCACCGATACGATCGCCGCTGATTTCGCCCTGATTCCTGTGGCAATAGCGCTCGACACGGTCCGTGTGCAGGGAAGCGCGCAGATTCATGGAAAATTTCTCGAGTTCGAAGACCGAAGGGCACACGGCGCCGGCGCGTTCCTGACACGGGCAGATCTCGAGAAGGAGAAGGATCGACAGCTCGGCGAAATCGTCGCGAAGCTTCCTGGAGTCCGAGTGAACCGATACGGGGCAGAGAGCGCGGTCGCGAGCTCGCGCTGGACGGGTGGCACTGGCCGTGGCGGTGACACGATGGACAGGCTGAAGGGCGCGCCGCGCGGCTGCTATGCGCAGGTTTATGTCGATAACGTGCGGGTATTCTCTGCCAACGTCGGTGAATCGCTTTTCAACATCAACTCGATTGCACCATCGACGATCCAAGGGATCGAGTATTACCCGAGCCGGGCCCAAACGCCGATTCAGTATGCAACCGGCAGGGCGGATTGCGGCACGATTCTAATCTGGACGCGAATCGAGTAAACAGTGACGGGCAGCAGCGCCCCGGCGGCAGCCATGGCTGCCGCTTCAACGTCAGCGGCGGTTTCATGCAGGTCCTGAATAATCAGGTCCACGTGGTAACGGAGAAGGCGACCGCCGCCTAATTAAGTCGGCACCGACCCATTTACCTCCCCCTTACCGGGTCATTACGGATGTAAACGGTCCGTAGACCTTGGTTGACATTGCCATTACAGGGGGTCTAGTTTCCATGCCATAGGTACACCCGAACGTCCCGGGCTGGGGACTTCGGGCTTTTGGCTTGGCATTCGTCACTCGTGAGCGTCTGCTCGCGAGACCTGTCGAATGCACCGACATAGTCGCTGAGGCGGGAGAGATCGGGCTGGATCGCTCCCTCCCTACGCGACCATCTCATCCCAGTTTCACTTTCTGCGAGGTGTCGTATGGGAATGACCAGTAAGATCTCTCGATTCCTTGCGATCGTGAGCGTGTTGGGGCTCGCCCCGGCACTTGCTCAGGCGCAAGGAACGACCATCAGTGGCCAGGTAACTGGTACTGGTGGAGCACCAGTAGTCGGCGCGAGCGTGAGTATTCCGGCGCTTCGCGTTGGCGGATTCACCGACGATCAGGGTCGGTACACGTTCACCGTACCGGCGAGCGCCAGTGGAACGACGGTGACCGTCACTGCTCGCCGTCTCGGTTATCAGCCGAGCTCAGCGTCGGTTACGCTCTCCGGCGCGCCCGTCGCTCAGAACTTCAGTCTATCGAGCGCGGCGACCGAGATTCAGGGCGTGGTCGTGACAGCGTTGGGTCAGACGCGCGAAAAGAGCACGCTCGGCACAGCACAGACTCAGCTCAGTGCCGCCGAGATCAACACAACCAGGGCGCAGAACATCGTCCAGCAGATCGAGGGCAAGGTGTCAGGTGTACAGATCACCTCCTCCGGTACTCAGGGCGGATCGACGAACATCGTCATTCGCGGCCAGAACTCCATCACCGGGAACAATCAGCCATTGTTCATCGTTGACGGCGTTCCGGTATCGAACGCAAACCGCGGTGGCGCGCCATTCGTCAGCAGCAACACGAACTTCGACTACGGCAACGCTCTCAATGACATCAACCCGGATGACATTGCATCGCTGAGCGTACTGAAGGGCCCGAATGCGGCGGCGATTTACGGATCGCGTGCAGCTAACGGCGTCATTCTGATCACGACGCGCAAAGGCGCCAACACCGGCGGCCGTCTGCGCACCGAGATCAACAGCAACCTCACCTTCGAAGGATTGCCGCTGCTACCCGATTTCCAGAACCAGTACGGTCAGGGGTCGGGAGGCGACTTCGAGTGGTTCGACGGAAATGGTGGCGGTACGAACGATTATATCGACGAGAGCTGGGGCCCGAGGCTGGATGGGCGGCTGATTTGCCAGTTTACCAGCCCCGGCGCGGGAACGGCCAACTGCCAAGCCACTCCCTGGATTGCCCACCCGGACAACGTCAAGAGCTTCTTTGAGACAGGCATCACGGCCTCGACGACAGTGGGCGTCAGCGGTGGCACTGAGAGACTCTCCGGACGTCTTTCCGCCGGTGCCGACAACATCAAGGGCGTTTTTCCGAATAACGTATTCCAGCGGCGCACCGTGAATCTCAGCGGAACGTTCCGCGCGAGTGACAGACTAACGGCCGATGGTAGCGCGCAGTACATCAAGAACTCGGGACGAAATCGCCCCGGAGTCGGCTACTCAGGCCGTAATCCGCTACAGTCGATGTTCAATTGGTTTGGGCGTCAGGTCGACCTCGAGGCGCTCAGAGACTGGACGAAAGGCGGTGCGTCGAACGGTGGTCCTGGTACGCGTGAGTTCAACTGGAACTACAGCTACCACAACAATCCGTTCTGGCAGATGTTCGAGAATCCGCAGCTGGATGATCGCGATCGCCTGATCGGGTCGGTCTCCGTGAATTACAAGCTCGCTGAAGGAGTGAACGCAAACCTTCAGACGGGTTCGGACATATATCGGATGGGGATCCAGCAGGATTATGCGCGTGGCGCCGAGGAATTCGTCAATACGGCGTATGCTGGTGGTTTCCGATTCGTCAACGACTACAGAAACGACAACAACAGCGGTGTGACGCTGACTGCCAATCGGCGTCTCTCGAATTGGCTCGAGCTGAACGCAGTGGCCGGCGGCGGCCTGCGTCATGAGTACTACAACACGAACAGCCAGCAGACGACGGGTCTTCTCGTACCTTTCGTCTACAACCCAGCCAATGCTGCGATCGCGCCGTCGATCGACCAGACGATTCAGCGTCGGCAGGTGAACAGCCTTTACGGATCGGCGGCGTTCACAATCAGGCAGTGGTGGACAGTCGAAGGAACTGCCCGTAACGACTGGTCATCGACGCTGCCGGTTGGGCAAAACTCGTATTTCTATCCGTCGGTCAACACATCGATAATTGTGACGGATGCTATTCCGGCGCTTCAGGGCAGCTTCCTCAACACTCTGAAGTTGCGCGCGGCGACTGCACGCGTGGGCAGCGATGCACCGGTCTATTCGCTGGTGCCGGTCTTCCTCGGCGTCTCTCAGAGATTCAACGGGCAGCCGCAGTTCAGTATGGACACTAGATTGGCGAACGCCAATCTGAAACCGGAGATAACGCACTCCGACGAAGTTGGTGCGGAGATGGCGCTCTTCGGCAATCGCATGATCTTCGACGCCAGCTTGTACAAAAAGTCGACCCGGAACCAGATCTTCGACGTTGAAATCTCGGGCGCGAGCGGCTTCGACAAGAAGTGGGTCAACGCTGGAGAGATCAGCAACAAGGGATTTGAGTCGCTGTTGACTCTGAACCTGCTGCAGGGAACTAACGCGTCGTGGACAACGACCTTCAACTTTGCTCGTAACGTCAGCAAGGTCGTGGATCTGGCTCCCGGCGTTGACGCTATCCGGTTGGCAAGCGGTGGGTTTGGCGATGTCGTAGTCGAAGCGCGGAAGGGCGAGCCGTACGGCGCTATCCGCGGTTACAGAGAAGCGCGCGATGCCAACGGTAAGGTTCTCACCTCCGGCGGCTTGCCGGTCCTGGAGTCCGATCTATCCGTGCTGGGTAATATCCAGCCGAAATGGACCGGTGGATGGGCCAACCAGTTCAGTGTCGGTAACTGGTCGCTGAACACGCTGCTAGATATCAAACACGGCGGCCAGCTCTATAGCGTCACCAACATGTTCGGTGAGTACGCCGGCGTGCTGGCGAACACGGTAAACGGCCGCCAGAACGACTGGAACGACCCAGGCATCGTCGTCGACGGAACAGACCAGGACACCGGTCAGCCGAACACCACGAACGTCACGGCTGAAGAGTTCTACCACAACACGTTCTCTGACACCGAACGGTTCGTGTACGACGCTGGCTACGTAAAACTTCGTGAGGTGAGGCTGTCGTATAACCTGCCCACGAGCATGGCAAACAAGATTCTGGGCGCCAGCGAAGCGAGCATTGCATTCACAGGGCGGAATCTCAAGATGTGGAAGAATGTGCCGAACATTGACCCTGAGTTCGCGTACAGCAGCCGGAACGACCAGGGGATCGAAGTGAACATGTCGCCGAATCCACGCAGCTTCGGCATCAATTTCCGCATCGTTCCGTGACCCACCCAACTGGAGCTAATAGGACAATGAAGCATAAAAACTCTAGACTCACCTACCGAGGCTTGTGGGTGGCGTTCGGCGCTGTTCTTGTCGCCGGCGCCGGGGCGTGCAACGCCGACAAGCTGACGCGACTCAACACCGACCCGAACAACCCGACTTCGGCACCGCCGCAGCCGGTGTTCACTTATGCGACGCGCATTGCGATGCAGCGATGGTTCGGGAGTAATCCAACCAACATGCGCGGCCCGGTTCTGACCGCGCAGCACCTTGCCCAGGTTCAGTATCCGGACGAAGACCAGTATCTGCGTCTTAACGGAACTGTTACCGACGCAAGCTTCGTCAACGCTTATTCGCAGGAGCTGAAGAACTTCCAGGCTGTCATCGATGCCGGAAAACTGGATGGGCAGCCGATGCTCTGGGGCCCGGCGCAGGTGATGCGCAGTCTGATTTTCGGTTACATCACCGATGTCTGGGGCGATGTTCCCTACTCGCAGGCTCTCAAGGGCGACGGCGCGGATGCGATACTGCAACCCGCGTATGACGCTCAAAAGGATATCTACACCGGCCTGTTCAAGGACCTAACTGAAGCAGTAGCCGGGATGGCCGGACCACCGGCTCCGACAAGC
>Ga0114129_10008584_pt1 | contig 14567 bp, 17 predicted proteins | sample RhiMetdeltSRZDD1_FD_80071 | JGI IMG/M metagenome (GOLD analysis project Ga0114129, IMG submission 80071) | Populus rhizosphere microbial communities from Tennessee, USA - Rhizosphere MetaG P. deltoides SRZDD1 (version 2) (version 2) | ecosystem: Host-associated > Plants > Roots > Rhizosphere >... | reverse complement strand
CTTTTCTCGGTGACGACAGGCCGGACGATGGTCTGGTGGAGCGCCGGCATCTCAGTCCCCCTTCTTCTTGGGCGCGGGCTTCTTGGCGCCACCCCTGGCCGACGCTTTCTTGGCCTTGCCCTTCGGGCCGGCCTTGGCTTTGGCCTTGGGGGCGGCCTTCGCCTTGGGCGCCTGTTTCCTGGCCGGAGCCTTGGCGGGCGCCGCCGCCTTCTTGGCTGTTCGCTTCTTCGGGCGAGGCGTTACCGCGGTCTCGGGCTCGGGCAGATCGCCCTCGGGAACGATGCCCGTGATCGCGCCCTCTTCCACCACGACGACGTCCGACCAGAGCACGTCGTACGCCGAGGCGTCGGCGTAGCGCATCACCTCGACCCGGGGAAGATTGCGCCCGCTCAAATACGCATTCGGGTTGTGGGTGGCCGTGAGCACCAGAACCTTGCGGTCTTCCACCCCGAGCTTGGCCAGGAGCTCAGCCATCTGCCGGGTCTTGGGCGTACTGAATGCCAGTCGCTCGATCACCTGAAGTCCCGCCTCTCGGGCCCGCGCGTTGAGCGCAGAGCGGCGGGCGAGCTGCTTCACCTTGCGGGGCAGCTCAGTGGTGTATTGCCGCGGGTGCGGACCGAACACGATGCCGCCGCCGCGCCAATGGGGAGCGCGGGTCGAGCCCTGCCGGGCCCGTCCGGTGCCCTTCTGTTTCCAGGGCTTCTGATTGCCGCCGGACACGAAGCTCCGGCTCTTGGTCTGGTGCGTGCCCTGGCGCTGATTGTTCAGGAACGCCCGCACAGCCTGGTGCATGACGTGCTCGTGCACCGTACCGTCGAAGTAATCGGCCGGGAGCGCGAAGGCGCTCGAGTTACGGGCGCCGGCAGCGGAAAAGTGCGGTGCCTCAAACATGGCGGCTTGCGCCTCCCTGCTTCGCCACGGTCACGATGCCGTTCCTGGCGCCGGGGATTGCGCCGCGCACGAACAGGAGGTTCCGCTCGGCGTCGATCTTCACCACGCGGAGGCCCAGCTCGGTGTGGCGCGCCGCGCCCATGTGACCCGGCATCTTCTTACCCTTGATGACCCGCGACGGGTCAGTGCCCGGGCTGATCGAGCCCGGCTTCCGGTGCCGAGTGTTGCCGTGGCTCGCCGGCCCGCCGCCGAAGCCGTGGCGATGGACCACACCCTGGAAACCGCGACCTTTGGTCGTGCCGGTCACCTTGACCAGCTCGCCCGCGGCGAAGATGTCCACCTTCACCTGCGAGCCGAGCGCCGGTGCCTCGCCGCCGTTCACCGGAAACATCCGGAGGACGCGAGGCGCGGCATCGAGCCCTGCCTTCTTGGCGTGACCGATCTCGGCCCTGGTGGTCGTCTTGTCCCGCCGGGCGCCGAATCCCAACTGAACTCCACCCTCCCGCACCTGCACCACATGGCACGGCCCAGCTTCGATCACGGTGACCGGCACGGCGGTGCCGTCCTCCGTGAAGACGCGGGTCATGCCCAGCTTCCGGCCGATCAATCCTGTGCTCATCACTACTCGACCTTGATCTCCACGTCGACGCCCGCCGGCAGGTCCAGCTTGGTGAGCGCGTCCATGGTCTGGGGCCGCGAGTCGTTGATGTCGAGCAGACGCTTGTGGGTGCGCAGCTCGAACTGCTCGCGGCTCTTCTTGTCGATGTGCGGGCTCCGCAACACCGTCCACCGCTCGGTCTTGACCGGAAGCGGGATCGGTCCGGACACTTGCGCCCCGGTCTTTTCCGCGGTGCGGACGATGTCCGCCGCGGCCTGATCCAGGACGACGTGGTCGAACGCCTTGAGACGGATGCGGATTCTTTGGGCCATAGATCTCTCGTTCAGACTGAGTGCTATCAGCTACTTGAGAATCTTTGTCACCACTCCGGCGCCTACCGTCCGCCCACCCTCACGGATGGCGAAGCGAAGGCCTTCATCCATGGCAATCGGCGTGATCAGCTCGATCTCCATCTGGATGTTGTCGCCCGGCATCACCATTTCGACGCCCGCCGGCAACTCGACCGAGCCGGTCACGTCCGTGGTCCGGAAGTAAAACTGCGGCCGGTAACCCTTGAAGAACGGGGTGTGCCGCCCGCCCTCTTCCTTGGTGAGGACGTACACCTCAGCCTGGAACTTGGTGTGCGGGGTGATGCTGCCGGGTTTGGCCAGCACCATGCCGCGCTCGATCTCGTTCTTTTCGACGCCGCGCAGGAGGAGCCCGACGTTGTCGCCCGCCTCACCCCAGTCGAGCGACTTGCGGAACGTTTCGACGCTGGTGACCACGGTCTTTTTCTCGGCCAAGAAGCCCACCAGCTGCACCTCTTCGCCACCCTTGATCTTGCCGCGCTCGACGCGTCCCGTGGCCACGGTGCCGCGGCCGGTGATCGAGAAGACGTCTTCCACCGGCATGATGAAGGGCTTATCGACCTCGCGTACCGGCTCGGGGATAAACGTGTCCAGCGCGGTGTAGAGCTCTTCGATCTTGGGGACCCACTCCTTGTCGCCCTCGATCGCCTTCGAAGCGGAGCCCCGAATGACCGGCGTGTCGTCGCCCGGGAACTCGTACTGGCTCAGCAGCTCGCGGACTTCGAGCTCGACCAGGTCGAGCAGCTCGGCGTCATCGACCAAGTCGCACTTGTTCAGGAACACGACGATCGACGGCACGTTCACCTGACGCGCGAGCAGGATGTGCTCGCGGGTCTGCGGCATCGGGCCGTCGGTCGCGCTCACCACCAGGATGGCGCCGTCCATCTGCGCCGCGCCGGTGATCATGTTCTTCACGTAGTCGGCGTGGCCCGGGCAGTCCACATGGGCGTAGTGCCGCTTCGGCGTCTCGTACTCAACATGGCTGGTCGCGATCGTGAGGATCTTGCTCGCATCGCGACGTCCCTGGGCTTCGGACGCCTTCGCCACTTCGTCATAGGAGACGTACTTCGTCCCCCACCCCTTTTCCGCCGACACCTTCGTCAGGGCCGCGGTCAGGGTCGTCTTGCCGTGGTCCACGTGTCCGATAGTGCCTACGTTCACGTGGGGCTTCGTCCGCTCGAATTTCGCCTTGGCCATTGTGAAAGGCTCCCGTTTGGTCTACCTAGCGTCAGTCGCCTGCTATCAGCTATCAGCTATCAGCTATCAGTCAGCTCCCGGCTGCCAGGGCTCTCCGATCACCGGAGCCGCTGATAGCTGATAGCTGATAGCTGATAGCTTCCTACCCCTTCTGCTTCGAAATGATTCCGTCCGCGATGTTCTTCGGCACTTCCTCGTAATGATCGAACTGCATCGAGTACACCGCGCGGCCCTGTGTCATGCTGCGGAGCTGCGTGGAATACCCGAACATCTCGCCTAGCGGCACGTCGGCCGCGACCACCTGCGCATCGCCGCGCTGGGTCATACCGCCAACCTTGCCCCGGCGGCTCGAGAGGTCGCCGATCACGTCGCCCAGGAAATCGGCCGGCGTCACGACTTCGACCTCCATGACCGGCTCCAGCAGCACCGGGTGCGCCTGCCGAGCGGCTTCCTTGACCGCCATCGATCCGGCGATCTTGAACGCCATCTCCGAGCTGTCCACGTCGTGGTAGCTGCCGAAGACCAGGCTCGCCTTGACGTCCACCAACGGGTGCCCGGCGAGCACGCCGCCCTCGAGCGCTTCCCGGATGCCGGCCTCGACCGGCTTGATGTACTCCCGGGGAATCACGCCACCCACGATCTTGTCCTCGAACAGGAATCCGGAACCTGCCGGCGCCGGCTCGAGATCGATGACCACGTGGCCGTACTGTCCCTTGCCGCCGGACTGCCGGATGAACTTCCCTTCCACGCCGGCCACCTTCTTCCGGATGGTCTCGCGATAGGCCACCTGCGGGCGGCCGACGTTGGCCTCGACCTTGAACTCCCGCTTCATCCGTTCGACGATGATCTCCAGATGCAGCTCACCCATGCCGGCGATGATGGTCTGACCGGTCTCCTGGTCGCTCCGCACCCGGAACGTCGGATCCTCCTCCGCCAGCTTCTGCATCGCGATGCCCAGCTTGTCCTGGTCGGCCTTGCTCTTCGGCTCGATCGCAACGTCGATGACTGGATTGGGGAACTTCATTGCCTCCAGGATCACCGGCTTGTTCTCGTCGGACAGCGTGTCGCCGGTGCGGGTCTCCTTGAGACCGATCGCAGCCGCGATGTCGCCCGCGAGCACATCTTCGATCTCGTCCCGCTTGTTGGCGTGCATCTGTAGCAGCCGCCCGATCCGCTCCCGCTTGTCCTTGGTGCTGTTGTAGACGTAGCTCCCGGCCTTGAGCGATCCCGAGTACACCCGGAAGTACGTCAGTCGGCCCACGTAGGGGTCTGTCATGATCTTGAACGCCAGGGCGGAGAACGGCTCGGTGTCCGACGCACAGCGCTCCACGTGCGTATCGTCGTGCAGCGGCAGATGCCCCTGCACCGGCGGGATGTCGAGCGGGCTCGGCAGGAAGTCGATCACGGCATCCAGCAGCGCCTGCACGCCCTTGTTCTTGAACGACGCCCCACAAAGAACCGGCACGAACCCATGCTTGATCGTGGCGTTCCTGATGGCCCCGACGATCTCCTCGACCGTCAGCTCCTCGCCGGCCAGATACTTCTCCAGCAGAGCGTCCTCGTGCTCCACCGCGGCCTCGACCAGCTCGTGACGGGCCTGCTCCACCTTCTCCCGGTACGACTCGGGAATCGGCATCTCGGTGTAGGTCTTGCCCAGCGTCTCTTCGTCGAAGACCACCTCGACCCGGCGCAGCAGGTCGATATGCCCCGTGAACAGCTCCCCGGACCCCACCGGGAGCTGGATCGGGAACGCCTTCTTGGTCAGGCGGTCGCGGATCATGGCGAGACAGCGATCGAAGTCGGCGCCGACCCGGTCCATCTTGTTCGCGAAGATCATCCGCGGCACGCCGTACCGGTCGGCCTGACGCCACACGGTCTCAGTCTGCGGCTCGACTCCGGCGACGGAGTCCAACAACGTGACGGCCCCGTCCAGCACTCGGAGCGAGCGCTCGACTTCTACCGTGAAGTCCACGTGACCCGGCGTATCGATGATGTTGATCCGGTGCTGGGTACCGTTCCGGACCCAGAAACAGGTCGTTGCGGCAGAGGTGATCGTGATGCCGCGCTCCTGCTCCTGCTCCATCCAGTCCATGGTGGCCGCGCCCTCATGGACCTCGCCGATCTTGTAGTTCTTCCCCGTGTAGTAGAGGATGCGCTCGGTCGTAGTCGTCTTCCCGGCATCGATGTGCGCCATGATGCCGATGTTCCGATACCGTTCGAGCGGGGTCTCACGTGCCATGGACGAGATCTCGGTCAGCCGGTCTCTCTCTGCCGGCAGTCTAATTCAGCGAAAAAGCGGGGCGACCGTACCGGATCGGTATCCGGTGGTATCGCTCCGCGCGCATCCGGGCTCTCGCCCTGGACGAGGATCCTTCGAGGACCCTACGCGTTGTCGTCGGAGGACCAGAGGTGGCGGCTGGCGGCCGTCACGTGACCCGATGTTGCTACCGCCACTTTGGGAGGTCGAAAAGGCCCGAAATGCCGGAGCCGGGCAAAGATAGCGGAATGATGCGGGATGTCAACAGGACAGAAGAACGGGGAACGGGAGAAGGGGGAAAGGGATGGCGAGAGGGGCCAACGCGCCCTGGGGGAGGCTGGGGTTGGCGGGGCACGGCCAGCCTCCCCCAGGGCGCGTTGGCCCCTCTCGCGAAACCGACTACCAGCGGTAGTGCGCGAACGCCCGGTTGGCCTCAGCCATCCGGTGCGTGTCTTCCTTCTTCTTGATCGTGTTGCCTTCGCCTTTGGAAGCCAGGATCAGCTCGGCCGCGAGCCGCTCTGCCATGGTCTTCTCGGTCCGCGCGCGGGAGAACTGGATCAGCCATCGCATAGCGAGCGCGGTGCGCCGGTCGGGGCGGACTTCGACGGGAACCTGGAGCGATGCACCGCCGACGCGGCGGCTCTTCACCTCGAGCATGGGCTTCGCGTTGTTCACGGCCTGCTTGAACACGGCGACGCCCGGCTGACCGGTGCGCTCCTCGATCAGATCCATGGCCTTGTAAAACAATCCCTCGGCCAGGCTCTTCTTTCCTTGGTACATCAGATTGTTGACGAACTTGGAGACTGTCTGGCTGTCGTACCGCGGGTCGGGCGGGACGGGACGCTTGATCGACTTGGAGCGCCGACTCACTTGGCGCCTCCCTTGCCCGCGGCCTTGGGCCGCTTGGCGCCGTACTTCGAACGGCCCTGCCGCCGATCGTTCACGCCCGCGGCGTCGAGCGTGCCGCGCACGATGTGATAACGCACCCCAGGCAGATCCTTTACGCGGCCACCGCGAATGAGCACGATCGAGTGTTCCTGCAGATTGTGCCCTTCGCCCGGGATATAGGCGGTAACTTCGAACCCGTTTGTGAGCCGAACACGCGCCACCTTACGGAGGGCCGAGTTGGGCTTCTTGGGCGTGGTGGTGTACACCCGTGTGCAGACGCCCCTCTTCTGGGGGTTGCTCTTGAGCGCGGGTGCCTTGTCCTTGGCGAGCACGTCCCGCCGGCCGGTGTGGATCAGCTGGTTGATTGTCGGCATCTGCCCTGCTGTTGGTTCGGTTGATCCCGGACGCGATCCGGGAAAGAGGTGCAAGTGTAGCGACGGTGCGTAGGTAGGTCAAGCAGTCGTGGCCACCACACTGGCTGCAGCGTGGCCGTCCGTGTGAGTGATGCTGATGTCCCAGCGACCGATGCCAAGCCCATCAGCTATCGCCTTGCATTTGCCTCGGAGTGTGACCTCGGGTTTACCAGACGGGAGCCGCTTCACGTCGATGTCGGTCCACGAGACGCCTCGCGCCCATCCCGTGCCGAGGGCTTTCATGACGGCTTCTTTTGCGGCAAACCGGCCGGCCAGAAACTGAACCCTGAGCGGTCCGGTGCCAGCCTGCGTCTGCTCACCTTGGGTAAAGATTCGATTGGCGAACCGCTCACCGTGACGATCGAGAGCCGAGCGAATGCGCTCGACCTCGACCAGGTCAACGCCGTGGCCGACGATGGTCATCCTGGCAATCTAGCGAACGGTGGCCTGCTGGTTGCACGGCACCAACCGACATACCTTGCAGCGCCTTCAAAATCGGGTAATTCGACGCGAAAACCCCTGCTTCGTGAGGCTAGCATGTTGCGTCTTCGCAGCATCTCCGTTGCGGTTCTCGCGGGCGCGGTCGCTCTCGGCTGTTCCGACAGCAACCAGCCCGTTGGCCCCAGCGACCAATCCGATAACTCTTCTTCCGAGCCCGCGATGCGGGCTGCCGCGCAAACTGGCGCCGACGATCCTATTGCGCTTGCCAAGAGCGTTCCCGGATTCGGCGGGTTCTTCATAGACGAGCAGGGCACACCCACGATCTATCTCAAGGACACCGGCAAACGAGCTGCCGCCGAGCAGGCGCTTTCACCGTGGTTAGGGAGTCATGGTGTCCGGGGAGCCCAGATGAAGGTCCTGCACGCCGACTTCGATTGGGCTGACCTGGAGCGCTGGCATGCAAAGGGCTCTCCGGCCGCCCTGGCCGTGAAGGGCGCCGTGTTTGCGGGCGCCGACCACGCGACCAATCGCCTCCGGATCGGAATCGAGCGGGGCGCCTCGGCTGGCGAAGTTCGGCAGGCGCTGACCCGGCTGGGCATCCCTGCTTCGGCTGTAACGGTGGAGGTAACTGAGCCCGTGGTTCGCCTGGCCACACTTCAGGAAAGCGTCCGCCCGGTGATCGCAGGCGTGCAGATCAACTTCCCCGGGTTCCTCTGCTCGATCGGATTCAACGCGACGCGGAGTGGCACAAGCGGCTTCGTCACCGCGTCACACTGCACCAACACTCAGGGCGGCACCGAAAACACTCCCTACTGGCAGCCACTTCAGAGCACAAGTCCCACCCAGATCGCTACCGAGGCGGTTGATCCGGTGTACACCAGCGGTGGCTCCTGTCCCGCCGGACGGCTTTGTCGGAGCAGCGATGCCTCGTTTGCTCGGTACATAAACAACACTCAGAACACGTTGGGCAGGATCGCCCGCACCTCGAGCACCAGGAAGCAGGATCTTACCATCATCGGGAACTGGACCATTACGGCCGATGCTCCGTCCGCCTGCATAGCGGTCGGTACGATCGTCAATAAGGTCGGACGGACTACCGGCTGGAGTCAGGGACGGGTGACCGCTACGTGCGTCGACGTCAACGTGGGCGGGACCAATATCACGCAGCTCCGTCAGACGCTCGTTCAGGCTACGGTTGGCGCAGGCGACAGCGGCTCCGACGTGTTCGCCATCAACAGTGGGACCAACGTGACGCTCGAAGGCGTCCTTTGGGGTGGCTCCGGAAGCCACACCTTCGTTTTCAGTCCGTTGGCGAATGTGAAGCAGGAGCTGGGTGCCCTGACGACCCACTGACCTCATACGGCCGCCGGGCTCGTCCCGGCGGCCGTTGCCGAGTCCCGCGTGTGTTGTATTCACTCCTTCTCGCCGCAGCCCTCGTCACCGATTCCATGACGCTCGATGTTTCTGTGCCGCACAACGTGCGAGCCGGTGAACCGGTCGCCCTAGCCATCCATCTAACGAACAGCGGCACGGCGCCCATGACTCTGTATCTGCGGGGACGCCCCGCTGCTTTCGACCTGATCGTTACGGACACTCGCGGGAAAATCGTCTGGCGCAGGCTCGAGAACGCTGTCACCTCGATGGCGCTTCAGGTTCGTGAGCTGGCCGCGGGTGAATCGCTGACTTTCGAAGACGTCTGGTCGCAACGAACGAACGCGGGCGCTGTCGTGCAACCGGGAGAGTACCGGGTAAAGGGTCAGCTACTCACAGACACCGACACACCACTTGAGACGCCTCTCCGCTCGTTCCGCATCACCCCCTGACTGCAAGAGTTTGCACCTGCCGCAGAGCCTTTCCCCCCTGTAGCGCACCCTCCATCCGGCCTGCATCTTAGCGCGGGCAGGGAGAAGCCGGCGGTCACCCGGCTCAAACATCATCGTTACAAACCAGCTTCTCCCCCGAATCCGGGGGGTCGAGATGGTGCACCCATTTTCGACTGCCCGGCCACACGTGTTTCCCCCTACAAAGGAGGCAGTCATGCGTAGCGCTCGCTCGCGGCACCACACCCGGTTGCTCGCGCTCGGTACGGTCCCGCTCGCCCTGCTCGCGCTCGGGTGCGGCTCCGACAGCAGCACCGGTCCCAACAGTCAGGCGGCGCACAACCTCAAAGGACTTCCGTCCTTTAGTGATGTCCGGACGGCGCTGAAGCAGGTTGTGGCCGAGCAGAACGGCGGCCTGGGATTTAACATGTGGGCGACGATCATCGATCGAGCGGGCGTGGTGCAGGTGGTCGCCTTCAGCGGCGATTCGCCAGTCGATCAGTGGCCGGGAAGCCGGGTGATCTCGGCACAGAAGGCGAATACGGCCAATTCGTTCAGTCTGACCGCCTTCGCTCTCTCCACCGCCAACTTGTATGCCGCCGTCCAGCCGGGAGGCAGCCTCTTCGGGCTCCAGGAGAGCAACCCGGTGGATCCGACCACCGCCTACGATGGGAACATCCAGAATTTCGGAACAGCTCATGATCCGCTGGTGGGCAACCGGCTGGGCGGTGTAAACGTGTTCGGCGGTGGTCTCGCACTCTATGCGCCGGACGGATCATTGATAGGCGCGCTGGGAGTCAGCGGCGATGCCTCATGCGCCGACCACATCATCGGATGGAAACTCCGTCACAATCTGGGGCTCGACTTCGTGCCGGCGGGCGTTGCAACCGGCGGCTTCAATGCCAACCCCAACAACCAGAACGGTAGTACCGACAATATCATTTTCGATCTCACGGCCGATGATAAGAGCCCGAGCGGGTTCGGTCATCCCGTTTGCGACAACCCCCCACCGGCAGATGTGAACAATCCACCCGCGGGCACGATGACCTTCATCGCGCAGCATCTGCCGCAAACCCACCCGATTCGGCAGGTCGTGCCCTGACTCTCACGCGTACCTCCGGGCTCTCGTTCTTGGAGCCCGGAGGCTCTGCCCGCGCACTTCCCATTACCGCCACGCCGCCCCTCAGATGTAGCTTCCCCTCATGTCCGAACCCGGTGCTGCGGCGCTTTCGGTCCGCGGCCTTCGTAAAGCGTACAAGGACGTTGTGGCAGTTGATGGCCTCGACCTCGAGGTTCGCCCGGGCGAATGCTTCGGCCTGCTCGGCCCCAACGGGGCAGGCAAGACCACGACGGTCGAGATCTGCGAGGGCTTGACGAGTGCGGACAGCGGCGACGTCGTCGTGCTGGGCCGCCGCTGGGGCCGAGACGATCGGGAACTGCGGCAGTTGCTCGGGATCTCCCTTCAGGAAACTCAATTTTCCGAAAAGCTCACCGTGCTGGAGACGGTGCGGCTCTTTCGCAGCTTCTATGCTCGAGGCCCGGAGCCGGAAGCCGTCATCCGCATGGTTCAGCTCGACGAAAAGTCGAGCGGCCGAGTGGGCCAGCTCTCCGGCGGGCAGAAGCAGCGCCTCGCCCTGGCATGCGCGTTGGTCGGCGCGCCCGAGCTGCTCTTCCTCGATGAGCCAACCACGGGGCTCGATCCGCAGTCGCGCCGCCAGCTCTGGGAGCTGATCGACGAGTTCCGCGCGGCGGGCCGTTCCATCCTGCTGACCACCCACTATATGGAAGAGGCGGAGCGGCTCTGCGACCGTGTCGCGGTCATGGACCACGGCAAGGTCATCGCTCTGGGCACTCCTCGCGAGCTGATTGCGTCGCTCGAGGCTGAGCACGTGCTCGAGTTTGCCGTGGGCGAAGGCGCTGCAGTCGACGCCGCCACACTGCGTGCGATCGAGGGCGTCTGCTCCGCCGCCAGGCGAGACGGCACCTGGCAGCTGCAGGTGACAGAGCTGCACCGGGCCATGCCGGCCCTTCTCGCAGAGCTCCGGCGCGAAGGAGCTCAGCTGACCGAGCTGCGGACCCATTCGCCGACTCTGGAGGACGTTTTCGTGTCGCTGACCGGCCGGCACTTGAGAGATGACTGACGTCGCCGGCCACCCGCCGCTGACTGGCCGGCACAGACACCCGCTGGCGCAGCTCACCCTGGTCCGGTACCTCGAATTCGTTCGAGAGCCGGAAGCGGTCTTCTGGGTGTTCATCTTTCCGGTACTGCTCGCCGCCGGTCTTGGCATTGCCTTCCGCAGCCGTCCGAGCGAGCGCACTGCCATCGCGATCCCGCGGTCGATTCCTCACGCGGAGCATGTCGCGGAAGCCTTGCGTCGGGACGATCGCCTGGCCGTCCGCGTGCTGGATGATTCAGTCGCGACGCAGGCGCTGCGTATCGGCGACGTTGCGCTCATGCTGGCCACGGGAAGTGGCAACAAGATCGAGTATCGCTACGATGATCGGCGACCGGAAAGCCGGACTGCGCGCCTGATCGTAGACGATGCGCTCCAGCGAGCCGCGGGGCGCAGCGATCCGATTCCGGTGTCCGATCGCCACGTGAGCGAACCCGGTTCCCGCTATATCGACTTCGTTGTACCGGGGCTTCTGGGAATGAATCTGATGGGAAGTGGGATCTGGGGGATCGGGTTCGCGATTGTGGACGCGCGCCGCAAGCGGCTGCTCAAGCGGCTCATTGCAACCCCAATGTCCCGATCCCAGTATCTCGCCTCGTTTGTGCTGTCTCGCCTCACCTGGCTCGTCCTCGAGGTCGGCCTCCTGCTCGGCTTCGCCGTGTTGGTGTTTGGGGTGCCGGTCCGAGGGTCGTTGCTCGAACTGACGGTTATCTGCCTCCTGTCCGCGCTCTCGTTTGCGTCGATCGGACTCCTGCTGGCGTCCCGCGCTCGCACGGTGGAAGGTGTTTCCGGGCTGATGAACCTGGTGATGCTCCCGATGTGGATCCTTTCGGGCGTCTTCTTCTCGTCGTCACGCTTCCCCGACGTGATTCAGCCGCTCATTCGGGCACTGCCCCTCACGGCTGTCATCAATGCGCTCCGGGCCACGATGCTCCAGGGCGCACCATTTCAGGGGGTTGCCCTGGAGCTGGCCATTATCACCGTTTGGCTCGTCGTCAGCTTTCCCCTCGCGCTCCGGATGTTTCGCTGGAAATAGCCTTGCTAACGCCCCAACAGCGCTGCTTCGCCAGCTGATCTCCGATGCAGCGCCGGCTCGGCCGTGAGCTCGACGCGAACGCCGGATGCAACTCCGAGCAGACCGCGCTCAGCTGGTGTAGCCGTACCGTCATCCGGTCGCACTTCCAGATTCCCGAAACTACTTGAGCTGGTAGGACTGCCCAGCAGTGCCCGTGTCCCTGCCGAGGCGTCGGCGGCCTGTGCCTGAGCGCTTGCGGGGTTGGTGAGGAGCGCCGTCACGCTGAGGGCGCCTGCGACCGCGAGCCATCTGATGATCATTGCACCTCCCGTGGAAACCGCCCGCCGCCGAGCGCGGCGGGATCACGGGCTTCAACGACGCGTCCACGGTTCGGGTTCCCGGCTCCGCCACATTGCCCTCACCGGGCCCGGCTATCGCTCTGCATGACCCCAAACGTGTTCCCCTCGGGATCGGTGCAATACGCCAGCCAGCCCACGCCCGGAATCGCCATCTTGGGCACGGCCACCTTGCCGCCTGCGCTTTCCGCCTTGCGGACGAATTCATCGCAGGAGGAGACGTCCACGGTGTTTACGGTCCCCTGACCGGGATACGCGCGGGGAAGAAGTCCGCCGTCGATGCCGGTGCCGGTCCCGGTGCGCACGAGCCAGTACGGCATCGGCCCGTCCCACTTCTGGAACTCCCAGCCGAAGACCTTTTGGTAGAACTCTATGGCCCGCTCGGGGCTATCGGCCGGAATCTCGAAATGGATGGGCCGGGGCATGGTTCCTCCTGTGACGCAGGGTTGAGTTGACTCAGGATCGTTGAGCGACGGGTCGCCCGAATCGCTGGGTAGCGTATCCCACGATGAGACCGACAATCGAGCCGGGGATCATGATCTCCCAGATGTAGCGCTTGCCTGTGACGGGATCGGCGTGCAGCGCAATCGGGAGTGCGAGCAACGCGGCGATCACGGTGCCGATCAGAATGCCGGCCGTCAGATTGTTCACCTTGCGTGCGACGAAGCCGATCAGAAGTCCCGCCAGAAGCCCCTTGCCCGTCGAGCCAATGACAATGCCCACGATCTCCGGTCGAACCTCGGGTGCGGAGATGAGGGCCGTCAGTCCGTCGAGAGCACCAAGGGCGCCGCCGAGCAGCAGACCGAGCACGGGCTTGTTCACAAACGCCTCCGGATTGAGGACGCGGGATCGCGAAGCTCTCTGCAGTTCTATTACCCGTCGGGATGGAATCCTTTAAACAGGTCCGGTACTAGAGTCCCCGCAGCACGAGAAACAGCAGGCGAACCGCCAGATAGGTAAGGATGAGGATGATGGCGGTCTGGTACTTCCGGAACACCCGGCCAACCCGTTCGCCCAAGCCCTCCCGATACGCCTCGACCGGGAGCGCGTCGAGAAACCTGGTGAGATCGAAGGCCAGCTCGGCGGCGGAGGCGTAACGTCCCGCCGGATCGGGCGACGAAGCCCGGCTCCAGATGGCCTGCAGGGGGCGCGGCACCGGGCCCGCATGAATGTCGGCGCCGGCGACGGCGCGCAGGATCGCGCCGAGCGCATAGACATCGGTTCGACCGTCGACTTGTGCGGAAAGCCCCTGAGCCTGTTCCGGAGCCATGAACCCGGGAGTTCCGAGGACAACGCCGGGCGCGGTATCCTCCTTCGAAGTCGCGACCGCCAGGCCGGCAATTGATGGCCCATCCTGCTCGGCCACTCCGCGCACTCGCGCAATCCCCCAGTCCAGGACCAGCACCTCGCCGAAACTGCCGACCATAATGTTGGACGGCTTGAGATCGCGATGGATGACGCCGTGGGCGTGGGCGAACCCGACTGTTTCGCAGACGCGCAGCATGACCCGCAGGACATCCGTGCGACTGCTTCCCCGGGCAAAATCGTGCAGCCGCTCTCCTCGTATCAACTTCATCACGTAGAACACGCGCCCGTCCGCCAGCACGCCGACATCGTGCACTGGCACGATGCCCGGATGTTCGAGCTGCGCGAGAATCTTCGCCTCGCGTTCGAGCCGTACCGCCGCCTCGGGGCCGGCGACGTCGGAGCGTAGAACTTTCAGGGCAACGTCCCGCGCAAGCGCACGGTCATGCGCCCGGTATAGCGTTCCCATCCCGCCGTGCCCGATGGACTCGCAGATCTCGTAGCGGTCGCCGGGCAGCTCCGGGGTTTGCAGCACTCGTCGCAGGTGAGCCACCGTATCGTCCGGCAGCGTCACGATCGTTTCTCGCCAAGCAGTTCCTCGGCTTCCTCTCTGAACTCGGCGTCGGTCGCCGTCAGCGAGCGGAGGCGCTCGAGGACCAGTCTGCGGAGCTCTCGCCGCGCCCAAGCCAGATGGTTGGTCACCTGAGTCACCGGCATCCCCAGCTCCTCGGCGATGGTGCGATAGGCCGGTCGATCGCCGTCACGCACAGGCCTGAGGTCGTAGCGCTCGAAGACGGTGAAACGGATTTCGCGCGGAGTCGCTTGACACGCAGATCGCAGATCG
>Ga0114129_10008583_pt1 | contig 14568 bp, 13 predicted proteins | sample RhiMetdeltSRZDD1_FD_80071 | JGI IMG/M metagenome (GOLD analysis project Ga0114129, IMG submission 80071) | Populus rhizosphere microbial communities from Tennessee, USA - Rhizosphere MetaG P. deltoides SRZDD1 (version 2) (version 2) | ecosystem: Host-associated > Plants > Roots > Rhizosphere >... | reverse complement strand
TGCGGATGAAGAAGGCCATCGCGACGCCGACGACGACGAGCGAAGCGAAGACGTCGGAGGCGAACGCGAAGGCGGACCACCTACCCAGCAGCGGCAGCGACGCGTCCTTGTCGACGATCGCGATCGCCGCCTCGGCGATCGTCGGGAGCAGCACGATGAAGCCCCAGAAGATGAAGGCGTGCATCAGGCCGGGGCCGAGCTTCTGGAGGAGCTTCTTCTGCAGGAAGACGTGGGTGAGCTCGCGGGTGGCGCGCTCGGCGGTGGGTGCGGCGCGTCCGGCCGGACGGGCGTTGGTGATCAGCGCGAGGCGCGGCCGGACGCGCCGCACGAACAGCGCCACGGCCACCACCACGACGACCGCCAGGGCCGCGGCTGCTACGAGCCCGTCCGTCGCTTCTCGATCTCCTCGGTGAGCGCCGGCACGACCTGGAACAGGTCGCCTACGACGCCAAGGTCCGCGATCTTCAGGATCGGCGCGTCGGCGTCCTTCGTGATCGCCACGATCCGCTTCGCGCCCTTCATCCCCACCAGGTGCTGCAGCGCGCCGCTGATCCCGGCGCACAGGTAGACCTCGGGCTTCACGGTCTTCCCGGTCTGGCCGACCTGATAGCTGTACGGGACCCATCCCGCGTCGACCGCAGCGCGCGATGCGCCGACCGCGGCGTTCCCGATCGCCGCCGCGAGCTTGTCGAGGAGCTCGAACGCCTCCGGCCCGCCGAGCCCGCGTCCGCCCGCGACGACCACCTTGGCGTCCTCGAGGCGCGGTCCGGACGACTCCTCCTCGTGCCGCTCCGTCCGCTCGGCGTTCTTCAGCTCGCCCGGGATGTCCGCGGGCACCTCGATGACCTCGGCCGTGCCGCCCGAAGCCTTGGCCTCGAACGACTGTGGTCGTATCAGCACGAGCTTCGGCGCCGGGCCACTCAGCTCGACGTCGACGATCTTCGTCCCGCCGAGGATCTCGGTGCGCGCCGTGTCCGGGCCGAGCACGTCGGTGGCGTTGGCCATCAGCGTCGAGCCGGTGCGGGCCTGGAGCCGCCCCGCGACGTCGCGCGCGTCGTACGAGGTCGGGAAGAGCATCACGTCGGGCTGGTGCTCCTCGACGAGGCCGGCCAGGGCGTGGACCGCCGGCTGCGCCAGATGGTCGTCGAAGACGGCGTCATCGCTCGCGAAGACGGTCGTGGCACCGTGTTCGCCGAGCGGTCCGGCCGCGGCCTTCGCGCCCGGGCCGAGCGCCACCGCGGCGACTTCGTCGCCGAGGTCGCGCGCCTTCGTCAGGACCTCGAGCGTACCGGAGGACGGTCCGTCCTCCGTCACGTCCGCCCACACCCACACCTTCATCGTCAAAGCACCTTCGCCTCAACCAGGACCTCGACGATCCGCGCCGGCGTGGTGTCGTCTGCCTCGATCGTCTCGCCGCCCTGCTTCGGCGGGGCGTCGGTGACGTTCACGACCTTCTGGGTGGGCTGCACGTCATCGGCGGAGAGGCCGAGGTCGGCGAGCGAGAGCGTCTCGACAGGCTTGGACTTCGCCGCCATCACGCCCTTCAGCGAGGGATAGCGCGGCTCGGTCGCACCGGCGGTGACGGTGACGACTGCCGGCAGTGGCGAGACGACGTCGTCGTAGCCCGTGGCGGTCTGCCGCTCGATCGTCAGCGTGTCGTCGGAGAGGTGCAGCTCGCGCGCGAATGTGAGGCTCGGGAGCGAGAGGAGCTCGGCGATCGTCGCCGGAACGGTGCCGGTGTAGCCGTCGGTGGACTCGACGCCGGCGATCACGAGGTCGAAGTCCTGTCGTTCGATCGCCTTCGCCAGGACGCGGGCCGTCGCGAGCGAGTCCGAGCCCCGCAGCGCGTCATCCGTGATGCGAACGCCGTTGTGAGCACCCATCGCGAGCCCACGCTGGAGGGCGGCGTGGGCGACCTCGGGGCCCATCGAGATCAGGGTGACCTCGCCCTCGCCGACCGTCTCCACGAGCTGCAGGGCGGCTTCGAGGCCGTACTCGTCGCCGGGATCGAGGGCGCCGTCGGCGCCTTCTCGAACGAGGAGGCCGTCGTCGCCGAGCTTCGGGGTGCCCTCGGGCTCCGGCACCCACTTGGTCAGGACGATCACGTTCACGGTCGGTCGGTCCGATCGCCGCTCACGCCTGCACCGTACCCGGGCGGGCAACCTGTCGGCACCTTCACCCCAGGTATCTCCGGTCCTCGCCACCTAGGCATGCGGAAGTCGTACACCCGTATGTGCTTCGAAGACGGTTCCCGATCCTGTTTTGGTCGACGATCGTCATGGGTTCTGCGTTCGTGGTCACGGCGACCGCGATCGTCGTGGTGAGTATCGTCAGAAGCGATAGCCGCGGTGCGATCGCCCTCATCTACGCCGCGGTCTTCTTCGGGGGGATCCTGATCTTGGCGGTCCCTTTCCTACTGGTTGCGGACATGGCCCTGAGCCGTCTTCGGCACGGGTCGTGGCCATGGAAACCACCAGTTCCGCGGCGACCGGATAGATAACTGGCTGGTCAGTGGACACCCGGGAACGGGCCGCATACCGCTCCAGGCTCAGTAGGTTCCTTGGAGGAAGGCGTCGAGCTCTTCGCGGGTCGGCATGCCCTCGCGCGCGCCGACCTTCGTCACCGACAGCGAGGCGGCTGCCGCAGCGCGGCGCGCGGCCTCCGCCGCTCCGGACCCCTCCGCCAGGGCCGCCGCGAACACGCCGTTGAAGCAGTCGCCCGCGCCGGTCGTGTCCACCGCGTCGACCTTCGGCGCCTCGATCCGCTCCTCCCGACCGTCCTCGACGAGCAGCACGCCCTCGCTGCCCCTCGTCTCGATCACCGCGACGCCGTCGGCCACATCGCCGAGCTGCTCGCGCTCGTGCTCGTTCGGCGTGACCCACGTCGCCATCCCCGCGACCTCGGCGGCCCAGGGCTGGAACGGCGCCGGGTTGAGCACGAACGGCACCCCGTGCTCGCTGCACCAGGCGGCTCCGGCACGGACAGCGGTCATCGGCACCTCCAGGCTCGCCAGGACCACGGCCGCCTCCGTCACCTGCGCCAGCGCACGCGTGACGTCGCTCGCCGTGAGCTCGGCGTTCGCGCCCGGTGCCACCGAGATCTGGTTCTCGCCATCCTCGCCCACGCAGATCAGGGCCACGCCGGTCGGCACCCCCGCCCGCATCGCGACCGACGTCGCGACGCCTTCGTTCCGCAGGGCTTCGAGTGCGTCGTGACCGAGCACGTCGTTCCCCACCGCTCCCACCATCACGACCCCTCCGCCGGCGCGGCTGGCCGCGACCGCCTGGTTGCCGCCCTTCCCGCCCTGATGCTGCGAGAACGTCCCGCCTGTCACCGTCTCGCCGGGCTTCGGCAGAGCTGCGCCCGCAACGACCAGATCGACGTTGATCGCGCCGATCACCACGACCGACCCGGTCACGATCGGGCCTCGACCAGCCCGCGCAGCCGTTCGGTGAAGCGCTTCAGGAACGTCTCCTCGTCGACGTCGAGGGCCACCCGCGCGTTCGCCTCGGGCTCCCAGCCGACCGGCCAGGGGCTGCCTCGGATCCCGGTGAGATCAGCGACCGTCTCGCCGAGCGTCCATCTGCCCCCGGTCTCGACCTCGACCCGGGTCGTTTCCAGTCGGGCCAGCGACGGATCGATCGCGATCGCCAGCGCGAGCGGATCGTGCAGCCGGCAGCCGTCCTCGCCGACGACCGCCAGGTAGAAGTCCATGTAGAAGCTCGTGGCCTCGTCGATCAGCCGGCCCAGAGCGGATGAGGGCGCCGGCGCGCAGATGTCGTCGAGACCGGCGCGCCGGAGCACCGCTCGTTCGGTGACGTCGAGTCCGACGCAGATCGGGAGTCGGTCGTCGGCCGCGCCGGAGAACGCCGAGAAGACCTCGGCGGCCGCGTCGGGATCCACCCAGATGTTCGCTTCGGCCGCCGGCGTGACGTTGCCGCCCCGGGCGAAGGCGCCGCCCATCAGCGCGAACCCTCGGAGCAGCTCGGGCAGGCTCGGCTCCTCGCGCAGCGCCGTCGCGACGTTGGTCAACGGGCCGGTCGCAACGAGCAACAGCTCGCCCGGACGGTCACGAGCGGACCCCACGATCAGCTCGACCGCCGTGCGAGAGGAGGGAGACGCCGACGGTGGGTCGGGGGCGGCCCGGCCGAGCCCTCGATCACCGTGGACGACGGGGAACGGGACGTGGTCCCGGACCAGCGGCCGGGCCGCCCCCGTGGCCACCTCCACGTCACCTCGGCCGGCCACCTCGAGCACCGCCAAGGTGTTCTCGGTCGCCTGCTCGACGCTCACGTTCCCCATCACGCAGGTCGCGCCGATCAGCTCGACCTCCGGGGAGGCAACGGCGTACAGCAACGCCAGCGCGTCGTCGACGCCCGTGTCGACGTCGAGGATCAGCGGGACGGGCGCCATGGCCCGCACAGGCTACTCAGGCGCGGGCTGGTTCCAGGGCGAACCCGATCAGCTTCGCGGAGAGCTCGCGGCCGACCCGGAGCATGTCGTCAGGCGAGACGTCGCCGTGGTCCATCAGGACCTGGATCGCGAGCCCGTCGATCAGCGCTCCGATCTGCGTCCCCAGCTCGTCGGCGTCCATCCCCTCCGGGAACTCTCCGGTCGACCGGCCGTGCCGGACGATGTCGGCGATCGAGCGCCGCCACCGACGGTTCAGGACCTCGTGCTCCTTGGCCATCTCGGGATCGCGCAGTGCCCGAACCCAGATCTCGACCCACAGCGCCCATTCGTCGAGGAAGCCGTACTCGGGCAGCAGTCCCGGGACCGAGAGCTCGATCAGCCGATCGAGCTGCGTCCGCGCCGACTCGGTCTTCCGCACCTCGCGCGAGAGCCGCAGGTAGAACTGGTCGTTCGCGTAGGTCAGCGCCTCGACCAGCAGACGGTCCTTCGATTCGAAGTAGTAGAGGATCAGACCGGGGGAGACGCCGCAGGCTTCGGCGATGTCCTGGATCCGCGTCTCGGCCAGGCCGCGATCGGTGATCACCTGCGCGGCGGCGGCCAGGATCTCCTGCCGGCGATCCACCTTCGCACCCGCCTTCGCTCGGGCCTTGGCCACGGCTGACTCCTCCTGAACGGCGTATAAGGAACACCGTCTCCACCGGCGAACTCCGGCGGATCGACCCTGGAACGCTACCCGTTTGAGCAGGGGAAATCAAAGGGCAGGTCCGGCCCAGGGCGTTTGACTCGCCGTTCAGTTTCGAGGCATCATCCGGGGCACGAGCGACCGAAAGGACCTGGGGATGGCCACGAACACCTACGACGCGATCGTGATCGGGGGCGGCCACAACGGCCTGACCGCCGGCGCCTATCTCGCCCGGCACGGCGCCCGCACCGTCGTCCTCGAGGGCAGGCACAAGACCGGCGGGGCCGCCGACACCAGCGCGCCGTTCCCGGACCACCCCGACATCAACGTCACGACCTACTCCTACGTGATGTCGCTGATGCCGCCGACGATCATCGACGAGCTCCAACTCAAGAAGCACGGCTACGACGTGACGCCGTTCGGCCCGTACTTCCAGGCGTTCCCCGACGGCCGGGCGATCACGGTTTACACCGACGAGGCGGAACGCTCGTACGACTCGATCGCGCAGTTCTCCAAGAAGGACGCCGACGCGATGCCCGAGTGGGAGGACTGGCTGCAGGGCGTGGCCGACATCCTCGGGCCGCTCCTGCTGCAGAGTCCGCCGCGCGCCGGCTCGATGGCGCTGGGCGACCTGATCGAGACCGCGAAGACCGCGTGGAAGGTGCGCAAGCTCGGCGTCCGCGGCGTCGGGGACGTCACGCGGCTGTTCACGATGAGCATCACGGACCTCCTGAACGACTGGTTCGAGTCCGACGCGATCAAGGGGATGCTCGCGGTGAACGGCATCATCGGGACGTGGGCCGGGCCGGACGAGCCGGGGACCGCGTACGTGATGCTGCACCACTCGATCGGCGACGTGGGCGACGGTCACCTCGGCTCCTGGGGCTACCAGCAGGGCGGGATGGGGGCGGTCGCCGATTCGATCCGCCGCTCGGCCGAGTCCTACGGCGCCGAGATCCGCGTGAACGCGCGGGTCAAGCGGATCCTGACGTCCGGCGGTCGGTTCCGCGGGGTCGTGCTCGAGGACGGCTCGGAGATCCAGGCGCCGATCGGGGTGACGTGCGTGCATCCGAAGATCGCGTTCCTGGACCTGATCCCGCCGGCGGAGCTCCCGGCCGATTTCGTGAAGGACATCGAGCGCTGGAAGACGCGCTCGGGCGTCGTGAAGATCAACGTGGCGATGTCGGAGCTGCCGGACTTCACTGCCCTGCCGGGGAAGGAGATGCAGGAGCACCACACCGGCTCCGTCGAGTTGTGCTTCTCGCCCGAGTACGCGGAGCGAGCGTTCCAGGACGCGCACATGGAGCGGAGGGCCTCGACGGCGCCGTTCGTGGACGGCGTGATCCCGACGACGCTCGACAAGAAGCTCGCGCCCGAGGGCAAGCACGTCTTCTCGATGTTCTCCCAGTGGTGCCCCGACGATTGGGTGACCGAACCGCACCGCGAGGAGCTGGACGCCTACGCGAAGCGCATCTTCGACCTGTACGACGAGCTCGCACCGAACTTCAAGGACGCGATCCTCGACTACCAGGTGATCGGGCCGTACGACATGGAGCAGGAGCTGGGGCTGATCGGCGGCAACATCTTCCACGGCGAGCTGTCGGTGGATCAGCTGTTCCACATGCGACCGGCGCCCGGCTACGCGGACTTCCGGACCCCGATCAAGGGTCTGTACCACGGGTCGTCGGCGACCCACGCCGGCGGCGGGGTCAACGGCATCCCCGGCTGGAAGGCGTACCGTGCGGCCGTGAAAGACAGGGCCCTCAAGAAGCGTTCGTGAGCTCGGAGGATCGCTCGCCGCTCCGGCGGATGCTGGAGGCGCGCTCGGTCGCCGTCGTGGGCGCCTCCGTGAAGGAGGGCTCGCTCGGCCGGCAGATGCTGCTCGAGTTGGAACGGGGCGGGTTCGACGGCGCGATCCATCCGGTGAATCCCGGATACGACGAGGTGCTCGGCCATCGATGCTTCGCATCGATGGCCGAGGTCCCGGGGCCGGTCGACCTGGCGATCCTGGGCGTGGCCAACGCCCGGATCGAGCAGGCGGTCAAGGACGCGGCGGCCGCCGGTGCGGCCGGCGCCGTCACGTTCTCCTCGCTGTTCGAGGAGGAGCCGCCGGAGCCGGGGGTGCCCTCGCTGGCCGATCGCGTGGCCGCGATCGCCCGCGACCACGGGATGGCGCTCTGCGGTGGCAACGGGATGGGCTTCATCAACCTCGACGCGAAGCTCCGCGCGACCGGGTTCCTCTCGCCCGATCACCTCGAGCCCGGCGGGGTGACGTTCCTCTCGCACTCCGGCTCGGGCTGGGCGGCGTTCCTGTTCAACGACCGGATGATCCGCTTCAACCTCCTGGTGTCCAGCGGACAGGAGATCGTCACGACGATGGACGAGTACCTGTCGTTCGCGCTGGACCAGCCGACCACGAAGCTCGTGGCGCTCCTGCTGGAGACGGTCCGCGACGCGGACGGGTTCACGGCGGCGCTGGCGAAGGCCGCCGAGAAGGGCGTGCCGGTGTTCGCCCTGAAGGTCGGCCGGACCGAGGGTTCGAAGGAGATGGTCGTGGCGCACTCGGGCGCCTTGGCGGGCGAGCACGGGGCGTACGAGGCGGTGTTCGACGCGTACGGCGTCCACGAGTGCCGCGACCTCGAGGAGATGGCCGACGCGCTCGAGCTGTTCTCCAGCCCGCGAAGGGTGACGACCGGGAACGGGGTCGCGTCGTTGCACGACTCGGGCGGCGAGCGCGCGTTGTTCGTCGACGTCGCCACGGAGACCGGCGTGCCGCTGGCTCGGATCTCCGACGAGACGAAGACGAAGATCGACGCGGTGCTCGACCCGGGGCTGATCGCCGACAACCCGCTGGACGCGTGGGGGACCGGGATCGACGCCGACCGGATCTATCGCGAGAGCTTCCACGCGCTCCACGACGACTCGGAGACGGCGGCGGTCGCGTTCGTCGTCGACCTGACGCGGCAGGGCGAGCCGTACGACCAGGGCTACCTCCAGGTGGCGCGCGACGTCTTCGCCGCCACGACCAAGCCGTTCTGCGTGATCTCGAACCTCCCGGCGACGATCGCCAAGGACGAGGTGGGGATCCTGCGCGGCGCCGGGATCCCGGTGCTCGAGGGGACCCTCACCGGGCTGCGAGCGCTGAAGCACCTCCTTGCGGACGCCGCGACCCGAGGCCGAGCCGCGGCGGAGCGGCCGGCGCCCGGTCCGCCGGAGCACCGGATCAAGTGGCGCGCGATCCTGGAGAACTTCCCCGGGGGCCAGTTCGCGGAGTCGATGGCGTTCGAGCTGCTGTCCGGCTACGGGATCACGACGGTCAAGGCCGAGCACGCCACGTCGTTCGACGAGGTCGAATGGGCGGCCAACGGGATCGGGTATCCGGTGGCCCTGAAGACGGCGATGCCGCACATCGTCCACAAGTCCGACGTCGGCGGGGTCCGACTGGACATCGCCGGTGTCGAGGAGCTGCGCCGGACCTACGAGGACCTCTCCGACTCCCTCGGCAACCTGGTCACCGTCGAGGCGATGGCGCCGCCGGGCGTCGAGGTCGCCCTCGGCATCGTGCGCGACCCGACGTTCGGCCCGCTGGTGCTCGTGGCGGCGGGCGGCGTCCTGGTGGAGGTGATCCGGGACCGCAAGCTGGCGCTCCCACCGATCGACGAGGACGCCGCCCGCCGCCTGATCGACTCGCTGGCGATGCGTCCGCTCCTCGACGGCGTGCGCGGCGCGCCTCCGAAAGACGTCGGCGCGCTCGCGCACGCCGTCTCCCGCCTGTCGGTCCTCGCGGCCGAGCTCGGCGATGTGATCGCCGAGCTCGACGTCAACCCCGTGATCGTCTCCGAGCACGGATGCGTCGCGGCGGACGTGCTGATCGTCACCGACCCTCCGTGATCCAGGTCCTCGAACGAGGACCGTGCGCATGTAACGATCCGGCCCTGGGTATCGATTCCACCAGATCCGCCTCACCATCCGAGCGGATCCGGGGGTGCGACGGACCGGAGGTGAGGTCGATGAAGCGGATCAGGATCGAGAAGCCGAAGCCGCAAGCGCCTCGCGACCTGGAGCCGCCGTCGCCGCTCGACCCTCGCGACCCCGACATCGTCCGCGTGAAACGCGGCACGGTCTGGCGCTACGCCGACCGTCGCTGGGCCGTCTGATCGGTGATCGCCAGGATGTGGCGCGGCGCCGTCCGTGCGGACGACGCGGACGCGTACGTCGAGTACCTCGAGCAGACCGGTCTCCAGGCGCTTCGCGGGACGACCGGGAACCAGGGCGCCTACGCGTTCCGCCGGATCGACGGCGACCGATGCGACTTCCTGGTGCTCTCGCTCTGGGGCTCACTCGATGACGTGAAGCGGTTCGCCGGCGACGATCCGGAGCGGGCCGTGTTCTACCCCGAGGACGAGCGCTTCCTGATCGACCGCGAGCTCACGGTCACCCACTGGGACGTCGCGTCCGGACCCTGACCTAGAGCGGGTTCTCGACCGGAACGGTCCCCGGCTGCCAGCCCGGGTACGTGTCGCCCGGCCAGTCGAAGGCGTTGCCGAACGCCGGGGCCCGCTTCGAGCTCGGGGTCGGCGGCCTCGGCTTCGCGGAGAAGTCGAAGACGTGCTCGAAGTTGTGTGCCCTCCGGATCCGATCGGTGAGCGGCTCGAGTCCCCAGTTGTCCGAGATGAACCGCAGCGGCGTCGAGAACTCGCCGAGCTCATCGTCGATCGTGCCCCGGCGCACGTACGGGGAGATCGTGAGGAACGGCACCCGGATCCCCAACCCGACGTCGTCGACGCTCGGCGGGACGATCGGGTCGTAGAAGCCCCCCCACTCGTCCCACGTCAGGAAGATCACCGTCTGGTTCCACAGGTCCGAGCGCATCAGCGCGTTCACGATCCCGGTCACCCAGTTGTGCGCGTGTCCCGACGAGAACGGCGGATGGTCCGAGAGCTGGAACCGCGGCGTGATCCAGCTGACCGCCGGGAGGTTCCCAGCCTGGATGTCGTCGACGATCGTCTCCACCGAGCGGACGTGCTCGTTCCATAGATCCGAGTGGAAAACGTTGCCGACACCGTTGTACGCGTTCCAGAAGTAGCCGGGCTGCCCGGGAACCGCAGAGTAGAAGGCCCAGTCGATGCCGGCGTCCGTGAGCTGCTCCCCGACGGTGGGGAAGCCGAAGCACGTCGAGTGCTTCGTGAGGTTGCCGGCGGGATCCTTGACGAAGACGAACCGATCCTCGCCGACCGCGTCGCACCCCCAGCTCTTGAACTCGTTCCCGTTCTCCAGCGTCCGGACCGTGATGTTCTCGGGGTTGTCGATCGCGCCGCCCGACGTCCCGGCGATGAAGAAGAAGTGGTTCGGGTAGCTCGGTCCGGCGGCCGACGCGAAGAAGTTGTCGGACACCGAGTACTCGCGGGCCCACATCCAGTAGTTGGGGATCTGTTCCTCGTCGAAGACGGTGTAGCCGTAGACGGACCCGAAGAGCCCGGTCCCGAAGCCGTCCATCTCGCCGCCGTCGACACACAGGCGATGGGCGGCCTGATCGTGCGGGAGGTCGCCGGGGAGCCAGTCCGGGCAGCGGATCAACGGCTTCTCCGCGCCGTTCAGCACCCCGACCGTCGCGCCCCGGACGCCGGGGAACCGGCCGAAGAGGTTGTTGAAGCTGCGGTTCTCGAGCATCAGGTAGACGACCCGCTTGATCGGCCAGCGGGTGTCCTTGGCGGCGATCACGTCGCTGACCCTGGGGATCCTCCGGCCACCGGTGCAGCTGAAGAGCGTTGCTCCCGCGACCGCCATCGCGCTCCGCTGGAGGAAGCGGCGCCGGCTGAGCGGCATCGGGTGGCGTTCGTCTCGGTCGACGCCGCCGTACGGGTCGGGCCTCATCCGCCATCTGTTGTATCAGCCGTCGATATCCTCGGAGCTGATCCTTCCTCCGACGCATGAAGATCGTCACGATCGCGCTCGCGTTGCTCGTCCTCGCCGGCTGCGACCGTTCGGGATCCCGGTTCCCGAACAGCCCGTCGCCGAGCGGCTCGTCCTCGCCGTTCCCCTCGACGACGCCGGAGGCCTCCCCGACGCCGCCCGTGGTCCCCGCGCACGTCCCGACCGGCGGGCCGAAGTCCCCGACGTGCGTGAACGGCTGGCACCGACCTGCCGCCGGGACCGAGCTGGCCAGGAGGCCGATCGCGTTGATCCGTCGAACGGTCGTGATCCCGGGCACGCCCGTGATCGTCGACCTCCGCTCATTCACGGGCCCCGAGTCGCCGCCGTCGGACAAGGGGTACCTCCTCTCCGTCCGGCGGTGGTACGTGAAGCTGTATTCGAAGTCCGACCTCGCCTTCCAGGGCCGTTTCCTGGTGGAGTCGCGTGAGTTCGGCTCCGGCGTCGTCGCCGTGGCGCCGTACGACACGACCGGGTTCCGCTCGCCCGACTGGAGCGGCTTCCAGTACGACGAGGGAGATGCCGATAAGAAGGCGTACCCGGGCTTGCCCGGCGAGTGGTCGGGGATCCGGTACGACTTCGTTCGCGGAGGAGCGGGGCTGGATGTCCCCGGCCTTCCGAGCGACGTCATAGGATGCGTCGCGGGGGACTGATGTCGAAGGTCTTCGGGAGCTCCGGGAAGCGGTCGAACCCGGCCGGCGTGGTGGGCATCCTGGCGGGCATCGCGGGCGCCGCGTGCAGCGCGATCCTGTGGATCTACAAGATCCACCCAGAGAGCCAGCTCATGAGGAGCTACTCGGCCGACCTCGCCGCGGGTGGGACCCTCGCACGCCAGCTCGCGGTCCTGGCCGCCGTGCTCGGCGTGATGGCGATCCTGGCGGCGGTGACCGCGTCCACCGGTGGTTCCGGCGGCGGCTACGTCGTGGGGATCGTGTTGGGGGTCGCCGCGCTGTCCTATCCGCTGCTCACCTGGCTGAACATCGTCTCGGGACCGCTCAAGCCGAGCATCCTCAACCGCTGACGCCCGGCCAGCCCGTGTAGATCCCGGGGCCGCGCTTCTTCAGCTCGTTGCCGATCACCAGGCGCTGGATCTCCGACGTGCCCTCCCAGATCCGGTCGACGCGGAGCTCGCGCCAGAGCCGTTCGACGGGCTGCTCGCGCATGTAGCCGCGCCCGCCGTGGATCTGGAGCGCGTCGTCGACGATCCGCCCGGCGGTCTCGCTGCAGACGAGCTTCACGGCGGCGGCGAGCGCGTGCAGTTCCTTCCGATCGGCGCCGCCCCTTCCCTGGGGGCTGCGCTCGCGCTGATCGCGCTCGCTTCTCGAGCCCTCAGACCCCCGCGCGGCCTGCCAGCACGCCCGGTAGAGCATCGACTTGGCCGCCATCAGCTCGGCGGCCATGTCGGCCAGCATGAACTCGACGGCCTCGAAGTCGACGATCGCCTGACCGAACTGCCGCCGGTCCTTCGCGAGATCCAGCGAGAGTTCGAGCGCGCGCGTGGCCGCGCCGACCGTTCTGGCGCCGATCATCAGCCGCTCCTCGACGAACCAGTCCTTCGTGAGCTCGAAACCCTGGCCGACCTCACCGAGGATCGCGTCGTCATCGAGCCGGACGTCCTCGAACGCGAAGATCGGATGCTCGAAGACGAACGTGTGCATGTACTTCGGCGTGCGCACCAGGCGGACCCCCGGCGCGTCCTTGTCGACCAGGAAGATCGTGGCCTTCTCGGCGTCGCCGTCCACGTGGGTGTGGACGAGGAAGAAGTCGGCGACGTCGCCCGAGGTGACGTGCCACTTCTCGCCGTTCAGGACCCAGCCGTCGCCGTCGCGCTTGGCGCTTGTCTGCACCATCGTGGGGTCGGAGCCGGCCCCCTCCTCGGTGATCGCGTAGGCGTCCCGCCGTTCACCGCGACAGGCCGGTCGGAGGTACCGCTCCTTCTGCTCCTCGGTCCCGGCGGCGAGGGGGATCGACGGCCGCCACGGGATGTCCCACAGGGCTCCGGTGGCGCGCCCCCACTGCTCCTCGATCAGCATCTGTTCGAAGAGGTCGTGGCCCTGCCCGCCGTCGGCGTGGGCGTGGTTGATCGCGTTGAAGTTCGCATCGAGGACGGCTCGCTTCGCCCGGGCGTGGCTCTCGGTGGTGAGGCCGTCGTGCTCCTCGCACTCGTCTTCGAGCGGGGTCAGGACGTCCTCGGTGAAGGCGCGAGCCCTCTCTTGCAGCGCGACATCGTCAGCGGTCAGCCGGAGATCCATCCGGCGGAGTGTAGGAGCCGGCACTCCGCTACGCTCCGCGGATGCTCGAGGAGCTCGCGTACGCCGTCCGGGGACGGAGGGTCTCCGCCGAGGAGCTCGTCCGGACGTCGCTCGAACGGATCGAACGGCTGAACCCACAGATCGGGGCGGTGATCTCCGTGCGGGAACAGGCGATCGACGAAGCGAAGGCGCTCGACGGCCGCGTCGCGTCCGGCGAGGACCCGGGGCCGCTGGCCGGGATCCCGCTGCTGGTGAAGGACATGGAGAACGTCGAAGGCGTCCCGACGACGTACGGGTCGCTCGTGTTCGCGGACGCCCCGCCCGCCGCCGCGGACGGACTGATCCCGGAACGGCTGAAGGCGGCGGGCGTGATCGTGGTCGGGAAGACCAACCAGCCCGAGTTCGCGTTCGCCGGCTACACCGACAACCTGCTCTACGGGCCGACGCGGAACCCCTGGAACCTGGAGGCGTCGCCCGGCGGCTCGTCGGGTGGCTCCGGGGCGGCGATGGCGGCGGGGATGGCGCCGATCGCCACGGCCACCGACGGCGGGGGCTCGATCCGCATCCCGGCGGGCTGGTCGGGCCTGGTCGGCATCAAGCCCACGAACGGGGTGGTCGGCCGCTGGCCGATCCCCGACTGGATCGATCTCTCGACGTACGGACCCCTCGCGCTGACGGTCGATGATGCGAGGTTGCTCCTCTCGATCGAGAGGGGACCGGTGCCCGGTGACCCCAGCGCGCTGCCGTTCCCGCTCGAGATCCGCGATGAGATGCCGAAGCGGGCGATCGCCTCGCCTCGGCTCGTCGACTTCGGCCCCCTGCCCGGACCGCTGGCCGGGCTCTTCGATGCCGCCGTCGCGTCCTTCGAAGGCGCCGCCGGTATCCCCGTCGAGCGGATCGAACCCGCCGACATCTTCCGCGCGGGGAACCCGAGCAAGGACTGGTTCGTGCTGTGCTCGCTCGAGCACGTCCACCGCTTCGGGTGGGAGTTCTGCGACGCGAACTACGATCGCTTCTCGCCGCTCTTCCAGGGAGTCGTCGACTTCGCGCGCCAGACGCCGCTCGACGAGTACATGGTGACGCGGCGCCGTCGGTTCGAGTACGTGCGAGAGCTCGATCTGCTGCTGGGCGACGACGTGGTCTTGCTCACTCCGACCAACTGTCGGTCGTGGATCACCGTCGAGGGCAACGACCCCGAGTCCGGGGGACCGGGCGACGACGCGGACGCGTTCAACACGGACCCACAGAACATCACCGGCGATCCGGCGATCAGCGTGCCGGCCGGCGTGA
>Ga0114129_10008582_pt1 | contig 14568 bp, 14 predicted proteins | sample RhiMetdeltSRZDD1_FD_80071 | JGI IMG/M metagenome (GOLD analysis project Ga0114129, IMG submission 80071) | Populus rhizosphere microbial communities from Tennessee, USA - Rhizosphere MetaG P. deltoides SRZDD1 (version 2) (version 2) | ecosystem: Host-associated > Plants > Roots > Rhizosphere >... | reverse complement strand
GGGTATTACCTGGTTCAGTTCAACTATATACTGGCCGAAGCCGGTTATTACGCAGGAAGGCTGCTGTTTTTGTTGTTCGTTATCTTCATTGCGCTGTCTGTAGCACGACTGGCCTTTTTAGCCTGGCTGGTCATCAGGCAACGCCGCAAAGAAAAGAACACTATATACGCGCCCTTTAGTAATCATCCGATGGTATCGATCATTGTACCTGCTTTTAATGAAGAATTAAACGCCGTGCGATCAGTAAACAACCTGTTAAAGACCACCTGGCCCAATACTGAGATCATTTTTGTAGACGATGGCAGTAAAGACGCCACCTATGAAAAAGTATTCAACGCATTTCATGATCATCCGCAGGTTAAGGTATTTACCAAACCCAATGGCGGCAAGGCTTCGGCCCTGAACTTTGGTATTAAAGAATCCAAAGCCGGTTACGTGGTATGCATCGACGCCGATACCCATTTACAGCCCGATGCTATAAGTAAAATGATGCGGCATTTCACCTCCCTCCCCATCCCGCCTGTGGCGGGAGAGGGGGCTGTGGGCGCCGTCGCAGGCAACGTCAAAGTCGGCAACCTCAACAACCTGCTCACCCGCTGGCAAAGCATCGAATACATCACCAGCCAGAACTTCGACCGAAAAGCCTTCGCATACCTCAATGGCATTACTGTGGTGCCCGGCGCCATAGGCGCTTTTCGCAAACAGGCCATTGAAGATGCCGGTGGCTTTACCACCGATACGCTGGCCGAAGACTGCGATCTGTCGGTTCGCATTTTACGAAGCGGTTATACAATTGCCAATGAACACGAAGCGCTGGCCTTTACCGAAGCGCCCGAATCGGTAAAAATGTTTATCAGGCAACGCTTTCGCTGGAGCTTTGGCGTGATGCAAACCTTTAGCAAGCACCGCGACGTGTTGTTCAACAAAAAGTATAAAGGACTTGGCTGCGCAGCCTTCCCCAATATGCTGCTGTTTCAGTTTATTATTCCGGCCTTTGCACCGGTGGCTGATTTCTTTATGCTCATCGGCATACTGACCGGCAATGCCGGCCATATACTGTTTTATTATGGTTTGTTCATGATTACCGATGCAGCCGTTTCGGTAATGGCCTTTCATTTTGAAAAAGAAAAGAAATCACGGCTGCTGTGGTTATTGCCGCAACGGCTTATTTACCGCTGGCTGATGTTAATTGTATTATTCAAAGCTTTTCTGAAAGCGATAAAAGGCGAATTACAGGGCTGGGGGGTGTTGAAACGAACAGGTACGGTGAAGGAAGAAAACCGGCCGTATGGGGTTGCGTATGTTAAGTGATAAGTATCATATAAAAATTACCGCCGCTTTAATAAATTTATAATCAGCTGCAGGGTAATTTATACAATCATCAATTATTCGCATCAATATGCATTCATCAACAGGAGCACGCTACGTTCACGAGCTGTTAAACACCGAAAACGACCACCTGAACAAACTAAACGAAATAGTTCTTAAGTCGATAGAAGAAGAAAAGCTGCTGTTGCAGAACATCAGCAAAACACAGGAAGAAAAGCTCACATCCGGGCAACGGCTGGCCGACCGGGTAGCCAGGTTCGGCGGCAGCTGGAAGTTCATTATCGCGTTTGCAGTAGTGTTAAGTATTTGGATAATAATTAATCTGGTATTTACCGGCAGGCAACGTTTTGATCCCTACCCTTTTATTCTGCTTAATCTGCTGCTATCTTGCCTGGCGGCCATCCAGGCGCCGGTAATTATGATGAGCCAGAACCGCCAGGAAGAAAAAGACCGGCAACGCAACGAGAACGATTATCAGGTAAACCTGAAGGCCGAGATCGAGATCAGGACCCTGCACCAGAAAATCGACCTGCTGATGCAGGAACAATTTAAACAGCTCATAGAAACGCAGGCAGAACAGATAAAGCTGTTGCAGAATATTATCAGAGAAGAACGCAATGGAAAGCATAAGGAAGGGCCGAAGGGCGATAAGCAGTAAAAAAAACGCCGCTCACCCGGAGCGACGTTTAAACCCTAAAGAAACCGACCGTCTTTAATGTTTTTTATGATGTGTTGTATCAGTAGCTTTTTTGGGTGCTTTCACATGCATAGGCTTCGATGTTGAATCTTTTTTAGTTTCTTTTTTGGGTTTTTCCTGGGCCATGGTCGCCATGCCTAATGCCATTACTAAACCGGCCAGCAATAAAACTTTTTTCATTTGTGGAACGTTATGGTTGTTTGGAATTGTTTTGACGATGTGAAAATATTCAAATGCACTTCTCCTGTAAAATTTTATGGGCTGCTTAACCGGTGATTAACAATAGTTCCGATGTTGCCGGTATGTGCCGGTATTCGTAACTTTCCCTTAACAAGTAGTTAACCAGAATAAAAAAAATTATAACGATAATGGGTAGCAAATTTGCCGGTAGGAGTTTATCCGGTTATATGCGTTCATCAACACTCAGGTGGCTTGTTTTACTGGCCAGCGTTTTAATAATGCTGATTATCGCTGTGCAGTTATTCTGGCTCGATAAAGTGTATTCCTTTGAACAAAAAACATTTAATACCAATGTGGTGAAAAGCATTCGTGGTTTATATGAAGATCTTGATATTGCCGATACACGCAACACGCATTTACAGGACCTGATCGAGCATCCCAGCAATAATTATTTTTTATTCAGGATAGAAAACATCGTTCCCGAAGATTCAATAGCCTATTACCTGCAGCACGAGTTAAACGATTTTGATGTATTGACCGATGCCTACCTGGTGTTTTACCGCGCCGGTTATACGAACTATAAAAGAAGTATTTATATAGCCGCCGCCGCATCGCGGTACAGCAGGGGATCCAACAACCTTACCGTATACAACCGTACCTACAACTATGCTTTACTATACTTCCCTCACCGCAATAAATATGTTTTGGCCCAGATGAATTTCTGGTTTATCAGCAGTGCCATTTTATTTATAGTGCTCATAGGACTGGCGGTGATCCTGTTCTTTTTTTACCGCCAGAAATTTTTGGCAGAAGTTCAGAAAGACTTTGTAAATAACTTTACCCACGAGTTTAAAACACCCCTTGCGGTAATGAAAATTTCGGCCGAGGTGCTGATGCAGGATAAAATTCAAACCCAGCCCGACCGTTTACATAAATATGCAACGATCATTGAAAACCAAACCCGGCACCTGCAGGACCAGGTTGAACGCCTGTTACAGATTGCAGCCAGTGACCGCAAAGACCTGCCCATACAAAAAAAGCCGGTACCTGTAAAAGAGATCATTGAACAGGCTGCCTCGAAACTGCAGCCGCTGATTGATGAAAAAAAGGCTGAAATTGAATTTCCTATCAATGAGGACGAAAATATAGAACTTTATGCCGATAAAGCACACCTTGAACTGGCCATTGTGAACCTGCTCGAAAATGCGCTTAAATTTTCGGTAAAGCCGCATATTATCGTAAGCACCGGTAAGGAAGATGGCAACATTTATATTTCTGTTAAAGACAATGGGATCGGCATTGAAAAGAAATATCAGAAAAACCTGTTTAAAAAGTTTTATCGCGTACCAACGGGCGATGTGCATAATGTAAAAGGCTTCGGCCTGGGCCTTAATTTCGTAAAAAGGATCATCGATGCCCATCATGGTACTATTAAAATAAACAGCCTGCCAGGTATTGGTACCGAATTCAGGCTTATTCTTCCGGCAACTGTAAATAACTGACCATGCAATCCAAAAAATTTAAAGTATTACTCGCTGAAGACGACCTCTCCCTTGGATATGTAATTAAAGACAACCTGCAGGATGCGGGCTATGATGTGGTTTTATGTCCCGACGGACAAACCGCCATTGAAAAATTCGACAAAACGCAATATGATATTTGCCTGCTCGACGTAATGATGCCGAATAAAGATGGCTTTACGGTGGCTAAAAAGATCCGTCAGCAAAGCGATATGATCCCCATTCTGTTCCTTACCGCCAAATCGATGGAGGAAGATAAAATAAAAGGCTTTTTGACCGGGGCCGACGACTATATTACCAAGCCCTTCAGTATGCAGGAATTGCTGCTGCGAATGGATGTGTTCATTCGCCGCTCGCGTAAGCTGCATGCCGAAAGCATACAGGAATTCTCCATCGGTAATATGAAGTTTTCCTACACCGATCTGAAATTAAATACCCCCACTGAAACTTTTACGCTTACGCAAAAAGAAGCAGACCTGCTTAAATTCCTTTGCGAACATGCCAACCATATTCTCAAACGCGATGAGGTATTGCTGAACGTTTGGGGCAAAGACGATTACTTCCTCGGCCGCAGCATGGACGTATTCATGACCAAATTGCGCAAATACTTTAAAGCCGATCCCAGCATCATTCTCGAAACCATTCACGGTGTTGGATTCAGGTTCAATGCTTCAGTTAGTTAGTTTGTGGTTTGTAGTTTGAAGTTTGTGGTTTGTGGTTACCTTAAATCAAGGCAACCCATTTGCTGTTATTGACTGTAGCCCATTACCTTCCTTACTCACCATTTACCACTTCACTTCCCCTGTGGAAACCTATTGCCTGGTGCCCATTGCCTACTCGTTACTCCCTGCTACCCACTCACCTCCCGCTTCCAACTGCTTATTACCCATTGCTTTTCTCCCCATTAACGGCTGATTAACACATGTTAATCACCACTTAACCAAACCTCATAGCACATTTGCTTTTGCGATTACCAAATAAAAACACCTGATGCGTCGTATTTTTTTATGTATGCAGTTGCTGATCGGGATTATATGCACCTGCAAAGCACAAGTAACCGGTGACACGTTAGTCCTTACCCTGCCGGAAGCTGAAAAGCTCTTCCTGCAAAAGAATCTTGCATTAATATCACAGCAATACAATATCGATATTAATAAAGCATTGGTTCAACAGGCACGTTACTGGGATAATCCTGTTTTACTGACCGACCAGAACCTGTACGACGGAAAATTTTTTCGTCATACAAAAGTCGATAACCAGCCTTACGGACAAATCTATCTGCAGTTGCAACAGGTTATTAAAACCGCCGGCAAACGCAACAAGCTGGTGCAGCTGGCCAATGATAATGTTTTATCGGCCACACAGCAGTTTAACGACCTCATGCGCAACCTGAAATTTGTTCTCATTACCGATTTTACCAACTTGCACCAGCTATTAGGCACTCATGCCATCTATAGCAAAGAAGCCGATGCCATGCAAAAGCTGGCTGCCGGTATGGATGCGCAGTTTCAAACAGGGAACATTTCGCAAAAGGATAATATCCGTATTAAATCGCTGCTGTTTTCACTGCAAAGCGACCTGGCCGATGTTCAACGTCAGATAACCGAGGTGCAAAAAGAATTGCATACGCTGTTGCAACAAAGCGGTAACAACGTTATTGTACCCGTTATTAATGAGCCGGCAGTAAATGGCAGTCTTACATTGAATCAGCTGCAGGATTCGGCCATCAATAACCGGCCCGACTGGCAACTGGCGAAAATAAACCTGCTGGCACAGGAACATAACCTCAGTTATCAAAAATCGCTGGCCGTGCCCGACCTTACTGTAGGCATCGAATACGACCGCTTAAGTAACTATGTACCCAATTTCTGGGGACTTACCATTGGGCTACCCATTCCCGTTTTTAACCGTAACAAAGGCAATATAATGGCCGCAGGCACTGCAATACGGCAAGCCACCAATACCGTTCTGCAGGTGCAAAACCAGGCACAGCAGGATGTGCAAACAGCCTACAACAAATATTTGATTGCAGCCAATCTTAAGAAAATATCGCCCCCCGAACTGGGCGAACAATACGACCGCCTGTTTCAAAATGTTATAACAGGTTATCAGCAACGCCAGATAAGTTTGATAGAATTTGTTGATTTTTTTGACGCCTACAAGGAATCAACAGTTAAAAAACTGCAGCAACAAACTTCATTGCTCAATGCCATAGCGGAAATCAATTTTACAACAGGCGCTAACATCATTACAATTCAATAACCCGCTAACAAAAACTAAACCCTAAGTAAATTATGAAACGCTTATTATATACATCAGTGATCGCCTTAGCAGCAGCAAGCTGTAATACCCAGTCGCAACCCGCTACAGAAGGCAAAGCGCCCATATGCGTTAGCGACTCGCTGGCTAAGATCATTCAGATCGATTCGGCTTATACCGCTAACATCAGCGATGAATTAAAGTTGTCGGGCGAAGTGAGCTTCGACGATAACAAAGTGGTACGGGTATTTCCGTTCAGCAGCGGACAGGTTATACAGGTAAATGTTTCGCTGGGCGATAAAGTAGTAAAAGGACAAACGCTGGCCGTTATAAAAAGCGCCGACGTGGCAGGCACCTATGCCGATCTATCAAGCGCAGGCAATGATGTAACCATTGCCAAAAAGCATTTAGACAATGCCGAATCACTGTACAAAAGCGGCATTGCCAGTGAGCGCGAATACATCGAAGCCAAAGAAAACTACAATAAAGCGCTGGGCGTAGCCAATAAAGTAAAAGAACAGATAGCCATCAACGGAGGTGGCAATACCACCGCCAACGGCACATACGTTATAAAAGCGCCAATAAGCGGTTATGTGGTTGAGAAGAAACTAACACAGGGCAGTTTTATCAGAAACGACAATAGCGACAACCTGTTTACCATTGGCGATATCAAAGATGTATGGGTATGGGCAAATGTATATGAAAGCGATATTGCCAAGGTTAAAGAAGGATACGTAGCCAAAGTAAGCACCCTCGCCTACCCCGATACCACTTTTACCGGCGTTGTAGATAAGGTGAACCAGATACTTGACCCCGTTACCAAAGTAATGAAGATAAGGGTACGGCTGGCCAACCCCAATATGCAGCTGAAACCCGAAATGTTCGCCAACATTGTTATCGAAAATAAAGAAGGGGGAAAGTGCACAACCATCCCCGCTACTGCAGTCATCAGCGACAACGGTAAAAACTTCGTGATTGTTTACAACAACAAATGCAGTCTTGACCTGAAAGAAATTGATGTACATAAAACCATAAACAACAGGGCTTATATCAAACAGGGGTTGCAACCCGGCAATAAAGTGATTTCACAGAATCAGATTCTGTTGTACAGAGCACTCAAAGAAGGATAGATAAAAAACCAGTTGGCAGGGGGTTGAGTAAACAATATCAGAGACACCAACAATAAACAATGAACAAGTTTATAAAACGAATTATACATTTTTCACTCCGGCACCGCTATTTCGTGTTCTTCATGACAGGCGTACTGGTAGCGCTGGGTATATGGAGCTATAAAGAAACTCCTATTGAAACCTTTCCCGACGTTACCAATACACAGATCATCATCATTGCCCAGTGGCCCGGCCGCAGCGCCGAAGAAGTGGAAAAGTTTGTTACCATTCCGCTCGAAACCGTATTGAATTCGGTACAGAAGAAATCAAACCTTCGTACCACTTCGGCGTTTGGATTATGTTACATCCGCATCATTTTCGACGATGATGTGGATGATGCGTTTGCCCGCCAGCAGGTATTAAGCCGCCTGGGCGGGGCCGACCTGCCCGATGGCGTAAAGCCCGACGTGCAACCCCCATACGGACCAACCGGTGAAATTTTTCGCTATACACTTAAAAGCAAAACTAAGTCGATACGCGACCTCACCACCATTCAAAACTGGGTGCTCGACCGCCAGTTTAAATCGGTTCCCGGCATAGCCGACGTAAACAGTTTTGGCGGCGAGGAAAAGATATTCGAGGTAAGCGTGAACCCCGATATGCTGATAAAATACAACCTTACTTCGCTGGATGTTTACAATGCCATTACCAAAAGCAATGTGAACGTAGGCGGTGATGTAATTGAACGAAATGGCCAGTCGTATGTGGTGCGCGGCATTGGTATTTTGAACGATGTAGACGATATTGAAAACATCATCATCACCAAAGTAAACGGCGTACCCCTGTTGATTAAAAATGTGGCCAATGTAGTGGAGTCGGGCAAACCCCGGCTGGGAAAAGTAGCGCGCGATACGCAGGAAGACGTAATTGAGGGTATAATTGTTATGCGCAAGGGCGAAAACCCCGCCGAAGTGCTCGACAGGGTGCGCGAAAAAGTAGATGAACTGAATAACTATATTCTTCCCAAAGATGTTAAGATAGATACTTTTTACGACCGAACCAACCTGATGGATTATGCACAGGAAACCGTTATTCATAACCTTATTGAAGGTATTATACTGGTAACAGTAATCGTATTGTTGTTTATGGCCGACTGGCGAACGACGGTTACAGTTAGTATCATCATTCCGCTGTCGCTGTTATTTGCCTTTATTTGTATGCGCATCAAGGGCATGAGCGCCAACCTGCTTTCGATGGGCGCGGTTGACTTTGGTATTATCATCGATGGGGCCGTAGTAATGGTAGAAGGATTGTTTGTGGCCCTTGACCATAAGGCAAGGGAAGTAGGTATGGATAAGTTTAACCGGCTGGCCAAGCTCGGCTTGTTTAAGAACAAAGGCACCGAAATGGGTAAAGCCATCTTCTTTTCAAAGCTTATCATCATTACCTGTTTAATGCCCATCTTCGCCTTTCAGAAGGTTGAAGGAAAAATGTTCTCGCCCCTCGCCTATACCTTAGGCTTTGCATTATTAGGCGCGCTGTTGTTTACCTTAACACTGGTGCCGGCATTATCAAGCATATTGTTACGTAAAAATGTTCGCGAAAAGCATAATGTGGTTGTGATCTTCTTCGAAAAAGGCGTAGGCAAACTATTTTCACTGGTATACCGCAATCAAAAGAAAAGCGTACTGCTGGCAATCGCCTTCATGGTTGTATCTGTTTTCTCAGCCAAATTCCTGGGTACTGAATTCTTACCCGAATTAAACGAAGGCGCCTTGTGGGTAGAAGCTGAATTACCAATGAGCGTTTCGTTATCGGAAGCAAATACGGTTTCGAATAAGATGATCAACATCTTATCGAAGTTTTCTGAAGTAAAACAAACCCTGTCGCAGATTGGCCGAACCAACGACGGTACCGATCCCAAAGGTTTCTTCAATGTACAGATACAGGTTGACCTGAAACCTAAAAAACAATGGGACAGAAAGATCACGGATGAAGAGCTGATTGACGAAATGGACAAACAGCTGCGAAAACTGCCCGGTATTGTATTCAACTATTCGCAACCGATACGCGATAATGTAGAGGAGGCAGTGGCCGGTGTAAATGCAGCGCTTGCAGTTAAAATATTTGGTCCCGATTTTCAGGTGCTCGATTCAAAAGCCGATAGCATTGCCACTGTATTAAAAACGGTTCGTGGCATCGAAGATCTGGGCGTATTACGTAACCTGGGACAGCCCGAGTTCAGAATAGAGCTCGATCAGCAAAAGATGGCTTTTTATGGAGTGAATATTGCCGATGCCAATGCCGTTATTGAAATGGCCATTGGCGGTAAGGCTGCGACTCAGCTGTACGAAGGCGAACGGAAATTTGATGTTCGCATACGTTGCCAGAAAGAATACCGCGCCGATCAGGCATCTATCGAAAATCTGATGGTACCCACCAACGACGGCGCCAAAGTACCATTAAAAGAAATTGCCACTATACAAACATTAACCGGACCGGCCTTCATCTTCCGTGATAACAATATGCGCTACATAGCCGTAAAATTCTCCATTCGCGAAAGAGATCTGGGAAGCACCATTGCCGAAGCGCAACAAAAAGTATTTAAACAGGTGCACCTGCCGGGCGGTTATAAAATGACCTGGAACGGCGAGTTCGAAAACCAGCAACGCGCCAGTAAAACATTATCGCGTGTGGTGCCTATTTGTTTGCTGGCTATCTTCCTTATTCTGTTTATCACATTCGGTAATGTAAAAGATGCCGTATTAACCATTATGAACGTGCCATTTGCGCTTATAGGCGGTATTCTGGCATTGCATATAACCGGTTTCAACTTCAGTATTTCGGCCGGTATTGGATTTATTGCCTTATTCGGCGTGTGTATTCAGAATGGAGTGATCCTGATATCTGTTTTCAGAAAGAACCTCGATGAAGGCATGCCACTCGATAAAGCCATTCGCGAAGGCGTTATATCGCGTGTACGCCCGGTAGTAATGACCGCTTTAATGGCCATGATCGGGTTAATGCCTGCAGCGATTTCAACCGGTATTGGTTCCGAAACACAAAAGCCGTTGGCCATAGTGGTGATCGGAGGTCTCATAACCGCCACCATTCTCACCCTGTTGATATTACCGGTCATTTATTCGCTGGTGTACAAGTTCATGCACCATCGCGAGAACCGTAAATTATTAACGAAAACAGGATTGGTGCATTAATCAGCATTTTCGAAAACATATTAGTACAGCATGAAAAAAGGGGTTAGCGTATTATTGTTTACCGGAGTAACAACTGCGTTTGCACAAACACCAACAGATTCATTGCACGACCGCAACTGGAGTTTTCATGCACAGGCAACTTCTATCTGGCAGTACCACTTCCCTTTTTCAGCGCCCTATACCGGCAGTCATAGTTTGCTGAAATCGGAGTCGGGAAAAGTTTCATTTACAGCCACGGTGTTCGCAGGAAGAAAATTATGGAAGAATGCGGCTGTTTATTTTAATCCTGAAGTGGCAGGAGGAAGCGGGTTAAGTTCTGCCATGGGTATTGCAGGCTTTCCCAATGGCGAAACATTTCGAATTGGCAGCCCCAAACTAAAGCTATACCTCGCCCGCTTGTACATTGAACAAAAATTTGCGTTAGGCAGCGGCACCGATGTTGAAACCGATGACCTTAACCAGGTACAGCAACATGTACCTGCCCGTTATATTTCAATTCGTGCCGGTAAATTCAGTATAGCCGATTTTTTCGATAATAACAGTTACAGCCATGATCCCCGTACGCAATTCATGAACTGGAGTCTCATGAGCAATGGCGCCTGGGATTATCCTGCCAACACACGCGGTTATACCATTGGCGCAGTAGTGGAATATCATACGCCTGAATGGGCAACGCGCATATCCATGACGCAAATGCCAACCTATGCCAATGGTCCTACGCTCGACAACCAGCTATCAAAAGCATACGGACTTACCTGGGAAGGCGAAAAAAATATTCGCATCAGCAAAATGCCGGGTGTTGTACGATTGCTGTTATTCCATAACCTGGCTAAGATGGGCAGTTATGAAGAAGCAATCAGAAAGAATCCGTTAACGCCTGATATAACACTTGTCAGAACAGATCCCAAAACCAAAAATGGGATAGCGGTCTCGCTTGAACAGGAAATTTCAACCAATGCCGGTATCTTTTTACGCAGCAGTTGGAACGATGGCCGCAATGAAACATGGGCCTTTACCGAAATAGATCAATCATTGTCGGGCGGTATTGTATTCAACGGAACCGCATGGAAAAGAAAAGAAGATGCGTTGGGTGTTGCCTTTGCAGTGAATGGCATATCAGGCCCGCATCGCGATTACCTGAAAGCAGGCGGTTCAGGTTTCATCATTGGTGATGGCGCTTTAAACTACGGTCATGAAACCATTTTTGAAACCTATTATAAATTCACCATACCCAAAATATTCTTATCACTCAGTCCTGATTACCAGTTTGTATTAAATCCCGCTTATAACAAAGACCGCGGGCCGGTACATATTATCGGTGTTCGGGGGCATTTGCAATTGTGAGTAAGTAAGACGCAAAGGTGAGCTATTCTTTGAAGAGTAGCTCACCTTTGTTATTTAAAGCTTAAAGGTTATAGCTTATAAATGGCAAAGCTATTACTAACGTAGACCGTTGTCTGTATATATTGAAGAATATGAGCCATTTAGAAAAAATTTCTGTATATTGAAGAAGAGAATATTTGAAAAATTGTTTACGATCGCAGAAGTATCCAATCTAACAAAGGAGGAGTATATGCAATACGAAAGAAGCTTGATGGCAAAATGGGATGATTATGCCATTAAAAAAACACTAAAAGAAGAAGGGAAAATAGAAGGCATTAAAGAAGAAAAAGAAAATCTTATAAAAAATCTGTTAGCAGATGGTGAATTTGCTATTCCCAAAATAGCAAGTCTTGTTGGTGTTTCAGAAGATTTTGTACGTGAGGTGAAAAAAAATATCAGATAATAGTTGCAGCATATTATCTTTCAAAAACTCTTCTCCCATATAACAGTCACAATACTCTCAGGGATTATTCATCTTTATATACGATACTTCACTTTGAATCTACATCATCTTTAACGTATTAATAGCGGAGTCTGCTTTCCAAAAAAGTACCCCGCCCCATTTTGTCATCCCACTGCAAATATTTCCTGTCATTTCATCACCCGTTTTTAAGTGTTCACATCACCGTTAATTCATAAGTAACCAACCACTCAAGTACAATAAAATGATTTATAGCATTTTGTTTGTCGGCTTTGTGCCTTTAAGATTTCTCTAACAAATTGTATTCACTGCCATTAACATTCCTAAACGGTGGATTGGAACAACAATTGAATCATTATGTCTGTAATAAAATGAGGAACGCTCCTCAACAACAACAGACAATGCTTTTTTCATAATAAAGATCCAATGGCAGCAAAACTGCCGTTTAAATTAAGCTTCATGTTCATGAGGCTTTTTTTATGGAAGTTGTTGAGCTACATCTTCGGGGCACAGGCGCAATTATGGCTTTTTTGAAGCAACCGTATTATATGCCGTGGTCAATAAATCGGTAAGCATATCTTTCCTTACCTTTTTTAAATCAACCAGCGTCCAGCCCTGCTTACCCCATTTATTATCAACCGGGTAAATGATGGTTTTATCAAATGCGCAAAAAACCGACTGATCAATTTCAGATAGCTTCACGCAAATAATATTACTACCGGTCCCATGTGTAGCAAAGATCTTTTTCTTCACCCTGAAAGATGTTTTTTCAAAGTGAGGCTGCTCCTCTGCACCGGTAAAAGAAAGCGCCAGTTGTTTAAATGTTTTGATATCAACCATTCATTCAGTAGTTTATTAATTATTTCTTACGCTTTTTTGAGGCCTTTGCCGTTTTATTATATGCAAGCGAAAGGTTTACCCAGTAGTCGAACTCTTTTTTTGATTTAATCAGGTCCTGGCTCACATACACAAACCCCTTCATGGTTTTTCCATTATGGACCATCGGCCTTACACCTGTTTTTTCCATTACGGTTTCATACAGGTCAGGATCAATGCGGCACATCATTTCTTCATTACTTACGCAAATACACATCTTTCCATTAAGCATAAAGCACATTCCCCTAAACATCTTTTTTTCTTCTATATCACCCTTATCAGCAATTGCTTCGCGTATGCGGTCGGCTAATTTTTCATCGAAAGGCATATCTGTTTTGTTAGAATGTGAATTTAATCATCGTTTGCAGATATAACAAAAAAAGGGTTGCCGGCGGCAACCCTGTATCAACAATAGTTTATAAAAGTGCAGGTACAATCAGCTCACCGATGCTGCCATCTTATTGCTTGATTGCTGCCATAATTCCAGTCCTTTTTTCAGGTCATCGGCATTCATAACCGGACTCAACTCAACTTTGGCATTCATCTGCAAAAAGAAAGGTTCGCAAATGGAAGGAATTTCTGAAGGGTCTTTCATATCAAATACCATAAAGCACGAACGGCAACCATCAACAGCTGTAAAATAGCTTGCTTCCGGCTTTAGCCGCTCCATAGTTTGCTGTATTATTTTGGGAAGTGACCCGTCTTTAATGGCATTGTTCGAAGCAGTTACTTCTAATGTAACTTTTAATAATGTACGCATGTTGAAAAAGCTTTTAATGATAAAAAATAGATTCCAAAGCCCATTCCGTATGCGCATCAATACAATTCTCTGTTGCAAAATTACTGGTACAAAAAATTAATGCAGGGATCTGTTATTCGGTTGGAAAAGATTATTTACTGAAGATAACCAAATATTAGTTCTAAGTAATAGGTTTTAAGTTATAAGTTTTGGGTTCAACTTCACCCTTGCTTTGCCTACAAAAGCTTCAGCAAAGGCGGGCGCCTTGAACTTTGTGTCTTTGAGCCTCGATGACTTGTTGCCTCGTTACCTTATACAGCAAACGATGTTCCACAGCCACAGGTTTTGCTGGCATTGGGATTACTGAACGCAAAGCCGCGGGCATTTAAACCATTTGCCCAGTCGATTTGCATACCCATCAGGTAAATGCCATGCGACTTATTCATAATAAAGGTTTGTCCGTCATATTCAAAAACCTCATCGGTTGCCTCTTTGTCGTCGAAACCCAATACATACGACAGTCCCGAACAACCACCGCCTTTCACACCTATTCTTAAATATTTACTGGTGTCGAAACCCGGCTCACTCATAAGTCGCTTAATTTCTGCAAGGGCTCCGGCAGTAAATGTCACAGGAACGGCCATTGTCATATCCATAAATCGAATCATTTAAGATGCAAATTTACAAATAAATGGGGCAAGGGACAAAGAGTACCAGGTACCGGTTTACCAGATACCGGATTCCGGGCCCCGGGTAACAGAAAACTGACAACTGGCAACCTGCTTTGGGCAACTGCCTCATTAACAACTCCAAACACAACATGCAGAACTCGAAACTTAG
>Ga0114129_10008581_pt1 | contig 14569 bp, 15 predicted proteins | sample RhiMetdeltSRZDD1_FD_80071 | JGI IMG/M metagenome (GOLD analysis project Ga0114129, IMG submission 80071) | Populus rhizosphere microbial communities from Tennessee, USA - Rhizosphere MetaG P. deltoides SRZDD1 (version 2) (version 2) | ecosystem: Host-associated > Plants > Roots > Rhizosphere >... | reverse complement strand
GCGCACCTGGCTTGTGACTCGTGGCGCGGGATCGGCGCCGTCGAGCCCAATGATCACCGACCGGGATCGTGTCGGCTCCTTGCGATCGCCACGTGCAGGAACTCTACGATGAGACGAAGGAACTCTGTCGGCGCAAACGGCTTTGGGATGAAGCCGATGCATCCCGCCCGAACGAGCGCGTTCGCGTGCTCAGCCGTCGCTGAGGTCAGAGCGACCACAGGAATTCTCCGGGTGGCCGGATCGGCCCGCAGCTTCTCGATCACGGCAAGGCCGTCTATGGCCGGCATATCGTAGTCGAGCAGGACGAGGTCGGGACGCTCCGCCTGCGCCTGCGCGATACCGTCCCTGCCGCTAGACGCCGTGAGCGGGCGATGGCCGTCCGACGCGAGCAGCTCGCTGGCCATCTCCAGAAGCGAAGGATCATCGTCGATGACGAGGATGGTGAACGGCATCGCGCTCCGCGAGTATGGCGCCGCGACGCTGTTCGTGCAATGCAGGTGAGCGGGGATGGCTAAGCCGACGCCCGAGAAGAAGCCCGCGGCCGCGGCTCCCCCGACAAAGCGGGCGAGTACGAGGTCGTTGGCCGGCCGTACACGACCGCCGCTGGGAAGAACGCTCACGTGCGCGTCAGGCGCGTCGACAACGCCGAGGTCGCGATGATCCGGTCGTACAGCGCGCACGAGCGCATCAGTGTGAACCGCGCGACCGCCGAGGAGGGCAAGCGATGATGCGACTGCTACGACCTACGGTGATCGCGCTCGCGCTACTTACCTCGACCGCAACAGTCAGCGCCGAGCGCGCATGGGTGTTGTGGACGAGGCTGGAGATCGTCACTGGGCCAGGCTCGACGGACTGGGGCATCATTCAGGCACCCCCAAACCGAGCGGATTGCCTGGCTGCACTTGAGACACGTACAGAGACTTCAAAGAGTCGTCGCCAATCGGGTCCATTCGTGATGGGGCATTCGTGTCGTGGACGAGGGACCAGAAGGCTGCGAGCTTTGGGAAATGCCTCCCCGACACCGTGGACCCGCGCGGGCCGAAGGGGAAGTAGTCCCGCACTACTTCAGCGGCGGCTTACCCGCGTCGGTGAGCTTCTTGTTCATAGCCGCCTTCTTCTCGGCGAGCTTGGCGGGCTGCACGAAGTAGAAGTCGAACAGCGATTCGAGAACGTCCAGCGACCACTCGGCCTCGCCGGGCTCCACGTCCACGATCTCGCCCGTGTTCGTACTCTTGATCGGGTGCGCGGCGAAGTTCCCGATGACGCGGACGGCATCGACGGCCTCCGCGATCGAAGACGGCAGGGACGGCAGAACCGCGTCGATCTCCTTGCTCAGATCGGATGCCTTCACCTTCGCCACCTCACGGAGCAGTAGCTGGAGGCAGCGGCGGCTAAGTGCGGCGCTCGCCTTCGCGCTTTCGGGGAGGACGTTGCACGCCTCACGATAGTCGGCGGCGTACTTCTCTGGTACTTCCTTCGGAAGAGGAGCGCGGGCGAAGCCCTTTGGCCAGACAAGGTGCCATCGACTGTAGTGACCTCTGGTAGGATCCCACTCGTGTGACAGAAGCTGTATGATCGCCCGGCCACATGCGGGGCAGACTCTCGTCCGAACCCCCCCATCTGGTCTGGCCTTGCCGTTTATCGGGAACTGCCTCCACCAGAGCCTGGTTGCCGCGATAGAGGAGATCGCTGTCGTAGTGCTCGTCATGGAACGACTCCAGGCAGTGCGGGCAGTTCATCCTCGACTCCTTGCAGAGCAGATCCTCAAGGAGCGATAGTACCGCACAGCATCACGAGCCCGCGGGCCATCGAGCCCGCGCCACCTACCTCGCGGCCACGATCCTCAGGGCTGTAGAATGACGATGGTGATCCGCCACTGCACCCCGATGGCCCCGACGCTCGTCCGCGCGCCGTTCCACCGCGTCGGCTGGATCTACGAGGAGAAAGTCGACGGCTACCGCATGCTGGCCACAAGGACGGCGCCCGCCTCCGCCTGGTGAGCCGGAACGGCGTCGACCACACCCGCCGCTACCGCCGCGCCCTGGACCCTCTTTTTAGGCGCCCGCGCGCATGATCCATGCGGGCCCGAGCGTCCGACTGCCGCACTCCTGGCACTTTATCGGCGGGTTACTTGCCCCTGGAAGCTGAGCACCATGGCCGAGTTCAATCTGCTACGGGCCTCATCGAGGCCCCCCATGTATCTAGAGCCGAGCTTCGTCGATCTTGAGGCCGAGCCAGTAGCGCCCCACCAGCTCGTAGTGCGTGAGGCGGCCCTGCAGGTGCTGCGTGATCACGTGGATGTCCTGGAAGTGGCGCTGGAGCAGGTGGTCTTCGTACGCGGCGGTCGCGCCCGAGGCATTGTAGATGCTGTCGATGATCTGCGCCGCCAGGCGGATTCCGTGCGTCGTCGCCAGCCGGAGATTCGAGCGATGCTCGAGCGTGAGCGCGTTGTTCACGCTCGCGGCCCACGCCTCGCGCACCGCCTCGAAGAGAAATGCGCGGCCCGAGCGCAGCGCCGCCTCGGCCTGGCCGACCGTCATCTGGATCATTGGCTGCTCGCGGAGCAGGGTCGGCATCGCCCGCGGCGTCTTGGCGCCGGCCAGCTCGCCGAACGTCTCCAGACACGTGCGCGACATCCCGAAGGCCACCGCGGCGTCGCCGGAGGCGAACAGCAAAGTTCTCGGGATGCGGTAGAGCGGCGCGTCCTCGATGAGCGGCGCCGTCTGCGAGAGCACGGTGCGCTCGGCCGGCACGAAGACGTCGTTCACCGCGAAGTGGTGGGTCCCGGTGCCGCGCATGCCGCGCGTGTGCCAGGTGTCGAGCAGCTCCGCCTCGCCGACCGGCACGAACATGTAGCGCGCCTCGGGCGCCTCGCCCTCCATGCGGACCCGGCCGTTCTCGATGATCTGCGCGTGCGACGCCACCCACGAGGCGTGACGGCAGCCGGTGCTGAATCCCTGGCCGCCCGGGGGCGTGGTGACGCGATAGCCGCCCGGCACCACGATCGCCTTGGCCGTTGCCGCCGGCGTGTTCGCGACCACCGCGCGCGGCACGTCGGCCCAGATCGTGCGCGCGGCCGCGCGCGACATCCGCGCGGCGTAGGTGCCGAAGATCGCGCCCTGGTTCAGGCACCAGCCAGTGCTGGCGTCGGCCTTGCCGATCTCTTCGATCACCTGCACGTAGGTCGGCAGGTCGATCTCGCCACCGCCGATCGCCCGCGGGATCGCCATGTGGAACAGGCCGGCGTCGGCCATCGCCTCGAAGAGCGCGCGGGGCAGCTCGCGATTGGCGTGAGTCTCGTCCGCGGCCGAGCGGATCTGGGGGACGAGCTTCCGTGCGGCGTCCAGCGGCGAGCGGCCGTTGGAGTCCAAGGGCGGGAGCTCGGGGGCTAGGAGCCGACCGCGGCGAGCGCGGGCTCGGCGATGTCGAGCGTGGTCACGCGGCGCAGCTCGCGGCGATGCGTCAAGTCATCGAACGGCCGCGCGCGATGCATCGTGGCGCGATTGTCCCAGATCACGAGGTCGCCGACGCGCCACTGGTGACGGTAGACGTTTTCGCGCTGGGTCGCGTGCTCCATCAGATCGCGCAGGAGCAGGCGGCCCTCCGGCAGCGGCCAGTCGATGATGCGCGTCTGATGCGAAGCCAGGTAGAGCGAGCGGCGCAGCGAGCGCGGGATCGTGCGCACGAGCGGGTGAACCGCGCCCTTGAGCTGGTCCTGCTCGCTCGGCGAGAACTCGAATCCGAGGATCTGGCGCGAGTGGGCGATCGAGTGATGCGTGCGCAGCCCTTCGATCAGCGCCTTCGTCTCGGCCGGCAGCGAGTCGTAGGCGGCGCGCATATCGGCGAACTCGGTGTCGGCGGCGACCGGCGGCACCACGCGCGCGTGCAGCATCGAGTAGCGCCCTGCCGGATCGCGGAACGACGCATCGGTGTGCCAGAGCCGATTGCCCAGAGTGTAGGCGCGCCGGCGATCGCCGGCCTTCATGATCTCGCCGTCGGGGTCGAGGTTCGAGATGTCCGACAGCGCCTCGTTGCCGAAGCGATTCTTCGCGATCACGCGGCTGCCGGTGCCCTCGTGCAGCTGACCATCGAGCCGCTGCGCGAAGTCGAGCTGTTCCGCGTCGGCGAACGGCTGATCGCGGAAGATCAGGACCGCGAATTCGTCCATCCCGCCGCGGATCTTTGCAAGCGTCTCCGCATCGTGGATGGTTCGGAGCTCGATCGGGCTGGCTTCGCCGACGAAGACCGGATGAACCTTCCGGAAGCTGAGCGCCATGGTCCCAAGAGGGTAGGCCGAGCCGGGCGAGCGAGTCAAGCAGTTGCGCCGCTGAATTCGCCCGTTCGGGACGGCCTCAGGCCGTCGGATAGACGGCGAGCCCAAGGGCGCGAGCGCCCGCGGCCAGGCGCGCGTCGAACGTCGCCAACGACGCCGCCCGAGCCGACATCGCGAGAGCCAGATGAAGGGCGTCGGCGGCGCGGAACGAAGCCTCTTTTCGCGCCAGCAGGAGGTGCTCCGCGCGACGGTGGACTTCGCGCGTCAGCTCGACACGGTGGTACACCCCTTCGTCCAGACGCGCGAGGATCGCGTGCTGGAGTCGTCGCGCGGTCTCGCGCGTGAGCGAGCCCTCGTGCAGGCGCCGGGCAACGGCGGAGACGATCTCGGTGACGGCAAGATCCGACGCCAGGACATCGTCCCGGCCCTCGAACACCTCGTTGAATTCGGCACTGCCTGGCTCCGGAAGATAGAGCTTGAGCAGCGCGCTGGTGTCGCAGTAGAGCGGCCCGGGTAGCCTGCTTCGGTAGGCGGCGCGTCGCTCGCGGACCCGAGCCGCCGCGCGTCTCCTAGAGACGGTCGGCGCGATCTTCGGCGACCGTGGTGGACAGCGGTGGCTTGAGGACCGGCATCGTGCGGCGGAACGCCGCCAGGTTGGGCACGGTCTTGCCACGAGGCCGATCGGGCGGGACGAGCTTGGCCACGGGTCGCCCTCGCTCCGTGATCAGAACTTCTCGGCCCTTCCGGACCTCCTCGAGGAGAACGGAGAGATTCTGGCGCGCCTCGCGCACTCCGGCAGTCCGCATAGCGAGATTGTGCTACATGTAGCACATAGCGTCAAATGCTGCAGCGGCTCCTACGCGGTCAGCAGGCCGGTGTGAACGGCGCGCACCTCCACGTCGGCGCCGTCGGAGGCGCCGAGCATGCGAAGCGCAACCGGAGCGAGCTCGGCGATCGGAAGGCCCCTTGCCGCGTGCGCGGCGGAGACACTCGCGACCCAGGCGCGCAGCGGTGCGCCGCGCGGGTTGATCAGCTCGACGACCGCGCCAGGAGCCACGCCGAGCGCTGCGGCCACATCGGCGCTGAGGCGAATCTCGCGCCCGCGCTGGCCATCGAGCCCAGCGCCCGAGGCGACGCGGACACGCAGTCGCGCGGCGCGCAGGCCGGCGCGCCGCGCCGTGGTGGCCGCGGCCTCGGGCACGCCGTGGCGCAGCACGACGCCGTAGATCGCCTCGGCGGCCTCGCGCGTGACGTAGCCCTCGCTCACATCGGCGGCCACACGCTCCGGGTCGCGCTCGAGCGGATCGCCGAAACCTCCACCTCCACTCGACTCCATCAGCAGCACGTCGTCGCGCTCGAGGGGAAAGCCACTGACCTTGCCGGGCAAGGGCGATGGTTTGATCGGCGTGGCGCCCCGACGGACCCAGAACCGATTGGTCGCGCCGGCCCCGCCGCCGCAGACGCCGAACGGCGGCAGCACCGCTTTTTCCGCGAGCACCGACAGCTGCGTGCCCGACGCCTGGATCCGCACCTCGCGCGTGAGCCCGAGCCCCCCGCGCCAGCGCCCGGGCCCGCCGGAATCTTCTCGCAGGGCCGTGCGCTCGATGCGCACCGGATAGAGCTGCTCGACGGCCTCGATCGGCTGGAGCGTCGTCATGTCGCTCTCGGTCCACGTGCGCACGGTGTTGTTGCCGTCGCCGCCGTCGAAGCCGCCGGTGCCGCCGGCCGGGTATTCGTAGAAGATGAACGTCTCGCTGGTGCGCGGGTGCGGGCCGCCGACGTAGCAGTGATTGCCGCCGCCCTTGAGGTCGCCGGCGATCTTGCCGTCGAGCGCCTGCGCCAGCGCCCCCATCACGGCCGACTCGACGCAGTACTTCACCTCGACCATGCCGCCGCACGCCGCGGGCGGATCGGCGTTCACGATCGTGCCGCGCGGTGTGATCACGGTCAGTGGCCGGAAGGCGCCCGAGTTCACATCGGAGCCCGGGTCCAGAAACGACTTGATGATCGTGAAGGCGCCGGTGGGCGCCATCGCGGGGCCGACGTTGGTCGGGCCAAGCGTCTGCGGCGAGGTGCCGGCGAGATCCACCGTGATCGTGTCGCCGGCGACGACGACCTTTGCGCGCACCGTGAGCGGATCGAGCCGATCGGTGCCCGCCTCCAGGTGCGCCTCGTACACGTACTCGCCGGCGCGAAGCCCGCTGATCGCGCGGCGCATCCGGCCCTCGGCGCGGTCCATCAGCTCGGCGACCGCTTCGCGCATCGTCGCGGCGCCGTACCGGGCGACGAGCTCCTCGATGCGCTCGATGGCCTTGCGGCAGGTGCCGAGCATCGCCTGGTAGTCGCCTCGACGCTCGCGCGGCCCGCGCATGTTGCTGAAGATCAGGTCGAGCGCGGCCTCGTTGGGCCGCCCGCGCTCGGCCACCTTGATCGGCGGAATGCGGACGCCCTCCTGGAAGATCTCGGTCGCGCGGCCGGAGAGACTGCCTGGGCTCATCCCGCCCACGTCGCCCCAGTGGGCGCGCACGACGGGAAAGACGAAGAGCTCGCCGTTGGCCCACAGAGGATAGATCATCGCGACGTCGTTCAGGTGCGTACCGCCCGTGTACGGCTCGTTGTGCAGGAAGATGTCGCCCGGGTGGATGTCGTCGCCGAACTTCTCCCGCACGGCCTTCATCGACCAGCCGATGGGCACGATGTGCAGCGGATGATCCTGGCCCTTGGACATCGCCACGATCTGCGCGTCGCCGTCCATCAGCACGCACGAGAAGTCCTCGCCCTCGTAGAGGATCGACGAGTAGGCCGTGCGCACCAGGGTGACCCGCATCTCGCGCACGATCGACACGAACGCCTCGCGCAGCACCTCGAGCGTGATCGGATCGATCATGCGCCGCTCTCGCGCTCGAATCTCAAGTTGCCGTGCTCGTCGACCTCGCCGCGCCAGCCCGGCGGCACGATCGTGGTCGCGCCGAACTCCTCCACGACGGCCGGACCGCAGATGGCGGCGCCCTCCGGGAAGTGCTCGCGCTCCCACACCGGACAATCATGCGGCGCGCCGGCGAACCACACGGCTCGCCGTTCGATCAGCGCCTCGTCCAGCGACTTGCTCGCGCTGCGGTAGCGCTCGCCGGCCGGCCGGGCGACGACGCCGCAGGCCGTCAGCCGCGCGTTGACGAGCTCGATCTCGGCGCCCGGGCTCGAATGACCGTAGGCCGCCAGATGCTGGCGGTGGAAGTCGGCTTCGATCGCGTCGTGCCGGAGCCCGTCGGGACTCGGCTCGCCGAGCGCCACGTTCAGCTCGAACGCCTGGCCGCGGTAGCGCAGGTCGACCGAGCGCACCAGCCGCTGATCCCCAGCGCTGAAGCCTTCGAGCTCGAGCTGATGCCGAGCCGCGTGCTCCATCTCGCCGAAGAGCTCGAGCGCCACGCCGAGCCGCTCGCGCAACGGGCCAACGCGCGTCCTGACGTCGTCGTGCTTGATCTGCGAAGCGAGCAGGCCGAGCGCCGAGAAGTTGCCGGGATGACGCGGCACGAGCACGCGCGGGATTCCGATCTCCTGAGCCAGGGCGAGCGCGTGCATCGGCCCCGCGCCGCCGAAGGCGATCAGGGTGAAGTCACGCGGATCGTGGCCGCGCTGGATCGAGATCTCACGGATCGCCGAGGTCATCCGCGCGATCGCGATCGTGATGACGCCCTCGGCGAGCGCCTCGACGCTCATCGATCGCCCGAGCCGCGCGCCGAGGTCGGCGAGGGCGCGGCGCGCGCCGGTCGCGTCGATCGCGATGCTGCCGCCGAGCCGCTTGGTCGTGCCGATCCGGCCGAGCACCACGTTCGCATCGGTGACCGTGGGCTCGGTACCGCCGAGACCGTAGGCGACCGGCCCGGGCGCGGCGCCGGCGCTGCGCGGGCCGACCTGCAGACTTCCATCGACGTCGAGCCACGCGATCGAGCCGCCGCCCGCGCCGACGCTGTGCATGTCGAGCTGCGGCACCTTCACGGGAAACGCGCCCAGCATGCCGTCGGAGGTCGTCAATGGCGCCAGGCCGCGCACGAGGCAGACGTCGGTCGACGTGCCGCCCATGTCGTACGTGATGAAATCGCGCACGCCGGCGATCTCGCCGACGAAGCACGCCTGGCTCACGCCGCCGGCCGGCCCGGAGAAGATCGTCTTGATCGGCAGTCGCCGGGCCGTCTCGGTCGTCATCATGCCGCCGCTCGACGCAACGGTGAGCACTCCGTGCGCGTAGCCGGTCGCGCGAAGACGTTCTTCGAGCCCGGCTAGATAGCTATCCATGATCGGCTGCAAGTAGGCATTGAGCACGGTGGTCGAGAAGCGCTCGAACTCGCGGTACTCGGCGACGACGTCGGCCGAGCACGACACGGGCAGCCGCGGGTAGCGGCCCTTGGCGGCATCCGCGATCGCCCGCTCGTGCGCGGGGTTGAGATACGCGTGCAGCAGGCATACGGCGACCGCCTCGGCGCCAGCGGCGACCGCGTCGTCGAGCGCCCGCTCGACACTGGCCGGGTCCAGCGCCGCAAGAACGGTGCCGTCGGCGGCCAGGCGCTCGGCGACCTCGAAGCGGTGCTTGCGCTCGACGACGGGCTTGGGGCGCACGAACGTCGGCACGAACAGCGCGGGGATGTTGCGCTTCGTCCGGCCGATCTCGATCAGATCGCGGAAGCCGGCGGTCGTCAGGATCGCGACGCGGGCGCCACGCCGCTCGAGCACGGCGTTGGTGCCGACCGTCGTGCCGTGGACCAGCCGCCGCACGTCGCGGCCCGCGATGCCCAGGGTCTCGAGCCCCGCGAGGACGGCGGCGCTTTCGTCGCGCGGCCGGGACGGCACCTTGGTGACGACCACGCGGCCGGTGGCCTCGTCGACGGCCGTGAGATCGGTGAACGTGCCGCCGACGTCGATCCCGACGATGAACATGCGCGAGATGATAGCATCGGGCCTGAGAGGGGAGACCTACCCATGGCGACGAGCGGCGACGCGATCAGGCATCTCTGGACGCACAAGACACAGGACCATCCCTGGCTGGCCGACGAAGAGCTGGTGATCGAGCGGGCCGAGGGCGTCCACGTCTGGACCGAGCGCGGCAAGAAGCTCATCGACGGCTTCGCCGGCCTCGCCGTCGTCAACGTCGGTCACGGCCGCCGGGAGATCGCCGAGGCGATCGCCGAGCAAACCGTGCGGCTCGCGTACTATCCGACGACGCGCCAGTTCTCGAACCGGCCCGCCGCCGAGCTGGCGCAAAAGATCGCCTCGCTCACGCCGGGCGACCTCGATTATTCGTTCTTCGCCGTCAGCGGCGCCGAGGCCAACGAGCGCGCGATGCAGATGGCACGTCACTACTGGCTCGCCTCCGGGAAGCCGGAGAAGCACAAGGTCATCTCGCTCCAGGGCGGCTACCACGGCGGCACCACCGGCACCTTCGCCGTCTGCGGGCTACCGCATCTGACCGCGGCGTACGCCGATCTTCACGTGCCGGGCTTCGCGAAGGTCACTCCGCCGTATCCGTTCCGCGATCGCGGGGCGGGCACCGACGAGGCGCTCGTGCAGCGCCGCGCGCGTGAGCTGCGCGACGCGATCGCGAAGGAAGGGCCCGAGACGGTGTCGGCCGTCATCATGGAGCCGGTGATCTCGTCCGGCGGCTTCATCATGCCGCCGATCGGCTGGCTCCGGGCCGTGCGCGCGATCTGCGACGAGCTCGAGGTGCTGATGATCGCCGACGAAGTCATCACTGGATTCGGTCGGACCGGACGGTGGTTCGCGGTCGAGCACGACGGCATCGTCCCCGACCTCATGACGGTCGCCAAGGGCATCACGTCCGGCTACATCCCGCTCTCGGCCGCCATCGCCCGGCGGCGGCTGGCCAACGCGTTCCCCGACGACGCCAAGGAAGAGAACGTGCACCCCGGCACCTACGCGGCGCACCCGGTCGCGTGCGCCGCCGCGCTCGCCAACATCCAGATCATGGAGAAGGACCACCTGATCGAGAACGCCGAGGCGATGGGCGCGCGCTTGCGCGACGGCCTCCAGCAGGCCGTGGGCAAGAAGCGAATCGTCGGCGAGGTCCGCGGCCGCGGCCTTCTGGTGTGCGCCGAGCTGGTCGAGCCGGACGGCTCGGGCCGGCCGCTCGCGAAGGAGAAAGTCGCGGGGCTCGACCGGAAGGCGTGGGATCGCGGTGCGATCGTCTACGCGCGCGGCCAGGTCGTGCGACTCGCGCCGCCGCTCTGCATCACGCGCGAGGAAGTCGACCAGCTCGTCGACATCGTGGCCGCGAGCATCGACGACCTCGACCGCGAGCTGGCCTGAGCGGGAGCGCGGGCGCGGCGAGGACTGGAGTCATGGATCAGGACCGCGACCGTATGCGCGCGCTCAGCACGCGGCTGCTGAAGCTCCACGGCGTGCTGCTCGACCGCGAGCGCCGCGCCTACGAGGAGCGTCACGGGCTCGTCGCCTCGCGCGAGCTTCTGCATCTCTTGCTCCACGACGAGAGCTTCAAGTGGCTCCGCTCGCTCTCGTCGATGATCGCGAAGATCGACGAGGTCGTCGACGCCGACGAGCCGCTACCGCCCGACAGCGTGCAGGCGGCGTTCCGCGAGGCGCACCGGCTCCTGAAGTCGGGGACCGCGGGAGACTTCCAAGACAAGTACCATGTCGCGCTGCAAGAGTCACCCGACGTGATCATGGCGCACGCCGCGGTCAGCCGCGTGCTGTCCGACGCGAACCCGGACCCGGGGAAGCGCTGACCGGCCCTCGGCAGTATCCGGCGCGGCACGACCCATGAGCGAGCTTGCGCGCCGCGACTTTTTGAACGGCGCGGCGCTCGCGATCGGGGGCGCGTTGCTCTCACCGCTCGAATCCCTGGGGCTGACCGCCGGCGACGTCGAGCGCGGGGCGCCGTATCCTCCGGCCCTGACCGGCCTGCGCGGCAGCCACGACGGCTCGTTCGAGACCGCCCACGCGCTGCGCGAAGGCCGGTTCCGACCGAGCGCCGGCGAGGCCGTCGAGACCGGCGAGCGGTACGACCTGGTCGTCGTCGGCGCCGGCATCAGCGGCCTCGCCGCCGCCTGGTACTTTCGCAAGGCCGCGGGCGCGGCCGCACGCATCCTCGTCCTCGACAATCACGACGATTTCGGCGGCCACGCGCGGCGCAACGAGTTCCGCGTGGGCGGGCGCATGCTGATCGGGTACGGCGGCACGTTCGCGATCGACAGTCCCGCGCCCTACAGCGCGGTCGCCGGCTCGCTGCTGAGCGAGCTCGGTATCACCACGTCGAGCTGGCAGACGATGTTCGATCGGCTCCTTTACCCGCGGCTCGACCTGGGCTCCGGGATGTTCTTCGACCGCGAGACGTTTGGAAGCGACCGGCTGCTCCGCGTGCCCGCCGAGAGCGGCGCCGCCCACGCGCCGTCGGCGAAGGGCGGGTCGGATCCATGGCGAGCTTTCCTGGCGCAGGCGCCGCTGTCGGAAGCTGCTCGGCGCGACGTCGCGCGACTGATCAAGGCGGGTGGCGACCATCTCCCGGGACTCGACGATCAGGCGAAGAAGGCGCGGCTGGCGCGCATGAGCTATGCCGACTTCGTGACGAAGCTCGCGGGCTACGATCCAGGCGTTCTGCCCTTCTTCCAGGCGCGCCCGCATGCGCTCTACGGCCTCGGCATCGACGCGGTCTCCGCGCTCGACGCGTGGGGTCTTGGCCTGCCGGGCTTCGCCGGCATGAAGCTCTCGCGCACGCCCGGGCCGGGCATGGGGCTCGACGCACGGCCCGGCCCGCGCTCGGCGTTCCTTCATTTCCCCGACGGCAACGCCACGATCGCCCGACTGCTCGTCTGCCATCTGATCCCGCGCGCGGCCGCCCCGTGTTCCACCGACGGTTTAAACCGCGTCGACTACCGGCGCCTCGACGAGGCGGGCCCGGCGCGCGTGCGCCTCCAGAGCACGGTTGTGCGCGTGCGCCACACCGTTGATCGAGCTGAGGTCGAGGTCAGCTACGTGCGGGCCGGACGGCTCGAGCGCGTTCGCGCTCGCGGCTGCGTGCTGGCCTGCTGGCACCAGATGATCCCGTACCTCTGCCCGGAGCTCCCCGAGCCCCAGCGCGAGGCGCTCGCCTCGGCCACGAAGGTTCCGCTCGTGTACACGAACGTGGTGCTGAAAAGCTGGACCAGCTTCCAGGCGCTACGCGTGAGCCAGGCGCACTGTCCGGGCAGCTTCTTCTCGTCGGTGAGTCTCGATCTCCCGGTGCGCGCGGGAAGCTACCGGCCGCCGCAGCGGCCCGACGAACCGATCGTCGTGCACATGAGCCGAACGCCGTGCAAGCCGGGACTGCCGGCACGCGAGCAGCACCGGGCCGGGCGCGTCGAGCTCCTCGCGACGACGTTCGCGATGTTCGAGCAAAGCGTCCGAGACCAGCTCACGCGCATGCTGGGGCCGGGAGGTTTCGATGCGACGCGCGACGTGCTGGCGATCACCGTGAACCGCTGGCCGCACGGCTACGCGTATCAGTACAACTCGCTCTGGGATCCTTTCTGGCTCGACGGGGGACCGTTACCCTGCGTGGCGGCGCGCAAACCGTTCGGACGCATCGCGATCGCCAACGCCGATGCCGCGGCGTACGCCTACACCGACGCGGCGCTCGATCAGGCACATCGCGCCGTCGGCGAGCTGCTCGGGCGCACCTAGCCGAAAGAAGTCGGAGCCGAGCCGGCTAGCTCGCGCTCCAGGCGAACGGCGCGAAGTGGCCGTTGTTGCGGCCCGACGTGTCGTCCCAATCGATGCCGAAGCCGTGCAGATGGCTTCGCGATGCCTTCGCGAGCGCGAGCTTCGCCGCGACGGGATGCCCGACGTTCTCGAAGTAGATCGGCTCGCCCTTGTTGGCGCCGGCGATGCCCTCGACCGCGAGATCGAGCACGCCGGGGATCGTCACCGTTCGGCGCATGCCGCTCATCTCGAACTTGATCGGCCGGGCCTCGACACCTCCGAAGCGGCTGATCAGCGGGCCGAGCGCGGCCATCGGGCCGCCGCCCTGACCGCTCGCGATCGCCGTGAGCGCTTGGCGCTGCTCCGTCGAGGCGCGCTCGTCCACGACCACGCCGACCGTCCAGTCGCCCTGGCCCATCGGTCCGGGCGTGTGGGCCAGGACGGCGAAGCACAGGCCGTCGAGGCGCGTGTTGCCGTGCTGGCCGTGATCGATCCGGAACACGAGCCCAACGTCGCAGAAGCCCTTGGTGGGCCGGGCCGCCAGGCCAGAGGTCGGGCAGGGGCACACGGAGTCGCAGCTACACGCCTCGAAGTACTCACCGTTGACCCGCCAGGGAACAGTCGCCATCGCACCCTCCGCTCGGGCTCGCGAAACGGGCCCGTCCGTCGATTCCATTCGCTACATCGAGTGTCCACCGGCGCGCAAGGCTGCGGCGAGGCTCGGCCGAAGCGCGACCACGACGCCCAGCAGCACCAGCGCGAGACCGGTCGTCCGCGCGATCCACTCTCCGCGCGGCAGGAGCTTCTCGCCGGCCACGACGGCGGCGATCAGCAGGACCCAGATCAAGCCCATCGCGCCCGCCACGACCAGCACGATCATCAGCGCCCAGCAGCAGCCCAGACAATAGAGCGCGTGCGCGCCGCCCATGGCCAGGCCGCCGCGCCAGCCCTCGCGCCAGTGACCGAGGAGGAACCCGAGCGGACTCCGACAATGTCGCAGGCACACCTGCTTGAGCGGTGAAAGCTGAAAGAGCCCGGCGACGACGAGCACCGCCGCAATGGCGTACGCCATGGTCGTCGTGTCGACCGCGCTGAGGCCGACGCTCGCGAGATAGATCGGAACGCCCGTCAGGGCCCAGATCCCGAGATACACGATCGTGAAGAGGCCGATCCTGACGGCCTTGCCCCAGCCGGCGACGTTTCGCGACGTGGCCGCGTAGAGCCTGATCATTGGGAGCGCGCTCGGCAGCATCATCGCCGCCATCATGATGGCCCACGCCGCGACGTACGCGGCGCCGTCGCTGAGCGTCGGACTCATCGCCATTTCCATCCCGGCCATGTCGTCCATCGCCATCGGCAGAACCAGGACGTGCGTCCAGGCGGCCGCGGCGATCACGAGCAGGAGCAGCGTCGTCAGGAGAGTGGCGCGGTCACGGCCGGTGACCGTGGCGCCATCGGAGGCCGATTCGCCGGAGACCCCAGCGCGCATGGCCGGAACTCTAGCGCCGGCCCCGCGGTGAGTCCAGCGAACTAGCCGAGGCGCTTGCGCACGAAGTCGCCGATCCCCGCGATCGCCTTCTCGGCTTCGTC
>Ga0114129_10008579_pt1 | contig 14570 bp, 12 predicted proteins | sample RhiMetdeltSRZDD1_FD_80071 | JGI IMG/M metagenome (GOLD analysis project Ga0114129, IMG submission 80071) | Populus rhizosphere microbial communities from Tennessee, USA - Rhizosphere MetaG P. deltoides SRZDD1 (version 2) (version 2) | ecosystem: Host-associated > Plants > Roots > Rhizosphere >... | reverse complement strand
GCGGCCGGCGGCGGTGAGCGACAGGCGCACGCCGCGACCGTCAGCGGGGTCCGCGCACCGCTGCACGAACCCCCGCTCGACCAGCCGGTCCACCATGCGCGACAGGGCCGGCTGGCTGAGCAGGACGTGCCGGTGCAGTTCGCCCATGCGCACCGGCTCGGGGCATTTGGACAGGGTGTAGAGCACGTCGTACTCGCGCATGGACAGGTCCTGCCAGACGTCCTCGGTTGCGAACTGCTTCATCAGCCGGGCGTGGGCGGACAGCAGGGCCTCCCAGGCGTCGTTGGCCAGTCGCGTCCGGCTGGCCATCACAGGCTCGGGTAGGTGGGCTGCAGGGACGGGTCGGTGTCCTGGTACGGGGAGTCACCGGTGACGTTGTCACCGCGGTTGGCGTTGGGGCGCGGCTGGCGGGGCGGCTGGTCGCCGTACTTGGCCTTGACCAGGCTGGCGTGGGTCGGCGCGTCGGCGACCTCGGGGTCGCGCCGGGCGGCCAGCTCCTTGCGGAGGGTGGGCACGACCTCCTCGCCGAGCAGCTCCAGCTGGTGCAGCACGGTCTTCAGCGGCAGGCCGGCGTGGTCGATCAGGAACAGCTGGCGCTGGTAGTCGCCGAAGTGGTCGCGGAAGGTCAGGGTCTTGTCGATGACCTCCTGGGGGCTGCCCACCGACAGCGGCGTCATGTCCGTGAAGTCCTCCAGGGACGGGCCGTGGCCGTAGACCGGCGCCTCGTTGAAGTAGGGGCGGAACTCGGCGATGGCGTCCTGGGACCGGCGGGCGATGTAGGCCTGGCCGCCCAGGCCGACGACCGCCTGCTGCTCGGTGCCGTGGCCGTAGTGGGCGTAGCGCTGCCGGTAGAACCCGACCAGCCGCATGAAGTGCTCCTTGGGCCAGAAGATGTGGTTGGCGAAGAAGCCGTCGCCGTAGTAGGCGGCCTGCTCGGCGATCTCGGGCGTGCGGATCGAGCCGTGCCAGACGAACGGGGGGACGTCGTCCAACGGCCGCGGGACCGAGGTGAAGCCCTGCAGCGGGGTGCGGAACTTCCCCTGCCAGTCGACCACGTCCTGGCGCCACAACTGGTGCAGCAGGTTGTAGTGCTCCAACGCCAGGGGCAGGCTCTGGCGGATGTCCTGGCCGAACCACGGATACACCGGGGCGGTGTTGCCGCGCCCGAGCATCAGGTCCATCCGGCCCTTGGACAAGTGCTGCAGCATCGCGTACTCCTCGGCGATGCGCACTGGGTCGTTGGTGGTGATCAGCGTCGTCGCCGTGGACACGATCAGCCGCTCGGTCCTGGCCGCGATGAACGACAGCAGCGTCGTCGGCGATGACGAGAAGAAGGGAGGGTTGTGGTGCTCGCCGATGGCGAACACGTCCAGCCCGACCTCCTCGGTCTTGTGGGCGATCCGCACGATGGCGTCGATCCGCTCGGCCTCGCTGGGCGTCGCACCCGACACTGGGTCGCGGGTGATGTCGCTGACCGAGAACACCCCGAACTGCATCACAGGTCTCCTTCACAGTCCCGAACCGGGCTCGACGTCCCGGGCTCCGGCTCGGCTCAAGTTCATGCGTTTGCATATACATGAACGGGTGCGACCGCCGCACTATTCCGCCGTGCGGCCTCCACCCGGCGCAGCGTCACCGGCACGGCGCTCCGATCGGCGGTCGGCGCGGGCGCCTAGCCGTCCCGGAGACCACCCGTAGCAGCCGGCGCGCTCCAGCGCGTCGACCTGGAGCTGGGGTTGCTGGTCGCTGGTGGAGACGCGGGCATAGCCAAGTAGGTGACCTATGCCGCTGACCGCCCAGGCGGCACCGGCGGTTAGGCCGCAACGGGCAGCCGCGGCTGGCGACCAGAGGTCGTCGACGGTGGTGCTGGTATGGCCGCTGCTTCTGTCATTTGTCCAGGTCAGCCGCTAGCAAATTGACAATCCGGCTCCCGTCGAGATCTTCAGGGCTGCGGTCGGGTGCGCTCAGCCTCGGAGCAGTCCTGGCAGGTCGGCGACGCTGTCGATGACCGCGTCCGGCTCGGCTTGGGCGCCCGGCTGGGGGCGGTCACCCTTGCCGCTGCGGACCAGCACCGTGGCCGCGCCGACAGCGTGACCACCGCCGATGTCGGCGGCCAGGTCGTCGCCGACCACCAGCGCGCTCTGTGCCCCGCGGCCGAGCGCGTCCAGGGGCGCGGTGAAGAACTCCGGCGACGGCTTGCCCAGCACCCGGGCCGAGGAGCCGGTGGCGTACTCCAGCAGCCGCACCCAGCCGCCGGTGTCCAGGTGCTCGCCGTCGTCGCGGGCCGCGATCCGGTTGACCTGGGTGGCGACCAGCTCGGCCCCGGCCCGCAGGGCCCGGAATGCGGCGTCCAGGTCGTCGTAGGTCGCCCCGTAGCTGGGGTCGGCGACCAGCACGTGGGTGGCCGGCGTGCCCGGCCCCGCCAGGAACCGGTCCAGCAGCTGGCGCACCTCATCGGCGGCCACGGCCAGGACCCGGGCCTGCGACGCGGACGCGAACAGCCGCTCGGCCACCGCGACCGGGGTGACCAGTTCCTCCTCGGAGGTCTGGAAGCCGCGCCGGGCCAGCCGGTCGGCCAGGGCGGCCGGGGCGATCGAGTCGGTGTTGGTGCAGAACCGCACCGTCAGGCCTTGGTCGCGTAGCCACCGCACGGCCTCGGGGGCGCCGGCCACCACCTGGCTGCCCACGTACAGGGTGCCGTCCAGGTCCAGCAGCACGGTCTCGATACCTGTCAGCCGGCCCACGACCACCTTTACCACGCCCGCCACGCCCGCCCGGAAGCCCCAGGGCAAGGCTAACCGGTGTGCCGCCACCACGTCCCCACGGCCCGCACCCGAAAAGGCCGGTCAGCGTTCGTAGGTACCGACGAGCTCCGCAGCCGCGAGGAGGTTGCCCGTGAGCACCCGCTCGAGCTCGGCCACGCCGGTGCCGGACGTGAGCCGGAGTTCCTCGCCAAGGGCGTGGAGCCGGAAGCGGTAGCGGTGCGGCCCGCGACCGCGGGGCGGGCAGGGGCCGCGGTAGCCGACCGTGCCGAAGTCGTTACGTCCCTCCAGCGGCGCCGCCTCGCCCTCGGCCAGCCCGCCGGCGTCCGGGGGGATGCCCCAGGCGAGCCAGTGGATGAACCGCCCCCCTGGCGCGTCCGGGTCGTCCAGGATCAGCGCGAGCGAGCGGCTTCCCGTCGGCGGCGCCGTCCATGACAACGACGGCGAGCGGTCCTGGCCGTCGCAGGTGTAACGGCGCGGGATCGTCCCTCCCTCCGCAAATGCGCTGCTGGTGAGCAGGAACTCGACCACCGCCACCCTCCCCTTGTCGCTACCGTCCCCGGCGGCAGTTCGACAGCCTCAGCAGGTCACGTGGAGCAGGCCGATCACGGCGCCCTCGGCCTGGTTCCAGACCGGGATCACCTCCGGCGTCGGCAGCAGCTCCACCTGGCAGCGCTTGCGCGCAAAGTAGGTGGCCGCCTCCTCCGACAGCCCAACCCGGCCCTCCTGCCCAGCACCGATCAGCAGCCGCTCGGCGCCCTTCTGGTAGACGTACTCGGCCTCGGCCAGCGAGATGGTATGCGAGGTGCCGTAGACGGCCTTGGACAGCTTCTTCTTCCGCTTCTCCACCCGACCGCCGAGCCGGATGATCACATCATGAGTGATTGTGTCTCCGTCGATGGTGACCGAGCCGAACTGCGTCCGATCGATCTTGGGCTCCATGTCCCTCACCGCCCTCGCCCCAGGCCGGGCCGGTGCCGCCGGCCGTCAACGAGCCTCATGGACCCGTTCCGCCCAGTCAACCTACACCGATCGCCAAAGCAGGTAGGTCGATGACCCGACGGTGGGGCCGCGACCCCTTCCGGACCGGTCTGGTGCAGGCCGTGGACGACGCGGCCCGGCAGGCGCTGGCCAGCTCGACCACGCCCGGGCTGGCCGTGGCGCTCGTCCACCACGGCCGGTTGGTCTGGGCGGCCGGCTACGGCGTGGCCAACCGCGCCACCGGCCAGCCGGCAACGGCTACCACCCGCTTCCAGGCCGCCTCCCTCTCCAAACCGGTGACCGCCTGGGGCGTGCTCCGGCTGGTCGAGTCGGGCCGAATCGGCCTGGACGAGCCGATCGTCGGCCACCTGCGGCGCTGGCGGCCCCCAGCCTCACCGTTCGACGCCGACGGTCTCACCGTCCGTCGGCTGCTCAGCCACACCGCCGGCCTGTCGGTACATGGCTACGTCGGCCAGCGCGCCGACCGGCCACTACCGTCCATCGTGGCCTCGCTGTCGGGGAAGACGGGCGACGGCTTCCCGGTCGAGCTGCTGGAGGCGCCCGGCCAACGTTGGCTGTACTCGGGCGGCGGCTACAGCCTGGCCCAGCTCCTGGTCGAGGAGCTCACCGGCCGGCCGTTCACCGACTACATGCAGGCCGAGGTCCTCGAGCCGCTGGGCATGACCGCCAGCAGCTTCCGGTGGTCGCGGACCGCGGCCACCGCCCGCCCACACGACGCCCACGGCCGTCAGATCGGCGACTTCGCCTTCGCCGAACAGGCCGCCGCCGGCCTGGTCACCACCGCGCCCGACCTTGCCCGCTTCCTCGCAGCCGCGCTGGCCGGCCCACGCGGCGAGCCACCGGGACGAGGGGTGCTCAGCCCGGCCGGGGTGCAGGTGGCGCTCACCGCCGCCCCAGCCACCGACGGCCGCTGGGGTCTGGGCTATGGGCTTGGCCTGACGCCCGGCGGCGACCTGCTCGCCTACCACGAGGGCGCCAACCGCGGCTGGCGGGCCGGCCTGGCCCTGCTGCCCGACCGGCGGGCCGGGATCGCGCTGCTGGCCAACGGCGACGCCGGCAGCGCCCCGATCGACGCAGTGGTCCAGCAGTGGCTGGCGCTCGCGTCGCTGAACCGGGTACACACACGGCTTCGCAACGCCCTGCTCGCCTTCCTGGCCGTGGCGGCCGCGGCCGCGCTCGGGCTGGCCGTCAGACGCCGAACACCCCCGGAAGCCTCGAGGCCGTCGGCAAGGCTGCGTGTTCGCTAGCGCGACTCGCTGGTGGCGTCGCGCAGGACCTCGTGGCCGGGGTGCGGTTCGACCGGGATGGAGCCCAGGCGGCCGGCCTGGTAGTCCTCGAAGGCCTGGACGAGCTCGGCGCGGGTGTTCATCACGAACGGCCCGTAGGCGGCGACCGGCTCGCGGATGGGCTGGCCGCCCAGGACCAGCACGTCGAGCTGGGGGCTGCGGCTCTCCTGGCCGGTGTTGGCGGCGACGGTGACCACGTCGCCGGGGCCGTAGACCGCGAGCTGACCCATGTGCACCGGCCGCCGCTCGACACCGACCGAGCCGGAACCGGCGAGCACATAGACCAAGGCGTTGAAGTCGGCCCGCCAGGGCAGCCGCAGCTGCCCCCCGGGAGCCAGGGTGGCGTGCAGCAGCGAGATCGGCGTGTAGGTGATGCCCGGGCCCTGGTGCCCGGCGACCTCGCCGGCAATCACCCGCAGCAAGGCGCCGCCATCCGGCGAGCTCAGCAGGGTCACCGCACGCCCCCGGATGTCCTGGTAGCGCGGCGGCGCCCACTTCAGCCGAGCCGGCAGGTTGACCCATAGCTGGAAGCCGTGGAACACCCCACCGCGCATCACCACCTCCTCCGGTGGCGCCTCAATGTGAATCAGACCTCGACCGGCGGTCATCCACTGCGTATCGCCATCGGTGATCAGCCCGCCACCGCCGTTGGAGTCCTGGTGCCGGAGAATGCCGTCGAGCATGTAGGTGACGGTCTCGAACCCCCGGTGGGGATGCCAGGGGGTGCCCTTAGGCTCGCCCGGGGCGTAGTCGACCTCACCCATCTGGTCCATGTGCACGAAGGGGTCGAGGGCGCGCAGGTCCACGCCGGCGAAGGCTCGCCGCACCGGAAATCCCTCGCCCTCGAAGCCCGATGGTGCGGTCGTCACCGAGACCACAGAGCGGTCAGCCGCGCTGGGGTCCACGGTGGGGATCCGTGGTAGGGCCACGGTGTCGGCGCTGATGGCTGGCATGACCACTCCTTGGAGAAATCGAGGCTCATCCGTCCCCACTGCAAGGATACTTGCATACACAACATTCCCGATGAGCGGGCCTGTCGCCTCCTGGTAAGCCGCCGTCACCACCGACAACACCGGCAGGCAGCGGAATGTCAAGGCTCGGACCCGACCATGTGCGGGCGGATGCAAGGCCGCACCAACAGGAGGTGAGCAGCATGGCCAAGCCCGAGCAGCCCGAGACCTACTCATTGCGGTCAGCCGAGGCAGCGGATGCTTCGAGGGTGGCCGAACTCGTAGACGCCGCCTACGCGCACTACGTCGAGCGCATCGGCATGCTACCTGGCCCGATGACCAACGACTACGCCGACGTTGTCCGCACCCGTCAGGTAACCGTCGCCGAACGCCAGGGAGCCATCGTGGGGATCATCGTCCTCACCGTTACCGACGAAGGCTTCCTGGTCGACAACGTCGCGGTCCATCCCAGCCATCGCGGGACCGGGCTGGGACGAGCCCTTCTCCAGTTCGCCGAAGCCGAGGCGCAACGCGCCGGGTTCGACGCCATCTACCTCTACACCCACGAGAAGATGACAGAGAACCTGGCCCTCTACGCACGGATCGGGTACGTCGAATACGACCGACGCTCCCAAGGAGCGTTCTCTCGTGTCTACCTGCGAAAGCATCTTGGATGAGCTTGCCGCTTGGGGTTCGCGGACAACCGAGCCGGCAGCAGACACCTTCCAGCGGTACGAAATGGACGAGACTGCGCCGAGCGCCGCTCAAGGTACCCCTGGACATTAGACTAGCGCCCGCCGCACCGCCCCAGCGCCTGGAACAGCCCAGCCGACTGCAGACCCTCGACCACTCGTCGGCGTTGGATCGTCGTGTCGGCCGGCATCTTTACATCATCCGCACGGCAGGAAGCAGTCCGAGCAGGTCGCGAACGCGGACATGCCAGGAGCCGGCAGGGGGCGCTGACGATCGTGGAGACCCTACATGACGCCAGGGGTTGTGGGTATCGGCGTGGATGGTCCATCGAGGGACGCACCGGACCGGGAGCCTTGAACCTCTACAAAATGAGCTGCGGAGGCGGCTGTAGCAGGGCAGGCAGGCCGCGGGGTTGAGGAGAAGCTGCGGTGGTCAGCCAAGCTCGGCCAGGCGCTGGGCGACGGTATCGGCGTGCGGGAGCCGCGCCTCCGCGCCAGCGCGCATGAGCGCAATAACGCAGGCGGCCAGGGCTGCCCGCAGCGCCCCAGGTTCGACCGCACCAACGTGGGCAGCCTCGAACCTGGCCAGAGTCGCTGCTGCAAGGTCGTCGTAGCCGCGCGCCTGGACCGCGGGCAGCCCCTGACCGAGGCAGAACAGCGAGAGCGCGTGGTCGCGCACGGCGCCGACGTAATGCTCCGCCTGCCAGAGGCGCCCGCGCTCGATGCACGCGCGTGCGTGGAGCGCGTAGATGACGCCCCACCCGAACAGGTCCCCCGGGACTGGTGGCGTGGGAATGAAGAGGCCCCCCGCGACCGGCGGGGTGGAACCCTCGGACTCGCCCGCCGCGGTCGCACCGAACAGCAGCCGGAATCGTGGCCCGGCGGGACGAAACTGCGCCGCCGGCGTCATCGACAGGTCGACCTGCAGCGCGTCGGGAAACAGGAACACGCGGTAGGTGGTCGGACCGCGCTGGAGGTCGGCAAGGTGCACCGCCTCCAGCTGGTCGATGAGCGTGCGCGTCCAGGCGTTGAGCACCGCGGCGACCGGCACGTGGTCGGCGATGCCGAAGCTGAGGTCCAGGTCGGAGAAGCGGTCGCCGCCGTCGGCGGCGAGCGAGCCCACGGCGGCTGCGGCAACCACGTGCTCATCGGCCTCCGCGAGCCGGAGCAGGTGCTCGCGAACAGCGTCCCGCTGCGCAACGGTGAACATGAGGCGCGAGTCTATTGCTGCAGGTGACCAAGCGGCGTGTCGGGGCTGCTTGGGTGCCGTGCCAGGAACCTGCTGGAACCCAAGGGTCAGCCAGGTCCTGAACTTCTCCACCGAACCGACCTTGGTCGACGCGGTCGCTCCTCAGCGACCGCGGGGCGCGTTGCTCGGGAGGAGGCGTCTTGGCGGCGTGGAAGGGACCGGCGCCGATGCCGCTTGCGCATGGGTGCCAGGGCGAGACGTTGCGCGTGCGCGTGCTGCCCTTCTCGTGCTTCCCGGTCACGCGGGGGATCCGCCCGTATGGGCTCGTTGACACCTTGTTCGCTGTAAGAAGCTCCAACTAAGCAAGGGGCTGTTGGGCTCGGTGAGGAGTCGCCGCACGTCAGGTGGCTGACGCCTGGAGGTCGGCCCGGAGCCTGTCCAGGGTCAGCTGCTCCTTACGCGCCCGGAGATCCAGATACAGCAGCACCCCGACCAGCACCCCATAGGGCAGAGTGATCACGGTGGCGATGGCGGCAGCGATGGCCTGGACAAACCAGCTGGTGTTGTTGAACGGGGTGGTGATGATCGCGTTGACCACCCCGGTGAGCAGGCCGGCGACCACCAGGGCGCCGAAGGCGTGCCACCAGTGGCCGCCGACCAGCTCCCAGGACCGACCCATGGCCTGGGTGCCCCGGCGGCCCTCGACCACCAGGGCCTCGACGCTGACCGCCAACCGCACCCCGATCCAGATGCCGGGGATGATGAACAGGATCAGCCCGGCGATGGTGGCCAGCCCGACCAGGATGCTGACCAGCAGGACCGACCCGAGGCGATGGAAGCCGAACCGGTAGCTCTGCTCCAGGCTCGGGTCCTGGCCGGCCACCTCGGCCGCGACCGCCCGGGTGATGGCCCCGGTCAACACCAGGTACATCAGCAGCCCGGCCAGCCCGGCGACCAGCCAAGCGGCCCCCACGGCCCAGGTGGCGGTCGAGATTTCCTGGTAGCTGGTGACCTCACCGCGGCTGCGGAGCCAGTCGCCGAACAGGTACTGCAGCAGGGTCAAGGGGACGACGACCACGGCGGCGATGGCCACCAGGGTCCGCCAGTGCCGCTGGTAGAGCCGGAAGGCGGTGCTGAGGATCTCGCCGATCCTCAGGGGGCGGGGCAGGGCCGCCTGGCCGGGCTGGCCGATGGCCTCGCTCATGTCCTGACCTCCTCGGGTGGAGCTAGGTCGAGGCCGGGGATTCCCTCGGCCGCGGCGTCTGCCTCTGCGGTGGTAGCACCAGCGGCCGAAGCTGACAAGAGGGCAAATCTCCGCCAAAGCTCACAGGCTGGGCGTCCTGGATGGACGCTTCGTCGGGTCGGTTCGGGAGCGAGGGCGGTCCTTACACCGATGACACCATCATCGTGACCTGGGTGCTCTGCTCGGGGGTCCGGCGGGCTGGCCTGCAACCACCACGGCGGCACTGGCCAGGCAGCCCCGACGGGCTCGCCGCGGTCGCGCGGCTGTGCGGGCTCACCGACCACGACGCCGCGTCGAACACCGCATAGACGATCCCGGCCGGGGGCCTCGCCACAGTCCCTTCGCGCTGCGGTAACACGTCAGCCGAAGCCGAAGTACAACGAACAACCGGAGACCCACACACCCGGGGTCGGCGCAGGTAGCGTCAGGGTGTGACCAAGCACCCTGTCCAGGTACGGTTCGTCGGCTCGGGTGATGCCTTCGGCAGCGGCGGCCGCTTCCAAGCGTGCATTCTGCTGCGGGCCTCCGGCCAAGATGGCGACGTCCTGCTGGACTGCGGCGCCTCCTCCCTGGTCGCCCTGAAGCAGCAGCGCCACGATCCCAACCAGATCGGGCTGGTGCTGGTGTCGCACCTGCACGGCGACCACTTCGGCGGCCTGCCGTTCCTGATCCTGGACGGCCAGTTCGGCCACCGCACCCGACCGCTGCACGTGGCTGGGCCGGCTGGGGCAGGCGAGCGGGTGGAGGCGGCGATGGAGGTGCTGTTTCCCGGCTCCACCGGGGTGCGGCGCCGGTTCCCGGTCCACTTCCACGAGCTCACCGACCGGCAGCCGCTGCGGTTCGACCTCGAGCCCACCGAGCTGGTGGTGGTCCCGTTTGCGGTCGTGCACGCTTCGGGCGCGCCGGCGTTGGCGTTGCGGGTGACCTGGCAGGGCCACACCATTGCCTACACCGGCGACACCGAGTGGACCGAGGCGCTGGTGGAGCTGGCCCGGGGGGCCGACATGCTGATCGCCGAGGGCTACACCAGCCAGCGCAAGATCCGGTTCCACCTGGACGTGGCGACCCTGGAGCAGCATGCCGGCCGGCTGGCAGCCCGCCGGGTCATCCTCACCCACCTGTCCGCTGACGTGCTGGCGCGCGCCGAGGAGCTCGGCTGGGAGACCGCCAGCGACGGCATGACAGTGGACCTTCCAGCGGTACGGCCGTGAGGCAACCAGCCGTGGTCCAGGTGCACGTGACCTGCAGGTCAGCGGGCCGGCCGTCGACAAGACCTTTGAGAAGGATGCAGCAGGCGGGCAGCGTGCTGAAGCTGGGCGGCTCGCCTGCGCGCCGAGGACTCGGCCGCTGCTCAGCGCAAGATCCATTCCAGCACTCCACGGTGCGGCTCATCGCTGGAGCCGTACGGCGGTGCCCGCCGGTGGCGGGGCAGCCGTCCCGGGTGCAGCGCCGCGTGCACGTCACGTCGCCATGGTTGCTTGGTAATCGGACAGATTCGGCGGTGAGACGTATGGTCGATGCTGTACCTGCTCGGAGTGTGCTTGCCCCTGACGGTTCCCGCTGCTGGGTGGGTGAGGTCGCTGGCGCTGCTGGTTGGTAGGAGCCGATTGGACCGGTCGCCGGAGGAGGATGCCTGGCGGTGGCGACGATCATGGTGCAGGGGGTGTCCAGCGATGCCGGCAAGAGCCTGATCGCCACCGGGCTGTGTCGGTGGCTGCGGCGGCGGGGTGCGCTGGTGGCTCCGTTCAAGGCGCAGAACATGTCGAACAACGCCCGGGTCGTCGACGGCGGCGAGATCGGCACCGCCCAGTGGCTGCAGGCGCTGGCCGCCGGGGTGGCGGCGGACGTGCGGATGAACCCGGTGCTGTTGAAGCCCGAGGCCGACACCCGCAGCCAGGTCGTGGTCAACGGTGTGGTGAGCCGTGAGCTCACCGAGTCACCGTGGCGCGGCCGGGCAACGCGGCTGTGGCCGCACGTCGAGGCCGCCTATCGCTCGCTCGCCGCCGAGTACGACGTGGTCGTGGTCGAGGGCGCGGGTAGCCCGGCGGAGCTGAACCTGTGGGCCGATGACATCGTCAACATGCGCGTGGCCGAGCTGGCCGGTGCGCCCGTGCTGCTGGTCGCTGATATCGACCGGGGCGGCGCCTTCGCCCACCTGTACGGCACCTGGGCGCTGCTGCCACCGCCCTGGCGGTCGCGCATCCGCGGGTTTCTGCTCAACAAGTTCCGCGGTGATGTCGGCCTGCTGGCCCCGGCGCCGGCGGAGCTGGAGGAGGCCACGGGGGTGCCGACCGTCGGCGTGGTCCCTTGGATCGAGCACGCGCTGCCCGACGAGGAGGGCCCGACCCTCGGCGCGCCGAGCGGTCACAGCCGGCGGGTGTGCATCGTCGGCGGGCCCTACGCCTCCAACCTGGACGAGTTCGTTCGGCTCCAGCAAGTCGCCGACGTCTGTTGGGCGCGCACGCCTGCTGCGCTGACGGGCGCCGACCTGGTGGTGCTGCCGGGTTCCAAGCACGTCCCCAACGACCTCGCCTGGATGCGATCATGCGGCATGGCCGACGCCGTCATCAGCGCCGCCGCGGCCGGCGTACCGGTGCTGGGGATCTGCGGCGGTCTGCAGATGCTCGGTGGCGCGATCAACGATCCCGCCGGTGTCGAGGGATCGGCGGAGGGTCTGGGCCTGCTCCCGGTCGCCACGTCCTACCTTCCGGGCAAGACCACCCAGCGCACCGTCGTGGGGTTCGGCCGCCTCCCGCCTGCCTGGTCGTGGCTGGATGGCCTGTGGTTCGACGGCTACGAGATCCACCACGGCACCACGACGGTCTCCGGCTCCGTGGAGACGATCGTCGGCGACGGTCTCGGCTATGCCGACGGCAACCTGCTGGGCATCTACGCCCACGGGCTGTTCGAGAGCGACCAGGTGCTGGACGCCTACACCGGCATCGTGCCGCCGCCCCGTAATGCCACCTTCGAGCAACTCGCCGACCTCATCGATGCCCACCTCGACATCGCTTGGCTCGCGCGCTGCCTCGACCTCCCGGCCCTCCTCAAGGGATCGACCTGACCTGGGAGCGCTTCCCGGCGCTCCGCCACAAGCGCTGGCGTGGATGGTCCCCGGGCCGCATTCGCTCAGCCAGCAAGCATGGTGGCGAGGACTTCTGCATGGTTGCTACCGCAACCCTACTATTGGCCTGTCCGGCCTGGTTACAAGCGCGCTCTCGGGCTGTAGCTGGCCTAGTCAACCGCCTCGCGCTGGCGCGCTGTGGCGGCATCCAGGCCGCGGATCAGCCACGCCTCGCGGCCGGCGTAGGCAACACGTTGAGATTGTCGAGGTGATGCTGGCATAACCGCTTCCCCTACTGACCATTCGTGCAGGTCAGCAGCTAGCAAATTGACAATCCTGCTCCCGCGGTCATCCACTGGGTGTCGCCGTCGGTGATGAGCCCGCCGCCGCCGTTGGAGTCCTGGTGCTGGGAGACGCCGTCGATCATGTAGGTGACGGTTTCGAAGCCGCGGTGGGGGTGCCAGGGGGTGCCCTTGGGCTCGCCCGGGGCGTAGTCCACCTCGCCCATCTGGTCCATGTGCACGAACGGGTCCAGGGCACCCAGGTCCACCCCGGCGAAGGCGCGGCGCACCGGGAAGCCCTCGCCCTCGAAGCCGGAGGGGGCCGTGGTCACCGACACAACCGGGCGGTCGACGGCGGTCGGGTCGAGGTCGGGGACCCGCGGCAGGGCCACGGTGTCGGCGCTGATGGCTGGCATGGCGCTCCCCGCGTTGATGGGACTCAGCAGTCCACCATTCCAAGGATACTTGCACGCGCAACATTCCCGGCCGGGAGCTGCCCCGGACCGCCACGACGTCCTCCCCGACGCCGCGCCCGTGTCAGGGCGCGGCGGCCCGGAGGGTTGTCTCGATGACGTCCCAGGGCAGGCCCGGTGGTAGTCCGACCATCGTCAGGTCGACGGCGGCATCCCACCCCGCCAGCTGGTCGCGGACCTGGCATGGCGTGCCGTTGACGGTGAACTCGTCCAGGACGACCTGCGCCCCGGTGGGGACGACGCCGGCGTCGGGACGAGGATGTGGGTTCGCTTCGAGGATGACCTGGACCGCGCTGCCGTAGCCCTGCCCGGTGAGGGACCGGGCGTAGACGTCGCCCATGGCGCACAGGTACCAGGCGAGGCAACTGGACGAGATCCGGTGGGCCAGGGCGGGGTCGTCGGCGGCGACGGTCAGCGGACCGGCGACCACGGTGATGGGCTTGCTCCGGAGGCCGGCCGCCTCCCGGTCCCTCCGCAGCCTCGGCGCCCGGTCGGCGACCTGGTCGCGGGCCATGAGGACGGGGAACCAGCCGTCGGCCAGCTCGGCCGCGACCCGGGTGGTGCGGTCACCCATGGCCGCCAGCCAGATGGGCAGGTCGGGCACGGCCGTCTGGCCGAGGCGGAGCGGCCGTGCTCCCGATGCGCCGTCGAGCGGGGCACGCTCGCCCTCCAGCAGGGCGCGGACCTTGGCCGTGACCTCGCGCAGCCTGTCGGCCGGGTGGGTGAAGCGGACGTCGTGGAAGCCCTCCACCAGGGCGCGGGTGCTGGGGCCGAGCCCGAGGACGAAGCGGCCTCCCGAGAGCCGGTGGAGGGTGGCGGCGGTCATCGCCAGCGTGCCCGGAGTGCGGCCCCAGACCGACAGGATGCCGGTGACGAGCCTGATGCCTCGGGTACGCGACGCGGCCTCGGTGAGCACCAGGGTCGCGTCCAGCCCCCAGCCCTCGGGCAGGGCGAAGGCCTCGTAGCCGAGTTCGTCGGCGAGCTGGGCCGTGTCCAGGATGATGTCGTGGCGGGTCTCCATGGGCGTGAGGGCCACGCCGCGCCGTCGGGCGCTCATCCCGGTCCTCCGCCGTTGGCGGCCCCGGGCGGACCGCCGAGGCGCCCGGGGATACGCGGCTCGGAGCCGGTCTCCTCCACGGCAGCGCTCCTCCTTCACATCGAGCCAGGTCTTGGAGCGATCCTAGGAAGGGCAGGCCCGGCCGTCAGGCGGGGAACTACCCCAGCCGATACCTCAGCGGACTACCTCAGTTTCCGTGGGCCGAGGCCCACCAGGCGGCGATCTGGGCCCGCGACCGCACGCCCAGGCGCTGGCGGATCCGCTCCACGTGGCCCTCGGCCGAGCGCTCCTCGATCCCCAGGCGGCCGGCGATCTGGCGGTTGGTCAGGCCGCCGGCGACCAGGGCCGCGACCTGGAGCTGGCGGGCCGTGAGCCCGCCCGGTGGCCGCTCGGGCTGTCCGGCGGGCAGCCCGTCCCGGGGGGCGCCCAGGAACCCCAGGATCTCGCGGACCACCGCCGCGGCGTCGCCGGCATGGGAAAAGTGGCTGCGGCCGGCCAGCGACACCAGCCGGGCCCCGGGGATCCGGGCCGCCAGGTCGCGGCCCAGCCGGTAGGGGATGGCCCGGTCGTC
>Ga0114129_10008576_pt1 | contig 14573 bp, 12 predicted proteins | sample RhiMetdeltSRZDD1_FD_80071 | JGI IMG/M metagenome (GOLD analysis project Ga0114129, IMG submission 80071) | Populus rhizosphere microbial communities from Tennessee, USA - Rhizosphere MetaG P. deltoides SRZDD1 (version 2) (version 2) | ecosystem: Host-associated > Plants > Roots > Rhizosphere >... | reverse complement strand
CAACCGTAGCTACTTCATGGTTATCCCGCGCGACTGCGTCGGCACCTACACTGAAGAAGGCCACAACGCCGCGCTCAAGCGCATGGAGCGCTTCGCCGAAATCGTCGAATCGAAAGGGCTGATCGATTGTTGGCAGCGCTGAACGTCGATGCAAGTGGAAATCAGAGCCGCGGTCGACCAATTTCGCCGCGGCGACACGGAAACCGCATTCTTTGAGCTGATCGAGATGACGGATGACGTGTTGCCCGCGATCGTCGACATCTTTCGCGGTGAACCGCAGCCCGATGTCCGGGCTTTTTTAGTTAAAGCCGCCTGGGAACGGCGCGAGGATGCTGTCATTCGCTTCTTAGCTGAAGCTCTGAACGACGACGCAGAAGAAGTTTGGCAGGAAGCCCTCGATGGCCTGGTGGCCTTTTCGTCGCAAGAGTCATTGGAACTCCTACAATCTGCACGTTCTCGCAAGTTCAAAGACTCCGCTGCCAAACGGTTTCACCTTTGGCTTGAAGAGGCGATTCAACAGGTTCAGTTCGAGCTCCGAGCCAAAGCTCAATTTGATACCCGCCCGTTTGCGAAAATCACACGGAAGGAGTTAAAAGAAACGTAAATTCTCAAGGTCAATCGTCAAAGGAGATCACTATGGCTGGAACAAACGGCAAGAAAGCCCTCCACGTCGCCACTTTTTCCGGATGGTACCGCTTCGAGCAAGATGGCGCGGTGTTTCGGCAAACCAAGCGTGATCTGACCTACTGGACGTTGACCTGCATGTCCGTCGATCCTGACAATCCCGACAAAATTTACGCCGGCAGCGAGCACTCCGGGCTTTTTTACACTGAAAATGCCGGAAAGAATTGGAAGCGGTCGGAGCCGAATACTCCAAAGATGATGCTCTTCTCGGCGTTGGCTTTGAACGGCGGCGTGATGGTAGGAACGATCCCGTCGGCGGTTTACCGCAGCAAAAACGGCGGCTGGGAAGAATTGGAAGGTGTGCGCAAAAACAGCGCGGGAGCGAATTTTCCGCCGAGTCCTGAGTTGCAATCACGCGCCCGTTATCTGTCATACGATCCGGTTGCGCCGGCGCGCCTGTACGCCGGCATCGAAGTCGGCGGCATGCTGATCAGCGACGATAGCGGTTACAGCTGGCAGCCGGCGAACGAAGGACTGACCGACATGGACGTGCACGAGGTGATTGCCAGCGAGGCAAATCCGGGAATGGTTTATGCCGCGTGCGGCGAAGCTTGTTTCCGCAGTTTGGATCGCGCCGCCCACTGGGAAAACAACTCGACGAAGACCCACGATTACGGCACCTGCGTCGCCGAGGGCAAGAAGGGAGTTGTTTATCTCGGCGCGGCCAAGGGAAGGCCGAATTTATGGATCCGTGAAGAGGGCGCGATGGCGGCGATCTTTGGCAGCGGCGATAAGGGCGCGACCTGGGAAAAAATCGCCGACAATTTCAAAGGAGGAATCATGCATATGTGCCCCACTCCCGACGGCATCGGCATGGTGGCCGGAACCTCCGATGGTTCGTTACTGGTGATCGACGACGCCGGCGTCCGCGAAGTCGTGAGCGGATTGCCATTTGTGACGTCAGTGGAATTGGCGGCGTAAAAGCATGGGCGCGATGAGGAGAATTGCATGAGAGCGCTGCTGTTATTTTTCTCGCTCGTCGTCGCGCAGACCGCCCTCGCTCAAGACGCCAAGCTCGTCGCAGAAGGCAAAAAAGACGGTAAGGTTGTTATTTACGGTTCGATGGAGACGGACATCTTCGAGGGCATTCAGCAGTCATTTGAAAAGAAGACCGGCATCAAAGTTGACTATTGGCGCGCCGCGGGCGCCACGGTGCTCGAAAGAGCGTCGACCGAGCGACGCGCGAATAAAGTCGGTTACGACTTGGTTCTGAACAACGCCGGCCCGATGGAAATATTGCTCGCCGAGGGCGCCTTGGCAAAATACGACTCGCCTCTCGCCAAGAATTTTGCGCCGGAACTCATTCATCCACAGCTCGGACCGAGCTACCGCACCAGCATCGTCGGCATTGTTTACAATAAGAGTATTATCAGCGCGGACAAAGCGCCAAAGTCGCTGGACGATCTACTGAGGCCGGAATATCGAGGCAAGCTCGCCTTTCCCGACCCACAGCGCGGCGCAGTGGCGATCATGTGGCCGATGAGCCTGTACAAGCTCCTGGGAAAAGATCGCGCCGATAAGTATCTCCGTGATCTGGCAGCGACCAAACCGGTGATCGTCGAAGGCGTCTTGCCCGCCGTCGAGCGCGTGACGACCGGCGAGACACCGGTTGCGATCACCTATTTAAAATACGTCGTCGGCTTTGGCCAAAAGGGCGTGCCGCTCGATTACGTCAGACAAGACAGGATGCTCGGTCACGGACACGCCATCGCCATGAGCAGCCGGGCGGCGCGACCCAACGCAGCGAAAGCCTTTCTCGATTATTTTTACAGCGATGAGAGCCTAAGAGTAATGGCAAAGTTCGGCGAATTTGTGACGCGCAAAGGCATCTACCCGCCACTGCCGGACTCCGACAAGATCCAGGTCGTGGAAATGGACGAGCCCGACGCCAATACCATGGCCGAAAAACGCAAAGAGTATCGAAAGATCTTTTTCCAGTGAGAACAAATGATTGGAGTACTGGAGTGGTGGGAAATTCCGATCCAACACTCCACCACTCCATGACTCCATCATTCTGATTGTGAATCGTTAGAGGATTTTCTTATGAAGCTTTATACCTTCTTCCGCAGTTCCGCTTCGTATCGAGTGCGCATTGCGCTCAATATGAAAGGCTTGAGCTGCGAGCAAAGTCCAATCCATCTTCGGCGCGGCGGCGGCGAGCAATTGACTGCAGCCTACAAGGCGATCAATCCCCAAGCCCTGGTGCCGGCCTTGGAAGACAACGACAAGATTCTCACACAATCGCTCGCCATAATCGAATATCTCGACGAAACACATCCCAATCCGCCGCTGCTTCCCAAAGACTCGGCGAACAAAGCGCTGGTGCGCAGCATGGCGATGGTGATTGCCTGCGAAGTCCATCCGATCCAAAATCTCCGTGTGCTGAACTACGTGAAGAAGGAATACAACCAGACCGACGAGCAAGTGAACCGTTGGGCGCAGCACTGGATCGATCTTGGCCTTGCCGCCCTCGAGCAAATGATCGCCGCTCAGTCCGAGCGCGGTAAGTTTTGTTTCAGCGACGTGCCGACGCTCGCCGACATCTGCCTTATCCCGCAGCTCGGCAACGCGCGCCGCTACGGCTGCGATGTGTCTCGGTATCCGAGCATTCTAAGCATCGAAAAAGCTTGCATGGCCATCCCCGCCTTCGCCAACGCCGCGCCGGAAAAACAGCCTGATGCGGAATAGGAGCTTTTGGTTTCGGGTGCAAGCTTCTCTCAACTAGAAACTTGAAACCAGCTAGAGACTCCCTCGCCCCATGTTCCTTCTGAAACAGTTTCTGAAAGCGCTGCTCCTGCCGCCGATGCCGTGGCTCCTCATGCTCCTGGCGGTGCTGATTTTCTGGCGGCGGACCTGGGCGCACAAGTTGTTGTGCGTTACATTTTTGCTAATTCTCGTGCTCCACAGCGGTCCGGTGAACTATGCCTTGCGCTATCCACTCGAGTCGAGTTATCCACCGCTCATCGACCCGACCCAAGCCGGCTCCTATGATGCGATCGTGGTTTTAACCAGTGGCAGTATCGCCGCTGAAGGGCTCGTTCCGTTTCCGTCAGTCGACGAGCATATGTTTCGGCGGCTCGACGAAGCCTGGCGTCTCTACCGAATACGCCGCAAACCGATCATTGTTTCCGGCGGCCATGTTGACCCGTTTATCCCCGCGAAAGATGAAAATAGGATTGCGCGGGAATTTTTAATCCGTTGGGGTGTACCCAAAGGTGACATCATCGGAGAAGAGGAGTCCCGCGACACTTTCGAGAGCGCCGTGGAAAGTCAAAAAATACTCGCCCAGCACGGCTGGAAACGCTATCTGCTGGTCACGTCGGCGCTCCACATGCCGCGCAGCATGCTGGTTTTTTCCCGACGCGCGCCCGAGCCGATCCCCGCGCCGGGCGACTTCTCCGTCGGCAAGTTCGAGCTGACTCCGTTCGATTTCTTCCCAAAAGAAGGGGCCGCCGCAAAAATATCCGCTTCGATCCACGAATACATCGGTCTGGTGAACTACTATTTGCGCCTGAACTTCGCCACGGGCTAACAAATCGAATCGCTTGTCGCGACGCAACTTCGGTTGCAAATCCGTTGAGGCGTGATAGAAACAGCCCGTGAATTCCGCGGCAAACGCGCCGTGTACGCCATTCAATAAACGCCAAATTTTCAGACCATGATTTCCGTTAAGAACTTACTGAAAATCTATAAGTCCGGCGACGACTCGGTCCGTGCCGTTGACGGCGTGACGATCGACGTCGGCGAACACGAGTTTTTCGTGCTTTTGGGATTGAGCGGATCGGGAAAGACGACTTTATTGCGCTGTGTCGCGGGTCTGGAAAGGCCGGACGGCGGCGACATCGCCATAGGCAATTCGCTTGTCAGCTCCGCGGCGCGACACTTTTTTCTTGGACCCGAAGAGCGCGGACTCGGCATGGTATTTCAGTCCTACGCCGTGTGGCCGCATATGACGGTGTATCAAAACGTTGCGTTCCCTCTGGTCAACGGCCCGCGTAAACATTCCGCCACAGATGTGAAGAAGCGAGTTTTAAATGCCCTGGAGCTCGTGCAGCTCGGCGGACTCGCCGATCGCCCGGCGCCATTCTTAAGTGGCGGCCAGCAGCAGCGGGTCGCGCTGGCGAGGGCTCTCGCCGTGGAGCCGAAAGTGCTGCTCATGGACGAGCCGCTCAGTAATCTCGACGCTCGCCTGCGCGAGGAAGTGCGCGACGAAATCAAAAACCTCTCGAGAAAATTCGGCATCGCGGTGCTCTACGTCACCCACGATCAGGTCGAAGCGATGGCTTTGGCGGACCGCGTCGCGGTGATGAGCAAAGGCAAGGTATTACAATGCGCGCCGCCACGGCATCTCTATGAGGTGCCGTCGAGCCGCGAAGTCTGTGAGTTTCTCGGCTCGACGAATTTGCTCGATGGCGTTGTTTCGAACGGTGGACAGATTGAAACCGAATTGGGCAAAATCGTCTGTGCGGTTTCCGATCCTAAACTGAAGAACGTGAGCGTCGCCATTCGCCCAGAGGAAATTCAGCTTTCGCCCTCAGCGACTGGATTGGAAAATGAATTTGCCGCCGAGGTGCTGTCATCTACATTTCTCGGCGAGTTGACCGTCTGCGACCTGCTGGTAAACGGCAAGAAACTGCGCTTTAAAACGACTCAAAGCGCCGCACCCGCGCAGCGATTTTTCGTGCGCTTGCCCGCAGACAAGCTAAAACTATTTGCTCGGTCGTGATGCGGCTGATGCCCGTGTGAACAAAATATTAAAGAGGATGGTTTTATGCTGCCACGCGAAGACAATAATCTGCTGACCCAAATTGGTCCGGACAAACCGATGGGCAAGCTCATGCGCCGCTACTGGATTCCCGCCCTACTATCGAAGGAAATTGCCGAGCCAGACTGCCCGCCCGTGCGCGTGCGCCTGCTCGGCGAGGACCTCGTGGCTTTTCGTGACAGTCAGGGACGCGTCGGTCTCCTGGACGAACATTGCTCCCACCGCGGCACTTCGCTTTTTTTCGGCCGCAACGAAGAGTGTGGACTGCGCTGCATTTATCACGGTTGGAAGTACGACACCGACGGCAACGTATTGGAGACTCCGGCAGAACCAGAGGGCAGCACACTAAAAGACAAAGTCCATCACACCGCCTATCCGTGCAAAGAAGCCGCGGGGATCGTTTGGAGCTATCTCGGACCGAAGGATAAGATTCCCCTGCTGCCGAATTATGAGTGGATGAATCTTTCGCCGGATCACTTGTACGTCACCAAGTCCGTCCAAGACTGCAGCTGGCTCCAGGGTCTCGAAGGCGAATGCGATTCATCGCATCTTTCCGTCCTGCATAAAAATTTTACCGGCGAGCGCCAGCGCGGCGGGGGTGACGGCGCCTTGTACGCGGCGGATTCGGCGCCTGAATTGGAAGGGATTGAAATGGATTACGGCGTCAGAATGCTCTCCTGCCGTAAGATCGATGCCAAGACGATTTACCTCCGCGTATCCAATATCGTCCTGCCCTGCCACGGATTTATTCCCACCGGCGGTTTGAAAGGGAATCCCGAAGGCTACACGATCCACTCCCACGTGCCCATCGACGACACTCAGAGCATACGCTACAACATACACTTTCGACGCACCCGCCCGATCCGCGACGACGAAAGACAGCATGACGAAGAGATCGGCGCGGATTTTCGCAAGCGGCGCAACCTAAAGAACAACTACCTGCAAGACCGTGAGCAGCAGAAGCGCGAGACATTCACCGGCATGGGACAAATTTTCCTCATTCACGACTCTTGCGCCACGGAAAGCATGGGGCCGATCTATGACCGCTCCCAAGAGCACCTCGGGGTCAGCGACATGACCGTCATCGCGGTGCGACGATTTCTTTTGCACACGGTTCGCGCCGTCGAGAGCGGTAAAGAGCCTCCCCACGTCATCAGAAGCGAGGCGCAAAACGATCTGCGCCACGTTGCCTGCATCGCGACCAAGATTCCCGCGCTCGTAGATGCGAAGCTATACGTTACCGAACAGTTGAAGAAGGAAAAATATTGGGAAACGGCCGACGTCTGAGTCGGCAGTTTTCAAAGGGGGAATTCCCATGAAAGTCGTCGACGCAATTGCTGAGATCCTCAAGCGCGAAGGCGTTGAGTTTCTTTCCTGCTATCCGACCAATCCGTTGATCGAAGCCGCGGCGAGCGCGGGCATCCGGCCGATCGTCTGCCGGCAGGAGCGGGTCGGCGTCGGCATCGCGGATGGATTCTCCCGCGTTACCAACGGGCGGCGCATCGGCGTGTTTACCATGCAGGCGGGGCCCGGAGCTGAAAATGCATTTTCCGGCGTCGCGACTGCGTATTCAGACTCCGTGCCGGTGCTTTGTTTGCCGGTCGGTCACCCGCGTAGCAGCTCGCAGGTGTTTCACTTCTTTCGTTCGGCACAGGCCTATGCGCCGATTTCAAAATGGATAGAAGAAATTACCGTCGCTGATCAAGTGCCGGAAATCCTGCGGCGCGCCTTTACCTATCTCAAGCTAGGCCGTCCGGGGCCGGTGATGGTGGAAATACCCGGCGACATTGCCGTCGAAGAATTTCCCGGCGCGCTGAACTACAAGCCGGTGAAGCGCACGACCAGCGGCGCCAATGCGCGCGATGTTGCAGAAGCGGCGAAAATTTTGTTGCAAGCGAAAAATCCCATGGTCATCGCCGGGCAGGGCGTGTTGTATGCCGAGGCGACCGACGAATTGATCGAGCTTGCCGAGCTGGCGCAGCTTCCCGTGTCGACGCCGCTGGAAGGCAAGAGTGCCTTTCCGGAGCACCATCCGCTTTCGCTGGGCACCGGCTCCGGGGTGATGCCGCGGACGGTGCACACCTTTTTGCAGAAAGCCGATGTGATTCTGGCGATCGGCACGAGTTTGACCAAGCACAACATTACCGCGGCGGCGATCCCGCCGGGAAAAGTGATCATTCACGCGACTAACGACGAGCGCGACATCAACAAACAATACGCGTCGGATTATCCGCTCCTGGGCGACGCGAAGTTGGTGCTGCGCCAATTCGTCGAAGCCGCGAAGGATATTCTCGGCGGCAAGAAGCGCGATCCGGAGGGCGCCGTGGCGGTGGAGATCAAAAGAGGCAAGGAAGAATGGCTCAAGGAATGGATGCCCAAGCTCACGTCCAATGAAAAACCGCTGACGCCTTATCGTGTCATGTGGGAGTTCATGAACCTGTTCGACCGAAAAGACGTCATCGTCACCCATGACTCCGGCAGCCCGCGCAATCAACTGGTGCCGTTTTACCAAGCGCCGGTGCCGCGCAGTTATCTGGGTTGGGGCAAATCCCACGCGCTCGGCGGCGGGTTGGGATTAATCATCGGCGCCAAGCTGGCGGCACCGGAAAAATTTTGCGTCAACTTCATGGGCGATGCCGCCTTCGGCATGACCGGATTGGATTTTGAAACCGCCGTGCGCAACAACGTCCCGACGTTGACGATTGTTTTGAACAATAATTTTATGGCCGCCGAAACTCACAGCATGCACGCCTCACACGAACGCTACGGTACGATGAATATCCTCGGCAACTACGCCGACCTGGCGAAATCGCTCGGCGGCTGGTCGGAACGCGTCGAAGAGCCGGGGCAAATCGTTCCCGCACTGCAGCGCGCCTACAAAACGACTCAAGACGGCAAGGCAGCGTTGCTGGAATTCATCACCAGCCGAGAAATAGATTACTCACGGATGAGAGACTAACATGATCGCCAGCGGCGTCACCAACCGGCGACGTCCTGATGATTCCGTTGTACGGCCGGCTGCGCACTTCGGCCGAAGAGCGGTCATTTCCGTGTAACATTCGCGGTAATCAGCTTTATTGATTTAAGGGTTTTGAATTGCTAGCCAGTTAAGGCATGAAGCGGTCCGTCATTGGCTCGTTACTCATGCTTCTCCTGGCTTTCGGTCTCAACGAGACCCGCCCTGAGCCATTGCAAGCGATTCCCGGTTCGGCTGCTGGAGAGGACGCCTCTTCGGAAGAACGCGACGAACAGGCTTGCAGAACCTCCGGATCGAAACGAGCTCGTGACCGCCGATATGAATCCGACCGAGCGCCGATCACCCAAATCTTACCGGGCTTTCGGCGAGAGTTCTCAATTCTGTTGTCGTCTCGGGCATGCATGACTTTCATTGATCCGCACGCCCTCCTTCAGATCCTGCGAATCTAGTCCTCTATTTCTCAACACAATCTTATTGCGTTGAACGCGGCCCGATCGTGGCCGCGGAGTTTTCAGGAATCGAAAAAAGAGGATTTATGGATTCGGATCGGATATTTCCTTGGATCGCTTTTAACTTGTTTGTTCTGGGCATGCTCGCCATCGACCTCGGCGTCTTTCACCGCAAGGCTCATTCGGTATCAATCAAAGAGGCGACAACCTGGAGCGTGGTTTGGGTGTCCCTCGCGATGCTTTTCAACCTGGGCCTCTATTTCGCGTGGGGCCAGGAGAAGGCGCTGGAATTTCTCACCGGTTACGTCATCGAAAAATCTCTGAGCGTCGACAATCTGTTCGTCTTTTTGATGATCTTTCAATACTTTGCCACGCCGGCCGAATACCAGCATCGCATTCTATTCTGGGGCATCCTCGGCGCCCTCATTCTGCGCGCGATCTTCATCGCCACGGGCTCCGCTTTGATCAGCAATTTTCACTGGATAATTTACATCTTCGGCGCTTTCCTGGTCTTCACCGGCATCAAGATGTTCCTTCAGGGCGACGAAAAGTTGGAGCCGGAAAAAAATCCCGTGGTGCGTTTGTTCGAGCGCTGGGTGCCGGTTAGCAAGAGCTATCACGGTCAGTATTTTTTCGTTCGCCAGGCCGGCAAGACCAAAGCCACGCTTTTGATGCTCGTCCTGATCGTCATCGAAACCACCGATGTCATTTTTGCGGTGGATTCCATCCCCGCCATCTTCGCGATCACTCAAGATCCCTTCATCGTTTACACATCGAACGTGTTCGCCATCCTGGGCTTGCGCGCGCTTTATTTCATGCTCGCCGGTGTCATGGAGATGTTCATCTACTTGAAAATAGGCCTTTCATTCGTGCTTGGGTTCGTCGGGACGAAAATGTTGCTGACCGATCTGTACAAGATTCCGATTGGCGCGTCGCTCGGGATTATCGGCGGGGTCTTGCTGCTGTCGGTGATCGCGTCGCTGCTCGTGCAGCGACGCGAAGCCACCGGAACCATGCCGCGCCCAGTCCGTAAACTGAGACAAGAGCCGATCAGAAACTCAACGCGCGTCCCGACTCCGACCCTCACGACGATTGTGATATCGATTTTTTCTCTGGTATCGCTTCTGACTCTCGTGAAGTGGGACACGATCGCTCGCGGTCCGGGCGGTCACGAAGCGATCACAGTTTTGCGTGTCGTCGAACGACAGCTGGCGCAGGCAAAGTGGCAACAGGCAGAAAACCAACTACCAAGCCTTAGGCACGCGAACGCGACTCTAGAAAAGGCCTGGATCAGCCTGGAAGACAAGCGTTATAGGGACGCAATTTCACTGGCTCAAGATGCTGGCGAGATGCTGGAGAGTGCAATACCGTTGAAGTAAGGTAGTGATCCAGAAGCGCGCAAAGTCATTTGATCGTCATTCCGCACCGGTCGGCGAGCGAAACGCGGCATCTCTAAGAGCTTTCGGCGAGCTCGGAACGACCGCAGAGGGATCTAGACTAATTTGGGCAATACCCTTCGAACTGATGCTCTCGAAGCGTGAAGCTCTTTAGAAACCGCTTCACGACGCGTGGCTCAGCCTAATCCAACTTCTTTCGCTCCTTCTTCGCCCGCTCGCCGATCTCGAAATGTTTTCCCTTGAGCGCCAGCTCCGCTTCCTCGCGGTTTCGATCAGACCAATAGCCGAGCTCGTAACCGTACCACGGCGCTTTGATCTTGAGCGGGGGCAGCTCCAACTGTTTCCAGATCTCTATGGCGTGTTCCATGAACTCGCGGCGGGGCAGAGACGTCGGCTTGTAGGCCCAAGGACGGGTCGCGTCGATGCAGAGCACGGTGCATTTGCCGGTTTTCTCCAGCGCCGAGCGCGCGCCGCCGAAATCCTCCGACGGTACGATCGACGGGTCGAGCCCCATCATGCCCGCATCGAGGATGCGCACATCGCGATGCGGCTGCATGTTGAAGGTCAACGCCCAGTTGACGGAGTCGGCGTCGCGCGCGTCGATGTCTTCATCGACGACGACAAGAATCTTGCCGGCGTCCGCGCCCAGGCGGACCGCGCCGATAATCTTGTCGAAGTCTTGCTCCGACTTTTTCTTGATTTTGACGACAAGGTAACCCCAGCTCCCGCTGCTCTCATGCAGCGCTACGTCGAGAATGTTATCCATGCCTGCGTCCGCCAACCGCCGGCGCACGACCCCTTCGGTGACGGTGCCGCGGATTTTGCTGCTCTCGCTCGGCGGAAACTGACTCAAAAAACCGACGTAAATCGGGTTTTTCCGCGTCGTAATACAATTGACATCGACGAAGAAACCAATTCCCTCGTGGGCCATGTAGCCGGGAAATTCGCCGAACGGACCTTCCCACTCGCCTTCGTCGGTGGGAATGGTGCCTTCGATGACAATTTCGCTATGCGCCGGAACTCGCAGATCGAGCGTCTTACACTGGACCAACTCGACGGGTTCACCGGAAATGCCGCCGGCGACGCCATATTCATTCAATCCCGGCGCGATCCGCGCTACCGCAGCGTAAGACAGATTCGGCGGCACGCCAATGACGCAGGCAACTTCCAGCGGCTTCTTCAACGCTCGACACTTGTTCCAGTGCGCGCGTAGTCCTGAAAAATTTCCCGCGAAGCAACCCATGCGGTCCGTTGCTTTGATCTGGCCGCGGTAGTTGCCCATGTTGTACTGTCCGGTCTCCGGATCGCGCGAGACGAAATGAGAGGAAGTCGTATACGGTCCGTTGTCGAACCCGGGAGTGGAAATCGGCACGGGCAGCATGTCTAATCCTTTTTGTTCAAGTTCCGTGCCTTCGATCGTTCGCTCCTGACAAGCGCCTGAAGAAACCGTGATGGGTTCTATAGGATGCGCCTGAGCGTGCGTCCACTTCCCGTAAATTTCGTCTTTCTTGCATTGCATGCCGATCGCGTAGATGTCCGTCGTGCCGGCATAGCACGCGATGGCGACGGGCATGTCGAATTTGCGGCCGTTTACGTCGGTGACGTTTTCAAACAAGAAAGCCTTGCGGTCTTCTTCAGGCAAGCCGCGATACTGGAGCCGCACCAACGGATGCATCTCGGTGTCTTTGTTGATCGCCCGCGACACGCGCACCAGCTTGCCGTTCTCTTCCAGTGTTTTCAGGTATTCGCGAACGTCTCTGTAGTAGGACATACGACCTCATTAAGGAACTGGTTCCAAAAGTTCCAGTGGTTCCAGCTGTTCCAAGGTTCAGAGCATCGAAAGGCTCTCCCTCCCGATTCTTTCCGATATCAACGGCTGAAACGATTGAAACTGTTGGAACGATTGAAACCTTATTCTAAGAGACGACTCCGTTCGCCCTGAGCGCCGCCTGGTAGCGTTTGGGGATTTCCGGGTCTTCGTTTTCATAGGTAATCATCCAACCGCCTTCGTCGACGCTGCGAAACACGTCGTCGTCGGTTTTCTGGTGCGAGACTTTGAAGCCGAGCGGATGAATGCGGCTGCCGTAGCGCACCGCCAGGTGACGCGCCGGCTCTTTGCCCGTGTTGAAATGCTGGTGGAACCAATCGCCGGGCGGGCAATAAATGCTCGCCTCGCCCCACTTGATGTCGATGACTTTGTCCTCGTGGCCGTCCGTGTACGGATGCATGCCCCACTGTTTGTGCCACAGCAAAACGTAACCAACCGATTGCGTACCGACGATGATCGCGCCCGGTCCGTGATGGTGCGCCTTGTGATACTTACCCACTGGCCACTCGCCGAGATGGCCGACCAAGGCATTCCCTGACATTTCGAACTGCGCCAAGCGCAAGCCCGCGCCTTTGACTTCCAGGCTTTCGAGCATCGCCGATTTGATATCAGGAATGAAATTGGTCTCCCAGATATTGATCAAACCGCTCACGTAGCGCTTCTTGCCGACTTCAAAATAATCCTCTTCGCCGTAATAGCGATCCTTGAAACTGTATGGGCAGTTGAAGACAAAGTTCTCGTCGCGATAAATATCGAACGCGAGCGGCGCGTTGGTCACGGCAAGAAAGCGCACGGGCTCGCGCGAGCCGTTGAGCAAGCGATGCGTGGTGTTCAACGGCGGCGCAAAAAGGCTCCATTTGTTCCATTCGAACATTTTCTTGTGACCATGGTCGTCCCACAACTCCGTCGCGCCTTGGCCGTTCAGGATGCAAATGACTTCTTCGTACAGATGCCGTTCCGCCTTGAGCGCGTCGCCCGGCGGAATCTCGCCGATGTACCCGCCGGTGATCCCTTGCATGCCGTGCAGTTGAATAAATGCGGCCTGGCCGCCCAAGCGCGCATGCGGCCGCACCTCCAGCGCCCGCAGATCGGCCATGCCATGACCCGCGTGAATGGGCAGTCCTTGGTTTTTCATCCAACGTACGTAACCGGTTTTTTGATTAAGCGGCGCGATGTCCATGACTTTCTCCTTGATGAACTTGCCCTTATCTATCGCTGAATTGAGTGCGATCTCAAGGCTCGGGCGATGTCCGACATAGCGCGACTGGCATTTCAGCCGAACCCGAGGAACCTCGCTTTCCTACTTACCGGGCTGATACCAGAACCCCGGATTGCTCTTAAATATTTTCTTGGGAATTTTCGCGTAGACCAGATTGACGATGTCGACCGCTTCGCCGATACCAAGATCGATGGCTAGGCTCGCTAGCGCATAAGCGTCAGCAGCACTCATATGCTTCTCCTGTTGCAGGAAATCGATGGCTTCCTGCAACGCGATCCGCGTCGCTTCGTTCAAGTCGGTGCTCAATCCGGTGGTCAGATAATCCGTCGCGGTTTCGACCCGCGGCTGTTTGATCGTCTTGCCCTTGTGGACGATGAACTGCAGCGTCGGTTTGAGCGAGATTTCGATCGCGCCGCCGTCAACCTCGCCGTCGCCCTGCACGGCATGGCCGTCGCCGGTGAAAAACTGGCCGCCCCTATTGAACACCGGTAGAAACAGCGATGCGCCGATTCCCGTGAATTTGAGATCGATGTTTCCGCCCCACGCTCCCGGCGGCGTCGACGATACCATGCCCAAGCTCGTCGGCGGCGACACCGCCATGATGCCCATGAAAGGATTGAGAGGAATTTGAATGTCATCGGAAAACAATGCCACGCGTCTCTCAAGATCGATGCGGATCAGCTTCGCCGCTGGCTCTTTTAATAGCTTCGGCAACACGCCTTTGCCCGGTCCGGTGTTGTTGACGCCATAAGGCACACGAAACTTGATGTCGATGACCCGCACTTCCAGCGTGTCCCCCAGGTCCGCGCCTTCGATGTAAATCGGCCCCGTGAGGATATGCACGCTCGCGCCTTTGGGACGCTTCACTTCCGCATAAATCGTTTTGGCATCGGTGAGCACTTCATGATTCGGGATGCCGTAAGCGTCGAAGAATTTCTCCGGATCTTTGTTGGTCGTCAGCCCCTGATGCGACAGCGCTTCGATCTCGACGATCTGCCCGGACTTGATCGTCAGCGCTGGCGGCAGATTGGCGGCAATGTAACCCCAAAGAACGGTATCGGGAGTCGAACGCAACGTCGCGTCGACTTGAATGGGTGGATTGAGTTGGTGGGGATGTGAATCCGATGAAACTTCGCCCATGATCGAGATCCTTTCAGCGCAGCGAACCGATCTGAAGACAGGATAAAATATTTATGCGCCTTCGAGAAAAGGCAAAGGCAGCGAAGAACTTCCATTCCGCACTGCCCTTGTCGT
>Ga0114129_10008575_pt1 | contig 14573 bp, 9 predicted proteins | sample RhiMetdeltSRZDD1_FD_80071 | JGI IMG/M metagenome (GOLD analysis project Ga0114129, IMG submission 80071) | Populus rhizosphere microbial communities from Tennessee, USA - Rhizosphere MetaG P. deltoides SRZDD1 (version 2) (version 2) | ecosystem: Host-associated > Plants > Roots > Rhizosphere >... | reverse complement strand
TCGACCGGCGACGAGTGTGCCGGAAACAAAAACGGAATGACGTGGATCCCGAGCCCGCCGGTCTTTGTGCACCGATGAAACTCCCCGACCACACGGGCGGGATCGGGAACATGTTCAAGCACGCTCCGTGACACCACGGCATCGATCGCGCCCGACCGGAACGGCAGCGCCTCGAGGGTGGAGACAATGTCGACTGCCTCGTAGTCGAACATGTCGACGCTGATGATGTCGGGGTGGAGCCGATCATTTCCGCTGCCCGCGTCCACGACCAGCGCTGATGCTGGGTCGATATGCCGCGTGACGACGCGGGCAAAGTTCAGCGGAAACGTCGGTGCGAAGACGTGTATGCCGACGGTGTAATACGTCCGCCCGAGAACCCGCTTGAGCCACCCTTTGACGCGATCGAAGTCGTCGTGGCGCGTCGGCGTGTCGACAAAATAGATGCGGTGATCGCGGATCGGATAACCCACGGCGCAAGACGCGCAACGCGCCTCGCGTTCCGAGTACATGAGGTCGCCGCGACACCGTGGACACGCCAGTGCCGGCTTGATCCGGGCAAGCCGTCGGCCGCGGGTGTGCTCTGGCATGTCGCCACTGCCGCGAGGACGGATGCTATGAGTATTCAGGGTAGTTGGTGGCTGCAGGAGGAATGCTATGTTATACAGTACGTTAGGTTTGTACCGCATCCAGAATGTCGCGCGCGTCCAAGTCCCGCCCTCGGTGTCTCTGCCCGCCTAGATGAATAGTCTGACCGTCGAAGATCTCGGCAAGCGTTACTACCTGGGCCGTCAAACCCGATCCGCCCGCGCGCGCGCGACGCTCGATCTCGGGTTTGCGACCGTGCCGCTTCCATGGGGCAAGAAGGCGCCGCTGCGCGAGCTGTGGGCGCTTCGCCACGTGTCGTTCGCCGTGCGTCCCGGCACGATCCTCGGGGTCATCGGACCGAACGGCGCAGGCAAGTCGACAATGCTGAAGATCCTGGCGCGCGTGCTTCGCCCCACCGAAGGGCGCGTCGTCGGCCGCGGCCGCGTCGTATCGCTGCTCGAGCTCGGCGCGGGCTTCAATCCCGACATGTCCGCGCGCGAGAACATCTTCATGAACGCAGCGATGCTCGGGATCCCGAAGCACGAGGTCGATCAGCGCCTCGACGCCATCCTTGACTTCGCGGAGATCGGTCAGTTTCTCGACAGCCCGCTGCGCCATTATTCGAGCGGCATGTACCTCCGCCTCGCCTTCTCCGTGGCGATCAACATGAATCCGGACATTCTTCTCGCGGATGAAATCCTCGCCGTGGGGGACATCGGCTTCCAGGAGCGGTGCCTTCAACGAGTCGAGGAAGAGGGCAAGAAGGGACTGACCGTACTCTTCGTCTCGCATGACATGGCGGCGATTGCCCGTTTGTGTCACCAGGCGCTGTGGCTGCGCCAGGGAGAGGCGGTGCAACTGGGCGACGCTACCACTGTGGTGGCCGAGTATCAGAGCGAAGCGCGTGAGACGCTGCTGGCCTCTGCGAATGCGACCGGGGAAGATCGCGTGCGGCAGAGCAACCGCTTCCTCGAGCTCGTAGCGATTCGCCTCGTGAGCGCGGATGGGCGGGTGATCGGCGCGGCGCCGATTGCCGAGGACTTCTACATCCGGATCCGCGTCCGAATCACGCGTCCGCCGGTCCGCTTGCACGCGTCGGTCGATATGTACATGAAGAACATCCACGTATTCCGATCGGCGCAGCCGGAGCCGGTCGCGATCGACGAGCGTGGCATCTATGACATCGCTGTAAAGGTCCCCGCGAACCTCCTCGCGGAAACTGGCTACACGGTTGATGTACATCTTCAGCAGGAAGCTGGCAAGACGCAGGTCATCAACATCCCCGATGCGCTCTCCTTCATGACGTACGGTTCAACGTATGTGAGCCTTTACAAGGGGGGCGTGCTGATGCCGCAGCTTGAATGGTCGGTGACGTCACTTGTCGCCGAAGCCGTGGAGGTGCGCGGCTGATGGCAGGCGCCGCGGTCGCGGTTCACAAGCCCGCGAAATGGGTGCTCACGAAGGATCACGGCTTCCACCCTGTCGCGCGCGTCAAGGAAGCGTGGCGGTACCGGCGGCTCGTCGCGTTCTTCGCGTCGCAGGCGTTCAGTTCGCTGTACAAGAAAACGCAGTTGGGGATTCTCTGGGTGCCGCTTCGTCCGCTGGTACCGTTGCTCATCGGTACGGTGGTGTACGGTGGACTCATGAACATCCCGTCAACCGGAGTCCCGTACTTCCTGTTGTTGACGGTCGGTTTCCTCGCCTGGAACTGCTTCGACGGCCCCTGGATGTGGGGCAGCCGCGGTTTTGAGCTGAACCGGGATCTCATCACCAAGCTGTATTTTCCGAGGATGATCCTGCCGCTCTCGACAATGGTGCCGGGGTTCGTGGAGCCAACGGTGAACCTCGCCGTAGCGCTGACAGCGTTCATCTATTACCGGGTCCACGAAGGGGTCTGGTACATCCAGTGGGGTCCCCGGCTGCTGCTCGCCCCGTTGTTCCTGCTCGCGATTCTCTTCCTTGCATTCTCTCTCGCGCTCGCGACGTCGTTGTACCAGGTGCGCGCACGCGACGTGCGATTCATCATCGGCTACTTTCTCGGCTTCTGGATGTATCTCACGCCGGTGATTTATCCAGTGACGCTGATTCCGCTCCAGTGGCGGTGGCTCGTCTGGTTCAACCCGATGGCGCCGCTGGTAGAAGAGTTCAAGGCCGCGATCTTTGGTTTTCCGCGGCCGCCGGCCTGGGCGCTGCCGCTGGCGTTGTGCGAGATCGCTGTGGTCTTTGCGGCCGCGTTCTGGCATTTCCACGTGATGGAATCTCACACGGCCGATAAGGTATGAGCGCCGCACGACCGCAGGCTGCAGGGACGCCCCAGTCGCTGGCGCTATGGTCGAACGAGCCGAAACGGCCCGGCCCGATCGCCACGGCGATGGAAGTGTGGCAATACCGGCGCTTCGTCAACTTTCTCGGCGCCAAGTCATTCCGCAAGCTGTACGCACGGACGATCCTGGGATGGACGTGGGTGCTCGTCGCGCCACTCTTTCCCGTTCTGATGAATCTGCTCGTATTCGGCGTGCTCGTCGGCATGACGTCGGAGGGCATCCCGTATTTCCTGTTTCTCATGGTGGGGAACCTTGCGTGGGAGTTCTTCGCCAGCGCGCTCATGTGGTCGACGCGCGGCCTTGAAATGCACCGCAAGGTGATCGATCAGGTGTACGTCCCGCGCGTCATCCTTCCGATTGCCACGATGACGCCCGCCGTGTTCACCTTCCTGATCAACGTCACAGTGACGGTGTGTGTTGTCATCTATTACTGGGTCACTGACGGTACGCCTTACGTGTCGATCGGCTGGAACACGCTCTGGTCAGTCGCGTCGCTCGCGCTGATCGTTTCGCTGGTGCTGGGTATCGGCATGTTCACGTCCGTCTGGGGCGAGACGGCGCGCGATGCGCGGTTCACGATGGGCAACGCGGTTCTGATCTGGTTCCTGATGACGCCTGTCCTGTACCCGACGTCGCAGGTTCCGGTGGAATATCAAAAGTGGTTGGTGCTCAACCCGATGGCATCCTTCGTCGAGGCGTTCAAGTACGGCTTCTTTGGAACGAATCCGCCGGATCCGATGCGGTTCGCGATTGGGGCGGCGATTGCAGTCGGGGTGCTGGCGGCAGGTTTGGTGTTTTTCGCGTGGCGCAGCGAGATTGAGGAAACCGCGGTCGCGTGAGGGGTGCCGAGCTGGTCAATACGGACCGATCTATCGGAGCGCTGGTCAATTCCCCACCCAAAACTCGGTGGTTGCGCGTTGACCGGATCGGTCCAAATCACTTACTATTCAGAGCTTAAGGCCGCGCTTAGTCCATCACACCAGTCTGGTTTTTGACACAGCCAACCTCATTTTCCGGGGCGCGTACGCCGAATACGGGCTGTCGAACGCTCACCGATTAGCGTTCGCCCGGGCGAGGTGTGGACGGTTAAGCGCATAAATCAGGCAATTCGAGCGGTTTACGTCTCGCCTTCGCCGTACGTGTAAGCGAGAGGGCGAAGCTCTGTACATGAAAATTCTCTTTTGCGTGGGCAGTTTCGGGTTCCTCCGAAACTTTGAGCCTGCGCTGCGCCTTCTTGTGGCGCGCGGCCACTTCCTGCATCTCGTTGCCGACCGCAAGGACAGCGTCGGTGGCACCAAGACGCTCGAGGCGCTGGTCCGTGACTTCCCCGAGCGCATCCGCTACAGCTACGCACCCTCGCGCAAGGATTCACGCTGGCAGCCGCTTGCCACGCAGCTCAGGCTCACGCTCGATTGCTGGCGCTATCTCGAACCGCGGTACGACAACTCACCGAGTCTCCGCGCGCGCGGCGCGTCCCAGGCGCCAGCGTTCGCGTCGCGACTCACGCAATCGCGGTTCATGCGGTCCCCCGCGGTGATCCGTATCCTGCGCGCGACCGTACGGATGCTCGAGCGGGCCGTGCCGTACGGCGACCGGATCGACACGTTCCTTCGTGCCGAGCGCCCCGATGTGCTGCTCGTGACGCCGCTGCTCTATTTCGGCTCGCAACAGGTGGACTATGTCCGCGCCGCCAAGGCGCTCGGCATCCGCACGGTGCTTGGCGTCGGCAGCTGGGATCATCTGACGACGAAGGGGCTGATTCACGAGCAGCCGGATCGTGTGCTCGTCTGGAACGAGGCCCAACGCGGCGAAGCCCGCGAACTGCACGGCGTTGCTCCGGAGCGCGTGATTGTGACCGGCGCGCAGGCGTACGACCACTGGTTCGTGCAGAAGCCTTCGCTTCCGCGCGAGCCGTTCTGCGCCAGGGTTGGCGTGCCGCACGATCGGCCGCTGCTGCTGTATCTCTGCTCATCGCCGTTCATTACGCCGCACGAGGTCCCCTTCGTGCGGCGCTGGATCGAGGGCATCCGAGGCGCGTCCGATCCCGTCCTCGCGCGGGCGGCGATTCTCATCCGGCCGCATCCGCAGAACGCGGATCAGTGGCAGGACTTCAATCCGTCCGAGTACGAGGCGGTGGGCCTCTGGCCGCGCGGCGGAGCGAACCCCGTCGACACCGAGGCGCGCGCCGACTACTTCGATTCGATGTTCTACAGCGTCGCCGTCGTCGGCGTGAATACGAGCGCGCTGATCGAGTCCGGCATTGTCGGTCGACCGGTGTACTCCGTGCTGGCGGACGATTTCTCGGGACAGCAGGAAGGGACGCTGCATTTCCAGCATCTGAAGAATGTCAACGGCGGCCTGCTCACCACGGCGGCGTCGATGCCCGAGCACGTGTCCCAGCTCTCCGGCGCGCTGAGGCGGGAGCCTGCCCGCGATGAGAAGGCGCGGGCATTTGTCGAGTCGTTTGTCCGGCCCCACGGCTTTGACGTGCCGGCCGCGGACCGATTTGTCGCGGCAATCGAATCGTACGCCGCGACGCCCGCGCCGGTCGCTCGACGCAGCAGCCTGATCAGCGCGGTTCTTCGCCGGGTGATGCTGCCGCTCGCGCTGGCGACATCGGCGGCCGCCAGGACGCGGCGTCCGGACACGCGAACGCCACGCGCGACCGGTCCGGTTCAGATCATGTTCGCGCTCGCGTCGCCAGAATACCTGCGCTACTACGACTCGACCATGCGGCTCCTGGCCGAGCGCGGGCACCATGTGAGCGTCGCCGTCAACTGGCTGCGCGAGCGCAAGGCGGCGCGTCTTGACGGCCTCTCCGGCGACGACGGGATCGAGGTAATCGGTGTAATCCCGAAGCGGACCGACGTATGGACGCCGATGGCCCGTGCCGTGCGCGGGACGTTCGACTTCGCGCGCTACCTGCATCCGCGTCTCGCGGCGGCGCCGGCATTGCGCGCTCGCATGAAACGCAAGGTGCTGCCCGCCTGGCTGCACTGGCTGGATCGCATCGATTCGCTGGGCGACGAGGCGCTGAACAGGTTCTATCGTGCGCTGCGCGGCCTCGAGCGAGCGATTCCCGCAAGTCCCCGCATTCTCAATTTCCTGACCGCGCACGGGCCCGACGTCGTCGTGGTCTCGCCGCTTGTCGATGCCGCCTCGGACCAGGTCGATCTCGTCCGCGCCTCGCAGGCAATGGGCATTCCCGTCGTCGCGGCGATTGCGAGCTGGGACAATCTGACGAACAAGGGGCACATGCGCGTGCAGCCCGAGATGGTGACCGTCTGGAATGAGCACCAGAAGACAGAAGCGGTCAGCTATCACGGTGTCGACGCCGAACGTGTCGCTGTGACGGGCGCGCAGCTGTTCGATCGATGGTTCGATCGGCAGCCAAGTCAGTCGCGCGAGGCATTCTGCCGCATGGTCGGCGTGCCGTCTGATCGGCCACTCGTGCTGTATACGGGCTCGTCGGTGTTCATCGCGAGGTCGGAGGTCGAAGCGCCGTTCGTGCGCCGCTGGATCGCCGCGCTGCGCGAAAGCGGCGACGCGACGCTGCGGAACGCCGCGATTGTGATCCGCCCCCATCCGTTCAACTGCGAAGCGTGGGAGACGGCCGACTTCCCGGCACTCGGCCCCGTCAGTGTTTGGCCGCGGCAACGCTACACCCCGTCATCAGAGGAAGCGCGGAACAGCCTGTTCGATTCGCTCTTCTACAGCACCGCGGTCGTGGGCGTGAATACGAGCGCGATGGTGGAGGCGGCAATCCTCGGCCGCCCCGTGCTCTCGGTGCTGGCGCCGGAGTTCGCGGCGACGCAAGAGGGCACCGTTCACTTCCATTACCTGCTCCCCGAGAACGGAGGCTTCCTTCGCGTCGCGCAGTCGATCGAGGAGCACGTCGAGCAGCTCAGCGAAGTGCTTCGCACGCCGGAGGTCACGCGCGAGCAGACCGGACGCTTCGTCGGCACATTCATCCGGCCCCACGGTTTGGATACCGCGTGCACGCCGATCCTGGCCGACGCGCTCGAGCGCGCGGCGCGCCTGTCAACGGTGCCCGTTCGTGACACGGCAGCGACGCGCGCCGCCCGGATCGCCGCGTGGCCCCTCGCGATCGTGCTGCGATGGGTGGCGGTCGGGGAGAAAGGACACGCAGCACGCAAGACCTGGCATTCGATCGTGCGCGGATCGCGAATCGCCGTGAAGCGCGGCGTCATCCGACCGGTGCTGCTGACCGCATGGCTCGCGCGAGTGGCCGGCGGGAAGCTGCGCCGCGGCTCGCGCCGCGCGGCGCAGTGGACCCGCTCGGTTCCCGGCCGAATGCTCCGGCGAGCACGGCACGCGCGCTATCAGCTTGTCGTCCGCATCAGGGGAGACGCGCACGCCGGCGTAGACGGCAACGACACGCGTGGCTGACACGGATCGATCCACGACGGGCCTTCGCATTCTGTTTTCGATGCGGAACTTCTGGTACGTCCGCATCTTCGAGTCCGTCATCCGCGCGCTGGCTGTTCGCGGCCATTCGATCCACATCCTCGCGGAGCACGATCCGGATCCGGTTCCGCAGTGGACAGCGGCCGCGCTGGCGCTTGCCGGCGACTGTCCGAACGTCACGATCGGGTACGCGCGGCGCTCGATAGACGATGACTGGCTCGACCTGCGTGTGATGGTGCGGCTGGGGCGCGACTACTTGCGCTTTCTGAAGCCTCAGTACGCTTCGACGCCGATCCTCGCGAAGCGCGCGCGTGCGCGAGTGCCGGCCGCGATCGCCGGCCTCGCGGAACGCGGCGTGATGACGCGGACCACGATCGAGGCAGCGCTTCGCATGGCCGAGCGCGCCATTCCCGAGGATCCGGAGATTGCGGCTGCTGTTGCCGCCGAGCGCCCGGACGTGGTCCTCGTCACACCTCTTCTCGACCTTGGCTCCGATCAGCACGATGTCGTCCGGACCGCTCGGCGTCTCGGCGTACCGACGGCGTTATGCGTGGGCAGCTGGGATCATCTGTCGAGCAAGGCGCTTATCCGCGAAGCGCCTGATCGCGTGTTCGTCTGGAACGCGACGCAGAAGCGGGAGGCGATCGATCTGCATCGCGTGCCCGGTGACCGCGTGGTCGTTACGGGCGCGCAGTGCTTCGATCAGTGGTTCGACCGGCAACCCTCGCTGCCGCGCGAAGCGTTCTGCCGCAACGTCGGTCTCGATCCCTCGAAGCCGCACATTCTGTACGTGTGTTCCGCGCTTTTCGAGGGAAGTCCGAACGAGGCAGAGTTCGTGACCACATGGATCGCGGCGGTACGGGCGAGTCACGACCCGGCGCTGCGCGACGCCGGGATCCTGGTTCGCCCGCATCCGAAGCGCGGCTTCGAATGGGACGCTGTTGACCTGGCGGCGTTGCCCAACGTCTCGCTGTGGCCGCCGCGTGCCTCGGCGCCGATGGACACGGTCACGAAGTCCGACTACTTCGATTCGATGTACCACAGCGCCTCGGTCGTCGGCGTGAACACCAGCGCGCTGATCGAAGCCGGCATTCTCGGACGCCGCGTGCACACGCTCCTGATTCCAGAATTCACCGAGAACCAGGAAGGGACGCTCCATTTCCACTACCTGATTGACGGCGGGCTGCTGCGCGTCGCGCGAGACATGAAGGCGCACGTGGCGCAGCTCGCGGAATCGCTCCGTGGCTGCCCGACGGACGAGCATCCCAACCGCTCGTTCATCGAGAGCTTCGTCCGGCCGCACGGTCTGCACGCAGCGGCAACGCCCGCATTCGTCGAGGCGGTGGAGCAGCTTGCCGGGCTGGAGCCGGCTCCCTTTCATGCGCCCCGCTGGGTGCCGGGACTCCGCAAGGCACTCACACCGCTGGCCCGTCGCACGCTCGGCACATTCGCCGAGCATGAGAGCCGCGAACGCCGCTACCGCGAGAAGCAGCAGGCGCGGGCGGAGCGCATGGCCGCGCTCGAGGTGCAGCGCGCGGCGGAGAAGGCACGGATCGTCGAGGACCGCCGGTTGCGGCGCGAAGCGGCGCGCCGTGAGAGACAAGCGGGCGCGGAGCGCGATTCTGCCGCGCGCCTGGCGGCGAAGCAGCACGAGCGAGCGGACAAGGAGAAGCAGAAAACGGAGCGGATGGCGCAGTGGCAGCGACACAAGCGTCGCCACGCCTTGAACGCGCGGCTCCTTGCGTACTACCGGCGACTCGTCAAGCCATTTTCAGCAAGCCGGTGAAGATCCTCTTCCTCGGGCGGCACTACACCTACTTCCGCAATTTCGAGTCGGTGCTGCGCGGCCTTGCGGAGCGCGGTCACGCAATCCATCTTGCGGTCGAACGCGATGAGACGCTCGGCGGGCTCAGCATGGTGCAGGCGCTCGCATCCGAGTTCCCCTCAGTCACGCACGGCGAGGCACCGGGACGAGCGGATGACGACTGGTCGTGGGTGGTCAACCGCCTCCGGCTCGGCCTCGATTACCTTCGCTACCAGCATCCGGTGTTCAACAGCGCGCGGAAGCTCCGCGATCGGTCACGCGATCGCACGCCGGGCGCGTTCGTCGCCCTTGGCCGCGCGGTTCGGACAACCGGCGGCTGGTCGCGGCGCCTCGTATCGGGCATCGTCCGCGGCATGGAGCGATCGGTGCCCGAGGATCCCGCCATCCGCGCCTATCTCGAGAGCCAGCGCCCCGACATCGTGTTGCTGACACCGCTGGTTGATCTTGGCTCGTCTCAAATCGAGTACCTCCGAGAGGCTCGCGCGCTTCGCATTCCCACAGGCCTGTGCGTCTGGAGCTGGGATCATCTGTCGAGCAAGGCGCTGATTCGCGATCTGCCCGATCGCGTGTTCGTGTGGAACCCGACGCAGAAACGCGAAGCGATCGAGCTGCACGGCGTACCCGCCGAGCGCATCGTTGTGACCGGCGCGCAATGCTTCGATCAGTGGTTCGATCGACAGTCGTCGCGCGATCGCGAGACGTTCTGCCGGCAGGTCGGACTCGCTTCGTCGCCGCCGTACCTCCTGTGGGTATGTTCCGCGCTTTTCCAGGGAAGTCCGGTCGAAGCGCAATTCGTGCTCGGCTGGATCCGGGCTTTGCGCGAGCGCGGGTCGTCCCGCCTGCAGTCAGCACCGATTCTTGTGCGGCCGCATCCTTCACGGCTCGCGGAGTGGGAAGGTGTCGACCTCTCAGGCCTCAACGCCGTGGTCTGGGGAGGCAATCCTGTCGATGCGCAGTCACGCGCCGACTATTTCGACACGCTCTACCACAGCGCCGCCGTCGTCGGGATCAATACGAGCGCGTTCATCGAAGCGGGCATCGTCGGCCGGCCCGTGCACACAATCATCGTGGCCGAGATGGCGGACAACCAGACAGGCACGGTCCACTTCAACTATCTGCTCAATGCCGGCGGCGGACTGCTCGAGGTCGCGCGCAGCGTCGACGAGCACCTGGCGAAACTCGACGCATCGTTGGCGAAGGCCGACCTCCACACCCCCGGGGTCAAACCGTTCGTGCGCGAGTTCGTGCGGCCGAATGGACTTCACGTGGCCGCGACGCCGCTGTTTGTCGACCAAGTCGAATCGATGGCGACTCTGCAGGCCGCGGCGCCGCACGCGGATCCCCTGGCGGGAGTCTGGCGCTTGATGGCGGCGCGTGCAGCGCGCATGCGAGACGACGAGCGGTACGAGCGATGGACGTTGTCGCTGCGTGAGCTGATGTCGATGGAGAAGCTGCGGGGCGCGCGCGGGATCAAGGCGCAGCAGCGTGCGGAGGCGAGGCGCGCGCGCGAGGCCGAGCGCGACGCCCGCGCAGGCGCTCGCGAAGCGCAGCGCGCGGCGGAAGAGCGGCAGCGCGCCGAGAAGGCGGCCGAGAAGGCGCGGCAGGTGGCGGAGAAACGTCAGCGTGTCGATGCGGATCGCGCCGCGAACAGACGCGCTGTGTGAAACCACGAAGAACACGAAGTGCTACGAAGGTGAAACCGATATATTTCGAATGAGGAAAGTCTGCATCGTCGTCGGTTCGCGTGCCAACTACAGCAGCATCAAGTCGGTGATGTCGGAGGTGCAGGCGAATCCCGATCTAAAGCTTCAGCTCGTGGTCGGCGCCTCAGCGCTGCTCGATCGCTTCGGCTCGGTGGTCGACGTCATCGAGTCCGACGGTTTTGAGCCCGACGCGAAGATCACCATGATTGTCGAGGGCGAGACCCCGGGCACGATGGCCAAGTCGACGGGTCTCGGCCTGCTCGAGCTGCCCACTGTCTTCGGCATGCTCAAACCGGACGTCGTCGTCAGCGTCGGCGATCGGTTCGAGACGATGGCTACTGCGGTGGCGGCGGCGTACATGAACATTCCGCTCGCGCACACGATGGGCGGCGAGATCAGCGGCACGATCGACGAGAGCATCCGCCACGCGGTGACGAAGCTGTCACACTTGCATTTTCCCGCGAATCAGCAGGCGGCGACCCGAATCATCCGGATGGGTGAGGATCCGACCATGGTGCACGTCGTCGGCTGTCCGCGCATCGACCTCGTTGCGGACATCGTGGAGGCCGACGGGCACCTCGAGTCGCCCGACTGGCTCGAACGGGAAGGCGTTGGCGCGCACATCACGCTCGACAAGCCGTTCCTGCTCGTGAGCCAGCACCCGGTGACGACGGAGTACGGCCAGGGCGAGCAGCAGATCGTCGAAACCCTGATGGCGCTGCATGAGCTGCAGATGCCGACGATCATGCTCTGGCCCAACGCCGATGCCGGATCGGAAGATCTCTCGCGCGGCATGCGGAAGTTCCGTGAGACGCACAAGCCGGAGTACATTCGGTTCTACAAGAACTTCCCGATCGACACGTACGTCCGCCTGATGCTCAACTGCGCATGCGCGATCGGCAACTCGAGTGCGCCGTTGCGTGAGGGCGCCTACGTGGGGGTGCCGACCGTCAACATCGGCACGCGGCAACAGGGACGCGATCGTGCGGACAACGTCATGGACGTGGGCTACGACCGGTGCGCGATCGTCGTGGCGGTGAAGAAGCAGATCGCGCACGGCCGGTATCCGTCGAACCACCTGTATGGCGACGGCGGCGCAGGGGCGCGGATCGCAGCAATCCTGGTGGAGTCGCCCCTTCGCGTGCAGAAGCGGTTGTCGTATTGACGCGGGTCCTTGGTGTCATCCCCGCGCGCGGCGGATCGAAGGGGATTCCGAACAAGAACCTTGCGCTCGTCGGCGGCCGTCCGCTTCTCGCGTACACGGCGGACGCCGTGAAGGAGAGCGCACGCCTGACACGTACGGTCGTCAGCACTGACGACGAGCGGATTGCGGACTCGGCGAGATCGCTCGGTCTCGACGTGCCGTTTCTGCGGCCGTCCTTGCTGGCGGCCGATGACACGCCGATGCTTCCGGTGTTGCAGCACGCTGTGGACACGCTCAAATCGGAAGGTTTTTCGGCGGATATCGTCGTCCTGCTGCAACCGACGTCGCCGCTGAGGCGCGGCGAGCACATCGATGCGGCGATCGTCTGGCTCGAGCGCGCTGGTGGCGACTCGGTCGTCTCGGTCGTCGAAGTGCCGCACCAGTTCAGTCCGGTATCAGTCATGCGCGTCGACGATGGTTGGTTGTTCCCGTTTCTCGAAGGACCCGCGGTCGTGCGGCGACAGGACAAACCACGTCTGTATGCGCGCAACGGCCCTGCGGTCCTTGCGGTGCGAGCATCGGTGATTGCCGGGGGCTCGCTTTACGGCCACCGTTCGTGGCCGCTCATCATGAAGCCCGAGGAATCAGTCGACGTCGACACGCCGTGGGACCTTTCGCTGGTCGAGTGGACGCTCAGTGTTCGCGGAGACGGGCCACGGAGCAACGGAGGCACGGAGTCATGAAATGGAATTCTCCGTGATGCAGATTCCCTACAGGCGGGTCTCCGAATACCAGCCGGTTGATGTCAGCCGTCTGCGCCCGGGCAACTCCTACAAGAGCCTGATCGAAAAGCGCACGCATCCGATTGACGAGCTCGTCGCGCGGTTCGGACGCATCCCCGAGGAACTGTTGACGTCCCGCGCGTGCCCGACCTGCGGCAGTGCTGAGGAGACGCTGGAGCTCGAGAAGGATCACATGCGGATCGTGCGCTGCAAGGCGTGCGATCTCGTATACGTCAATCCGACGTTCGACGAGTTGCACTACACGCAAGTCTACGCCTCGCAGGCATACCAGGACATCGTTCGCGATCTGGGCATCAACAGCCACGAATACCGCGTCGGTCGGTTCGGTCGCGAGCGCGTCGGCATCATGGCGGAGCAACTGCGCGTGTCGAATGGACGCCGGCCCCGGTATCTCGACGTCGGCTGCAGCACGGGCTTCGTCGTAGAGGCGGCACACGACAAGGGATGGGACGCCATCGGCATCGATCTCAACCCATCCGCGATTGAGTACGGCCGCACACGTGGCCTCGATCTTCGCACCGTGGCGCTCGAGGACGCAGGCTTCGCGCCCGGCAGCTTCGACGCCGTGTCGCTCTTCGACGTGCTCGAGCATCTCCTCGATCCGCGGCGCACACTGCGCGCGTGCGCTGATCTCCTCGCGCCCGGCGGCATCCTGTTCCTCTACGTGCCGAACTTCGACTCCGCGTCGCGGCTCCTCATGGGCGCCGATGCGCACTTCATCTGGCCGACGCACCATCTGAACTACTACACGCCCACGACGATCCGCGATCTCATGCTGCGCCACCGCCTCGCGCCGGAGCTGATCGTCACAGAAGGACTCGACATCGAGGATTACCTCTGGCACCGCCGCGAGGTGTTGAACCGAAGCGATGATGGACTGGCGGAGATCGCGGATGTCCTGCAGTTCCTCGCCAACGCGGGGTGTTATGGGAAGAACCTGCGGATCATCGCGCGGAAGCCATGAAAGTCCTCTTCACGGCGCTGCATTTCGCGAACTACCGCAACTTCGAATCGGTGGTCTGCGACCTGGCCGCACGTGGCCATCACGTCCATCTCCTCGCCGATGAAGAGGAAAGCCTTGGCGGACGGGCGCTTGTCGAGCGCCTGGCAGCCGAGTACCCGACGATCACCTGGGGATGGACGCCGTCGCCGGCGGAGGAGCCCTGGTTCCCTGTCGCGCAGAAGCTCCGGTTCGCGCTGGACTATGTGCGGTATCTCGATCCGCAGTACGCCGAGGCCAAGAAGCTGCGGCTGCGCAACATCGAGCGCACGCCGCGAGTCGTCCGCTGGATGACGTCAGGTGTCGGCGGCGCGCTCATCGGCCACCGCATGGTGGCCGGCGCGCTCAAGTCGGCCGAGCGGATGCTGCCGCGCAGCCGGAGAATCACGCAGCTGCTCGAAGAGCAGCAGCCGGACGTCGTGCTGCTGACGTCGCTGACGTTTTCGCGATCGCTTGCGATGGATCAGTTGAAAGCCGCACGCGCGCTCGGCATTCCGACTGCGGCCTGCATCATGAGCTGGGATCACCTGTCCAGCAAGGCGCTCGTGCACATCGCGCCGGACAGGACGATCGTCTGGAACGACGTCCAGAAGCGCGAAGCATCGGAGATGCACGGCCTTGCCGCCGACGGCATCGTCGTCACCGGCGCCCAGTGCTACGACCAGTGGTTCGAGAAGCGTCCGGCTCGATCCCGTGAAGAATTCTGCCGCGCGGTTGGACTGGATCCATCAAAGCCATTCGTGCTGTACGTCTGTTCCGCG
>Ga0114129_10008574_pt1 | contig 14574 bp, 11 predicted proteins | sample RhiMetdeltSRZDD1_FD_80071 | JGI IMG/M metagenome (GOLD analysis project Ga0114129, IMG submission 80071) | Populus rhizosphere microbial communities from Tennessee, USA - Rhizosphere MetaG P. deltoides SRZDD1 (version 2) (version 2) | ecosystem: Host-associated > Plants > Roots > Rhizosphere >... | reverse complement strand
TCAACGGAATGCCGGGAGATTCCTGCCGCCACAGCACTTCACCTTCCGACGTGAGCGCGTGCAGCGTGGCCTCTCCCCAGGTTCTTGTTTCAACCGCAAACAGATCGGGCGTTGTGGAATCGACACGCGTCGTGAAAATCGGCGATCCCATCGTGAAGTCGGGCGTGGTCTTGATGGTCCATCGTGGTGTGCCCGGAGCGATTTCGAGCCCGGCCATCACCACCACTTCAGCCTCGCTCGACAGGCCGTCCTTCTCGGCAATAAGGAGAGCCGTGCCAGTCGCCTTAGCCGTCACTTGCGGCGGGTCGTCGCTGGAAAGCGTGATGATGCTCTCGTCGCTCGTGGTCCACAAGGCGCCGGTCACGGAGCTGCCGAAGTTGTCTCGCAGGCTGAAGGTCGCGACCTCGTCGACCAGCATGCTCCGCTGGCTAGGACTCAACTGGATGGTGGAGACCACGCCGACCCGTATCACCGTCAGGCCGACGGTCCCGCTATGCCCGACGGCATCCTTCGCCAGTAACACAATGCTGTTGACGCCGGGCCGCAGCGCGACGCGGCATGCAGCGAGGTCGGCGCTGACGGAGACGGCGCTGCCATTGCACGACACCTGGTCAACACCGGATGCGGCATCGATGATGCGGGCGTTGACAGTGATTTCGGGTTCGGCCACCGATGTGTGGTCTGGTGAATCCATCACCTCGATTGACGGCGGCTGGAGATCGATGCTCACGACAATCGAGGTTGATGCCTGGTTGCCCGCGGCGTCCGTTGCCGTGCCGCGAATGAGCTGGTCGCGCCCGTCGGTATCAACCACCACCGGCGCCGGACAGTTGACCTGACCCGAATCATCCTCACAGATGAATGTCACTGTCACCGGCGTCGTCATCCAGCCGTCGACGAGTGGTGGAGCTACTTCAGCGGCGATCGTTGGCGGAGTAGTGTCCGTGATGTATGACTCGCTGACGATGGCACTCGGGCTCCAGTCCACATGTGATGCGCGCACCCGCAATGGCGCGCCAGCGGCAGGTATTTGAATCGGTCCCGCATAGAGTGCCGACCCGTCACTCGGATCCGCGCCGTTCAGCGTGTAGTGAATGGTCGCGCCGGGTACGGATATGACGGTGACCAGCGGCGCCTGCACGAATAGGCCGCCAGCCGGAGTCACGACAGGCGCCGCGAGCTCGCCGTAATGAAATGTGTAGACCGCCGTCGCAACAGCGCTGACGCCGAGTGCCGAGAAGGCCCGCGCGCGGACCGTGGTTGCCGTTGCGACCACAAATGGCTGAACGTAGAGCGGCGACTGCGAGGTCGGCTCGGTGCCGTCGACCGTGAAACGAACATCGATGAAGCCGCCGTCGGCCTTCAGGGCCACGGTTTGTGTGGTGTTGTAGAGGCCGCCTGGCGGCTCAACAGCGGGCGTTTCGACTGTGCCGAGAGGAGGCCCCCAGTGTTCGATGCCGGCGATCGTGGTGGTTGGCGTCGTGCTCTTGTTTCCCCAGGTCTGGACTGAGCCGTCACTCGTGACGGCGATGGCATGAACGTCGCCCAATGCGAGTGTGCTGATGCCAACGAGCCCGCGCACTTCAACGGGCCTCGAACGATTGATCGTCGTGCCGTCGCCCAGCTGGCCCGCGCGGTTCGCACCCCAGGTGACGAGGACGCCATCGGCTCGCACCGCAGCAGAGAAATTCGCTCCCGTCTCGATCGCGATTGCCTTCACGTCTGCGACCACTCTCGGCTTCAGCTCGAAACGTGACGAACCTGTTCCGAGCTGACCAAAGGTCCCACGTCCCCATGAGTACACGTCGCCGGTTCGAAGCAGCACGAGCGTGTGCGATCGACCGGCGGCGATGGCCACCACGCCATCGATGTTGATCCGAATGGGAGCGACTCGATGAGTGCGAGAGCCGTCGCCGAGCTGGCCATGCGCGTTGCCACCCCACGCGAACAATTCGCCGGTTCGATTGATCGCGAGCGAGTGCGAATGCCCGGCGGCGATCGCCACGATGCCGGATAGCGCCGTGATCTCCGTCGGGATGGTGACATCGAGGGTGGAACCGAGACCAAGCTGACCTTGATCGTTCGCGCCCCACGAAAACACGTGGCCATCGGCCGTCAACGCCAGGCTGTGGGCGCGGCCGGCAGCGATCGAGACAACGTTCTTGAGCAGCAGTACCGGTACTGGACGCCGCCGCGTGGCGATGCTGCCGTCGCCTAACTGCCCGGAACCGTTCGCGCCCCAGGCGTACAGCACGCCGGCGGACGACCGCGCCAGCGTGTGAGCGTGGCCGGCGGCCACCATCGTGATGTCGCTCAGCCCGGCAACTGGCGTCGGCGCGGATCGAGATCGCCGATCGCCGTTGCCAAGCTGACCTTGTGAGCCCTTGCCCCAGGCGAGCACGCGTCCGTCAGGCAGACTCAGTACGGAGTGCGCTCCGCCAGCGGCCGCAGATCCGCCGCTGATGGGCGATCGCGTCTCGTCCCGTTGATCGGCAAATGCGAGAGCAGGCACAGTCAACACCAAGGCACACATCCAGATTCGAGCCATAGAGGTCCTCCGGGAATGAATGCCGGAGGCCTCCGGCGACCAGTCACTGGCGAGGCTGCGAGGAGCCACCCCACGACGCAAGGTCCGCGTCGTGGGGGCCCCGGCCTCGCCAGGCAGCATTGTTTTCGCCCCGCTCCGCGGGGCGTGTCCTTGAAGGCCTACTTAACGCGCCTTCAAGACGTCATCCTTGCGTGACGAGATCACGCGCCGGCGGGTCGGTCACAACCGTCACCGCCGGACGAGGGCGATGTCGCAGATACGAGTTCAACGTGTGATAGCTGATGTCGAGCGCGCGGCAGGCCTGGCGCTTGTTGCCGCCGTGCTTCTCGAGAACGTAGCGGGCATACCGGCTGCCCCAGGCCCGCATGGTGTCGCTGCGCTGATACGCCGGGACCAGGTGCTCGGCGTACTGTCCGCGCAGGCTGACCGGAAGATCGTCCACCCGAATCTGCCGCGACTCGGCCGTGGCGATGGCGCCTTCAAGCATGCGCTCGAGCTCGCGCACGTTGCCGGGCCAGTCGTAGGCAATCAACGCATCGAGCGCCGCCGGAGTAATGGTCAGCCGCCCGCGTCCCTCGTGTGTGGCGAGAAAGTATTGCGCCAGCTCGAGAATGTCGCCCTTCCGCTGTCGCAGCGGCGGCACTCGAATCTCAACGCCGCTCAACCGGTAGAACAGGTCGGTCCGAAACAACCCCTGGTCCACCAGGCTGGATAACGGCCGATTGGTGGCGGCCACGATGCGCGCGTTGATCTGGCGCGGCCCCGAGCCGCCGACGCGCTCGACGGTGAGATCCTGGATGACACGCAACAATTTCGCCTGTGCCGCCATCGACAGATCCGAGACCTCATCGAGAAATAAGGTGCCGCCATCGGCGTATTCGAATTTGCCGCGGCGCCCTCGGACGCCCGTCGCCGTGCGTTCTTCGATGCCGAACAATTCGGCTTCGATCAGGGTTTCGACCAGCGCCGCGCAATTGATGGCCACGAATGGTCCCTGACGCCTTGGGCCAAGCTCATGAATCTGCCGCGCCACGAGCTCCTTGCCGACGCCGCTTTCCCCTTCGATCAAGACCGTGAAGTTGGTGTTGGCGACGCGTTCGACCCGCTCGCGCAGCAACCGCATCACCTCACTTGATCCGATCAGCGGCGCGGCGCCATCGCGATCCGCGCTGGTCAACGGCGCCGGCGTCGTGGCAAGCCGCTCGGCTTCCAACAAGACCGCGGCCAGGCTGGCCGCGGCTTCGAGCATCTGGCAGGTCCAGTCGTCGGGGCCGTTGCGCGCATCGAACGCGGCTTCGAGCATCACCTGGCGCCCTTCTTCGCGGACCGGCACCGAGTAAGCCACGTAATCGCGCACGCGAACCGGCTGCAGCGATCGCGGCGACAGCGTTCCTGAAATCTCGTTCAACCGGACGCTTCGCACCTTGGTCAACTGCGCGAGCCGCTCGGTGAGGAACAGGGCGAAGTGACGGCGATGGTTGGTGTTCAACAAGTCGGCCGCCACACGGCGCACCAGCGCGTCGATGCCCTCGCGCCGATCGGCGCGCCGGCAGTGACGTGGCGTCGTCGTCGCGATTGCGGGAACGGCTTCCATGTCGCGCTCGTGCTTCCTGGGGGGTGATGAGCCCTCTACCAAACCAGGTGCCAGCTCACAGCGGCCCGAATTCATGAAATCTGCGCCCAAATTCATCGTCCTTTGTGAGTTGTTCAGGCAGTGCGTGAGTAGTAAGTGCCCAGGCGCAGTGGATCGAGGTGAATGGGTCGCGGGCACTTACTACTCGTGGTGAACATTTCCTCAGTCCTCGAGTTCGAACCGTTCCTCAAACACCAGGACACCGCGATAGCGCAGCGGGTCCAGTGTGGAGACATGACATCGATCGAGCTGGCCTTTGATACTGGTGCGCCGTCCCTGCATGGCCAGCTGCAGTTCGGTATGAGCCCCCGGCCGCAGCCGCATATCCGACTCCACCAATGCGGCGCGGCTGTTGATGTTGACCAGGACCACGGCTTGTCCCGGGCGCAGCACGGCATCGGGCACACACAACACGCTGCGGGCGCTCCGCCGGCGCTCGCTGCGCCGTTCCCGCCGATTCGCTACTGCCGCCATTGGCGCGCCTGCGCATCGAACGTCAGGATGCGGACGCGGCCGGTTCCTCCGAAGACACGAATCGCCATTTGCGGTCCACGCCGAGCCGCGACATACAACGTGCCGGCGGTGGCGCCGCCAAGCGGACTGAACGACAGCAGCGCCGTTGCGCCGATGCGCAACGGGTCGTCGCCGGGGGAGAGCTCGCCGGAGCCGCCGGCGTCCGTGACGGGTTGATTGATCCTCAGCGACACGTCTCGCGATCGATCGTCGAGGAATTCCAGCGGGGTCAGCGACGGATCGACGCCAAGGTCGACATCGCGTTGCAACACACCGTCGCCATCGCCGTCGACAAACAGCTGCAGGCTGGCACGGCCGCCGACCAGCTCGAGGCGCACGGCGACAGCACGCGCTCGCCTGAGCGACTCGAGCCGCGCCCGTTGCAGCTGACCCGCCAGGAATTGCGCGCCGATGATCGTCCGCTCGCGGTCCAGCGTCCGGCCAATCATCGGCAGCGCCATGGCGCCGATCACCGTGCACAGGCTCGCGGTCACCACGGTTTCGATCAGGGTGTAGCCGCGCGGGTCATGCACCGGTCTTGTCCGTCCTCGCCGTCGCCGACACCAGCGGCTTCAGCTTGAGGAACGTCTTCTCGCCGATGCCCTTGACGTTCATCAGCTCTTCGATTTTCTTGAAGCCGCCGCTCTTTGTGCGGTACTCGATGATCAGTTCCGCCGTCTTTCGCCCGACGCCGGGCAGCGTCGTGAGTTGATCGATCGTGGCCGTGTTGAGGTTGATGGTGGACTTTGGCGCCGGCTGCTCCTGAACGATACGCGCGCCGAAGACGACCGCGGGCGCCATGGCCGTGAGAACTCCGCACAACACGAGCGTGACGAGGTGAAGGCGCATACTGCACTCCTTGAAGTTGAAAGTTGAAGGTTAAGAGTTGAAAGTTGGCCGCGCGTGAGCAGTGCCGAATGAGCTCTGGTCAGGGATCAGCCGGCCAGACTCACGCGCAGCCACATCCCGCATGAGCAAGAACGCCGCCGGGTCTCGATAGTCACCGCAACTTACAGCAGCGACAGCGTTTGCCGGTGGGAACCGCGATGCGGCGGTGAGCGTAAGTTCGTGGAAAGGGAAACGCCGGTTGCGCCGCTGTGGTCACGATCGCAATGATTCGGCCTGAAATCGCTGAATCCTTACCGCAACGGGGGTTGCGCCATCCGCAACCGCGGTTACAATCGGCGCGGAAAGGATCTGCCCCCTATGCGGCGAATTTCTTTAGGCGCGTTACTTCTTTTTGCCTCGGTCTCGCTCTCCGGACAGTCTGCCATCCCCACGCCCGAAGCGGGGAAGTGCTCGCTCGTCTGGGCCGGGCATGAGCCCGACATCGAGCAGTTGCTCGCGCAGGGCAAAGTCGCCAAGCTGGAGGACGTGCCCATTGGCGTCACCAAGCCCCAGCGCGCCACGCTCGAAGGCTCGCCGATGCGGTTCGCCTGGAAGCCGCTGACGCCCGGCTACAGCAAGGGCTTCATGGAAAGCTACAAAGCCGAGATCGCCGCCTACAAGCTCGATCGGCTGCTTCAGCTCAACATGGTGCCGCCGATCGTCGAGCGCAACATCGGCGGCAAGAACGGCGCCGCTGTGTACTGGGTGGAGAACACGCGCGGCTGGAGCGTCGCCAAGCCGCCCCAGGGCCCGGAGCCGCAGTGGAGCCTGCAGCTCACGCGCATGAAGATGTTCGACCTGCTGATCGCCAACATCGATCGCAACCAGGGCAACCTGATCTACGACAGCGACTGGCATCTCTTCCTCATCGATCACTCGCGCGCCTTTATCAACAAGAAGGATCTCAAGGGCATCGCGCCGCTCGGACGCGTCGACCGCGAGCTGTGGAACAGGATGGCCGCGCTGACGCTCGAGGATCTCGACCGCAGCCTCGACAAGTGGGTCGGCGACAGGGAGAAAAAGGCGCTCCTGCAGCGCCGCGACCTGATGGCGAAGGAGATTGCCGCGAAGATTGCGAAGCAGGGCGAGAAGTTCACCTTTTATAACTGACGCCCGGTTGCCCTTGAATCCAGGCCCGCGATCGATCTTAGATAGCGGGATGAACGTCAACGTCCGTAACCAACCTGAGCTGCGCGTGGCGGGGGTTCGCCACATTGGTCCCTATCACGAGATCGGCCGCGCCTTTGGCCGCCTCGGCGGCATCGCCGGCGCGCCGCCGAAGGGCGCGCAGATGATTGCCATCTTTCACGACGATCCCGAAGCGACGCCCCCCGACAAGCTGCGATCGGATGCGGCGATGACATTGCCCGGCGGTTCGTCGACGCCGAATGGATTGATCGAGCAGCGCATCCCCGCGGGCCGCTACGCGAGCGTCGTCCATAAGGGGCCGTATGAAGAGTTGCCGAAGGTGTGGGCGCAACTGAAGAAGGAATGGCTGCCGTCGAGCGGCCATCACGCCGGTCAGCCAGGGTATGAGGTGTATCTCAATGACCCGACGAAGACCGCGAAGCCGGAGCTGCTGACCGAGATCTTTCTGCGCCTGATGTAGCTAACGGCGTGGGTCGTCCGGCAGGATGATGACGCGACGCGCGACAAACCCTCCGCCGCCGTAAGCGGCATAGGAAACCTGCACACGTGCATCACGGCGAAGGTCGCGGGGATTGCCGTCTACCCGCGTACCGTTGCGCAGAGCTATCTCAATCCGAAATCCGTGTGGATCGGTCTGGTCGCTGGCGATTGTAATCCACCGACCGGGCTCGATGTCGGTGATGACGCCGACCATCATGCGCGACGGGCTTGGCCGCATCTGCACGATGCCGGCCACTCCCAGCAACACCATGACGAGCACGAACGTGCGCATGGGCGCGTCAATCGATGCGCAACGCCGTCAGTGGCGACACGCGAGTGGCGCGTCGTGCGGGAAGGTAGCTCGCCACACACGCGACGACGATGATCGCCAGCGGCGCGGTCGCGAAGGCCGTGGAATCGTGAGCCGCGATGCCGAACAGCATGCTCGACACCAGTTGCGTCGAGTTCCATGCCAGTAACAGGCCCACCGAGAGCCCAATCGCGATCACGCCGGCCGCATCGCGCAGCACCAGCTTGACGATCTGCCGGCGCGAGGCGCCGATCGCCACGCGCACGCCGATCTCGCGCGTGCGTTGCGCCACTGTGAACGCGAGAACGCCGAAGAGGCCGACCGCGCAGAGCCCGAGCGCGAGCACGGCCGACGCCGTCAACATCATCCGCGCCATGCGCACGGGCTGGATGATGTAGGCCACACGCTCGCGGAGTGGGTGCGCTTCGCTGACGGGCACGGCCGGATCCACCGAAGATGCGGCGCTCAGGATCTGCGGCAGCATCGCCGCCGGATCGCCGGTGACCCTGATGAAGGTCCGCGAGTCGTTCATGAACGCATCCGACGCCGGCGACTGCCAGTAGCTGGGAAACACCTGCGGCCGCGGCGCGTCGCCCGACACGTAGTACTGCGCGTCGTTCACCACGCCGACGATGGTCTGCGAGCGGCCGGCCACGGCGATGGTCATGCCCACGGCCGGACGATCCGGCGAGAGCCGCCGCGCCAGCACCTCGTTCACGATCACCACCGGCGGCGCGCCGGCGCGATCCTGATCGGTGAACTCGCGGCCTTCGATCATTCTCATGCCTAGCGTCGCGAAGTACTGCGGGCCCACGGGATTCCAGAGCGAGTCCACCTTGTCGCTCGAGCCGCTCGTGGTCACCGGCCAGATCTGCCCGGCGCTGAACAACGACATGAACACCGACGGGCTGGCGCTGGCCACGCCCGGCATCGCTGCCAGCCGATCGAGGAAGTTGCGCTGGAACGCGTGCGCGCGATCCCGCGGGTATCCCACGAGGCTCGGACGCAGGCGCACCGTGATCACGGGCGCCGGATCGAAGCCCGGACCCTGCAGCGCGCGGTCGACGCTGGCGATCAGCAGCGTGGCGCCGACGAGCAGCACGACCGAGATCGCGACTTGCGCGCCGACCAGGATCTGCCGCAGCCACGCGCGGCGCGATCCGGCCGCGGCGCTTTCATCCTTCAGGATCGCGATCACGTCCGTGCGGCTGGCATGCCACGCCGGGATGCCGCCGGCGAGGAGCGCAGCGATCATCGTCAAACCGATGGCCGCGGCCACGACCGGGAAACTCAACGACAGATCGAATTGCAGCGGGCGGCCGGCGGAATCGTACGAATAGAACTGCGCGAGTAAGTCCGTGGTCCACGTCGCGGTGACCAGCGCCGCGGCGCCGCCGATCACAGCGAGCAGCGTGCTTTCCGCCAACACGTGGCTGACGATGCGCGCGCGGCTGGCGCCCATGGCGAATCGCACGGCGAGATGACGCCGGCGCGCGGTGGCTCGCGCGAGCAGCAGGCCGGCGATGTTGGCGCAGGTGATCACGAGCACCAGCGTTGAGGCGCCGAGGAAGACGTTGAGCTGACGCCGCTCCGACGACTCCGGCGGCGCGGCCAGGCCGCGCGCCGGGACCACGGTCACGCCGAGCCGCTTGGTGCGCGCGTTCGGCATGTCGCCACTCGTGGACTGTGCCGCGATCTGATCGAACTCGGCCTGGGCCTGCTCGAGCTGCACTCCAGGGCGCAACCGGCCGAGCAGATGCACGATGGTGCAGCCGGGCGCGAAGGCGTCGCAATACCGGTAGCCGACGCTGAACATGGCTGACGGAATCCACACGTCGATCGACGAGCCGAGGGCCTGCACGCCGCTGAAGCGCGCCGGCGCCACGCCGACGATGGTGAACGCGCGGCCGTTCAGGGTGATCGGTTTGCCGAGCACGCCAACGTCGCCGCCGAAGCGGCGTTGCCAGAGACCGTGACTGATCACCGCGACCGCATCGCGGCCGCGCACGGTGTCTTCGTCAGTGGTGTAGAAGCGGCCAATCGCCGGCCGCAGTTGCAGGACCTCGAAATAGCTCGCGGTGGCCACCGCGCCGGTGAGCGCCTCCGGCACGCCGTTGATCAGGGCATGTAGCGGAGCGGTCGGGTAATGCGCGGCCAGCGCCTCGAAGCTCGCGGCGCGCTCGCGATAGAGCGGAAAGTCGGCGAAGGGCAGCGGGTAATTGCCCGGCGAATCGCGCCGCTCGTAGACATGAACGATGCGGTCGGCGTTGGGGACGGGGAGCGGCCGGAAGAGCACCGCGTCCGCGAAGCTATAGATCGTCGTGTTCGCGCCGATGCCGAGGGCCAGCGTCACGATGCACGCGGTCGACAATCCGGGGCTCTGGCGGAGGAGCCGCACTGCTATCCGCAGGTCGTGCAGGAAGGTCCGCATGGCTGCGGCAGAGGCAAGAACTACGCCGCGAAATGAGCGAAATCCCGAGGGATTTCGCCCGCGCCGCGGCTAAAGGTGGCCGGATGTGGGACGTCGCGCCCGCCTTCGCAAAGCTTCGGCGAGGCAGGCTCCCTATTGCACGAGGTGCTGTTCGCGGCCGCGCTGCCAGGGCTGCGCCTCGATCATGCGGCCCGCGGCCACCATGTCGACGGCGCGCGAATAGTAGAAGCCCTGCGCGTACTCGCAGCCGAGCGCGCGGAGTTCCGCGGCTTGTTCGGCGGTCTCGACGCCCTCGGCCACCACGTCCATGCCGAGGTTGTGCGCGAGGCCGACGATGGCCCGCACCATCTCGACGCCGTTGCCGTCGGGCGTGATGGCGCTGACGAACGTCCGATCGACCTTCACGGTGTCGAGTTGCAGGCGCTGCAGCAGGCTCAGCGACGAATAGCCCGTGCCGAAATCGTCAAGGCTCCACGCCACGCCCATCGCCCTGGCGCGGTTCATCATGATCTGCGCCGCCGGCACGTCGCGCACGAACGCACTCTCGGTGATCTCCAGCTTCAGGTTGCCGGGTGTCAACCCGCTGGCCTGCAACGTGCTGGAGATCTCATTCGCCAGGTCGGCGGCGGCGAACTGCTGGCTCGACACGTTGGCACACATCACGAGGGGGGCGGCGGCGCCGTAGTCGGCGATCCACTCCGCCATCTGCCGGCACGACTCCGCCAGCGTGAGCCGATCGAGCTCGATGATCATCCCCGTGTCTTCGGCGATGTGGATGAAGTCCGGGGGCTGCACCAGCCCGCGCACCGGGTGGCGCCAGCGGACCAGCGCCTCGAAGCCGGCAATACGCCCGGTCTTCATCGAGACGATTGGCTGGTAGTGCACTTCGAACGACCGCCGCTCGATGGCCTGGCGTAAATCGGCTTCCGCCGTCAGCCGCGCCATGGCGCGCTGCCGCATTTGCGGATCGAAGATCTCGTACGGCGCCGTCGACGAGGCGGTCGCACGGTTGAGCGCGATGGTGGCGTCGCGCAGGATGTCTTCAGCCCGCGTGTAGCCGGTGCTGCTGACCGCGATGCCAATGCGCGCCGTCGCGAAAATCCTGTGGCCGTCCACCTCGAAGGGCGCCTCGAGTGCGCGGCGCAGCCGCTCGGCCACTGCCACGGCCGCCGATGCGTCCGTCACGTCGTCCACCAGCACGTTGAACTCGTCGTCGCCGAGCCGCGCCAGCGTCACGCCGGGCTCGTCGCGGGTGACCATGTCGGTGCCGCGCAGGCTGGCCTGGAGCCGGCGCGATACCGCCAGGAGCAGGCGATCGGCCGCCGATGCCCCGAGGCTGTCGTGGACGATGCGGAAGCGCTCGAGCGCCAGCACGAGGATCGCGAAGCCGTAGTCGCCGCGCCGCTCCACGCGCTTGATGGCGCGTTCCACGACGTCGAGGAAGAGAAATCGATTCGGCAAACCGGTGAGCGCGTCGGCGAGCTTCGTCTCGGTGATGTCGGTGAGCGAACCGGCAAAGCGCGTGGCGACGCCGGCTTCATTGCGCACCACGGCGCCACGGCACAGCACCCACCGGTAGGTGTCGTCGCGGTGGCGGATGCGGTGCTCGCATTCGAAGTGGCCGTTGCCGCGGGCCAGGTGATCGTTGAGGGTTGTTTGGACGCGCGTGAAGTCCTCCGGGTGGACCCGCGACAGCCAGTCACTTGAATCGTTGCCGAGCGCGATGTCCTGCAGTCCGAGGATCGATCGCCACCGCGGCGACCAGTAGACCTGGCCGGTCGTGATGTTCCAATCCCACAGACCATCGTTGGCGCCGTGCACGGCGAGAGCATACCGCTCCTCGCTGTCACGAAGCTCTTCCACCGCGTGCTTGTGCGCGAGCATCGTCTCGATGCGCGCCACCGCGACATGAAAATCAATCGGCTTGGTCACGTAATCATTGGCGCCGTTGGTCAGCGCCTCCACGACGTCCTCGCCCGCTGTGCGCGCCGTCACCATGACGACGGGGAGCTCGCTGCGGGAATGCGTCGCCCGGATCTGCGTCAGGACCTCGAAACCACTGAGCCCCGGCATCTCGACGTCGAGCAGCACCAGGTCGAATCGCGACTGTTCGATCAGCGACAGCGCGGCGGCGCCGTCGGCCGCGACGGCGGTGAGATAGCCCTGCTGGCGCAGCCGTCTCGACAGGACGTCGCGGTTGGCTTCGTTATCGTCGACGACGAGGATCGACCGGTTGCGGATCATGACCCTGACTCGGCTTGCGGCAGCAGCCGCTCGATTTTCGAGAGCAGTTGATCGAAGCGAACGGGCTTGGAGTCGAAGTCGTCGGCGCCGGCGGCCAGCGACTTGTTGCGATCGGCCAGCATTACGTGCGCGCTCAGGACGATGATCGGGATGTGACGCGTCGCCGGATCGTTCTTCAGCTGGCGCGTCGCCTCCCATCCGTCGATCCCCGGCAGTCCGAGATCCATCAGGATCAAGTCGGGTGATTCGGTGTGCGCCCGCGCCACGGCGTCCTGGCCGTCCACGGCGACCGCCACGTGGAAGCCACGGCGTTCGAGGCGGCGGCCCAGTGCGTCGCGGCTGGGTTCGTTGTCTTCGACGAGCAGAATTCTTGGCATGATTCCAGGGTCCTTCGGTTGTTTACGCTAAGCTCACGGCCACCAGCGACTCGGCGGTGGCATCGACCATCACTGCCGGCAGCCGGACCACGAATCGTGATCCGTCGCCGGGCCGGCTCGAGACCGATACGGTCCCGCCCATCAATTCGCAGAAGCGCGCCACAATCGCCAGGCCGAGCCCGGTGCCGCCGTACTTGCGGGTCGTGGAGACGTCGGCTTGGGTGAAGGGCTCGAAGACCTTGCGCGACTGGTCCGCGGTCATGCCGACGCCCGTGTCGGTGACGCTGAACTCCACGCCGCGCTCGCCGGCCACCGCGCAGCCATAGACATCGATCGCGATCGCGCCATTGCTCGTGAACTTGCCGGCGTTGCTGAGCAGGTTCAGGAGGATCTGGCGGGTCTTGGTCAGGTCGCCGTGGATGGTGCCGACGTCATTCGTGCAGTGCACGGTCAGGGTGTTGTGGTTTTTCTCCACCAGCGGCGCCACGGTGTAGGCGAGCGCCTCGATCATCGTCTTGACGTCGAAGGTCTCGAGCTCGAGCGCCATCTTGCCGGCTTCGATCTTCGACAGGTCGAGGATGCCGTTGATCAGATCGAGCAGGTGCTTGCCGGCCGACTGAATGCGCTGCAGATCGGGGACCGAGCCGGCCGCCTGCTCCTTGGCGTCCTCCTGCAGGAGCTCGCTATAAAGGATGATCGCGTTGAGCGGGGTGCGCAGCTCGTGACTCATGCTGGCGAGGAACTCGCTCTTCGCCCGCGTCGCGATCTCGGCCTGGCGCTGCGTCACGCGCAGTTCGCCGACCAGAGCTTTGAGCTGTACGCTCGCGTTGTTCGCTTCGATTTCCGCTTCCTTGCGCGTCCGCACCTCATGTTCGAGAGTGGCAGTGCGGTCGGCGGTCTCGCGCATTTCCGCCAGGCTGCGCAGGCAGGCCATGACGAGGAAGATGTCCTCGAACACCACCCACGCCGCGTGTTCGATCCAGCGCCACTGGCTGGCCACCATCACGCCATACACGGACTGGGGCCAGAAGATGCCGCGCAACATGTGATCGAGCGCCACCACAATCGTCGCGGGAATCAGCACGCGCCAGTCGCGATAGAAGGCGAGGAAGGCGAGCGAGCCGAACACGTGGAAGTGCGTTTCAATGCGGCCGCCGGTGAGATGAATCAGCAACGCGCCCATCAGCATTTGCGCGACGGCGATGACGTGGCGCGTCGACGTGCGGCCCGGACGGAACCAGCCGAGCAGGGCCGGGAACAGGCTGATGATGCCGCCCAGCACGACGGCGGCCCACACGTGCGGATTGGTGCTGCTGACGTCGCCTTCCCAGGTGAGCGGCGAGACCAGCACCGCGAAGGCGATGCCGAGCAGCCATTGGAAGGCCATCAGGCCGGCGAACATCCGGTCGGTGCGGCCGTGAATGTCACGTTGATACGCGGCGAACAGCTCGCCGCTGCGGCGCGCGATCGATTCGGCAAGCGGGGTCGGCGGCAACACGGACAGCATGTGAGCCTCTCTAAGACTTGGCCGACGCAAACAGTGAACAGCCGAACACGTTGGTGGACGTCGTCACCGCCGGTGCGCGATTGAGCAGGGCCACGATCGAGGAGCGGCCTGCGTTGTCGCCGGCGTGACCGCGCGCGCCCGTGATGCCGCCGCTGAAGAGCAGCGCGCCGCGGGCGTCATATAAGAAGGTCTGTCCGGACGTGACCGCGCCGAACCGATCGGCTTCACGGCCGTCTTCGTCGGCGACGACGGTGACATTCGGCAGGGCCGAGGCGGTTTTCCAGAGCTCGGTCTTTTCCCATCCATCGGGCATGCTCGACGGTTTGAGAAAGACGACGTAGGTCTTGGGAAGCGACTTCGCGCGCGCGAGCGCTTCGGTCAGCTCGCCCAGCGTGGCGCGCGTGCAGGAGCACTGCGGATGCGCGAGCAGGACCAGCGTCGACCGATCGCTGGCGCGTGCCAGCATCGTCTCCGCCGGCCAGTTGTCGGGAGCT